>Ga0079203_1002438_pt1 | contig 12475 bp, 7 predicted proteins | sample PorBlaMBantryBay_FD_68602 | JGI IMG/M metagenome (GOLD analysis project Ga0079203, IMG submission 68602) | Marine algae microbial communities from Bantry Bay - Bantry Bay, Ireland | ecosystem: Host-associated > Algae > Red algae > Blade | place: Bantry Bay, Ireland
TAACCAAAAAAGTAAATGGTTAATTTTTAACTGATGCGAAAGCTGCTTCATTTGTTTTTGATATTGCTTGCCTTTACCAACAATTACCAATGGAAGTTGCGCTGTGGGTTTTAATATTGCTAATGCCTCTAATAGCGTTTTTAAATTTTTGCGAGGATTTATGCTGCCAACATATAAAAGATAATTTTTTGGTAAGTTTAAATTTTTAAATTCATTTAAACTAAATGCATCATTTTCTGTTTCAAAAAAAATGCTGTCGCAGCTTTGGTAAACTACATCAATTTTTTTTGGTGAAATGTTATATAATTCAACAATATCTTGTTTGGTACTTTGGCTAATGGCTAATATTCTGTCGGCGTTTTTGCAACTAGCTTTAAACTTTAAACGGTAGATTATACGATCTAAATTAGGGTAAGTGTTGGGTAGTTTTTCAAATATTAAATCGTGTATTGTAACTATGCTTTTTGTTTTGTATTTTTTAATATTAAAAGGTAGTTCATTACTTAGGCCGTGGTAAATTTGTATGTTATTTAATTTTAAGATTTTGCTAACTCCATAACTTCGCCAATAATTTTTAAATATGGTACTTGCCGTAACTTTATTAAAATGTGAGTTGTTTGTAAATGCTTTATTAAACGTTGTCAATTTAATTTTGGGCGAAAATAAATTGTACTTATTTGTTGGAAAATGTTTGTGTAAATTACTTACTAAAGTTCGGCTGTAATTGCCTAAGCCAGTTGTGTTATTAAACAAACGTTTAGCATCAAAGCCTATGTTTAGGTTGTTTAACAAATTAATTATTTGTTATTGCCTTTTCTTTTAATGCTTCAATTGGTATATGATCTAAAGTTTTTTTGTTGGTAGCCTCTAAAATTACATTAGGGGCGTAACCAGCTTTGTAAGCTTCGTGCCATCTTAAAGCACATAAACACCATTTATCGCCAGGCTTTAAACCAGGGAAATTGTATTGTGGCTTTGGGCTACATAAATCATTGCCTTTAGTAAGGGTAAAGTCTAAAAAGTCTTTCGTCATTACTGCGCAAACGGTATGTGTACCATAATCTTGCGGGCCAGTATTACAAAAACCATCTCGGTAAAAACCAGTTTTTGGTTCGTTACAACACAGCTTTAAATTTTCACCAAGTACGTTTTTTTGTTTGTTAATTATACCATTGTTACCCATATTGCTGAAATTGAACATTAAAAAAAATACTAAACAGCTAGTGGTTATATAAAATACCTTCATTTATTACCTAACTAAAGTTATTGAACCAGTAACAATTTCATCTTCTGTACTATTATCTCCATTTAGTTGAATATAATAATAATAAGCACCAGTTGGTAAAGGTTCTCCATTTTTAGAAACTGCTCCGTTCCAGCAATCGCTTACGCAATTTTCTATTTCCGATACTTTGTCGCCCCAACGGTTACAAATAGTAATTTTATGGTTTGGATAACAATCACTCAATGCTGGTACAGACCAACTATCGTTTATTCCATCTCCATTAGGGCTAATTACGTTTCTAATATTTTGGTTGTTAAATTGAGGACAGTCAGGTGTACAATTGACATCATTTTTTTCATAAGTGGTTTGGCAATTATTATCATCTTCAACAATAATAATATAATCAGCAACAGATTGTGGTGCTGTGGTAACTACTTGCCCAGCGGTAATATTATTGCTGATTAAAATGCCACTTACAGTATAAAATTTAGAACTATTGAAGGATGGTACTCCGCCACTAATACTAAACCTAACTGTGTAATTACCCGTATTTATATTACAAGCTTCTTCAACAATTGAAACTGAAATTGGATCATAAAAAATAACAGGGGTGCCTGGCAATGCTGCAATAAAGCAAGGTGAATTTAGGTTAGGATTTCCACCAGTACTTGTAGTTACTGCAGATGAAACGTAAAACTGTTTATTGGCCTCATATTGTCCGTTATTAATAAATGTGCCGGTAGTATTAAAATCAACTATGTTTCCAATGTTATTAAAACCATCGTGCAAAAAGTAATATAAAAAATAATCATCGCTTGCTTGCCAATTTTGAGCTGTAACATTTACACTTTCGTTATTACACAAAAATTGCGAAAATTGAGTAACGCTACCCGCACTATTGTTGTTGCAGGTAGTTGGTATACATTCTGTAGCACGTACTATTAATGTTTCACAATTATTACTATTGTCTGTTATAGTTAAGGCATAGTTTTGAGCTGAGCTAGGCAAGGTAAAAATACCTAAAGTATTTGGTGGCATAATGTTTCCTGTAAAGTCGCCAGTTATTGTATATTGCCCACTACCGCCTAAAATGCTAAACACAACTGTAATTTCATCGTTATCAGATTCGCATTGAATATCATCTAATACAGTAACTGCAGGTAAAAAGGTAACAGGTGTACCTGGTAAGTTGGTAATTGTACAAGGTTCAAGAAAATCAGGTAAGCCATTTTCACCAAGTGTGCCAATAACAGCAGAAACATAAAGCTGCGTATTTAAAGGATATTGAGCATCATTATTAATAAAAATACCAGTAGTATTTAAATCTAAAATTTCACCAATTACATTAGCTCTGTTGTGTAAAACATATATTAACTGCGCTTCATCAGTAATAGTAAAATTTTCAACAGCGGCATTTACACTTTCCCTATCACAAAGGGTAAATGCCTCTTGCGGCTGACTACCTAATTGATTTGAACAAAATTGATTACCGCAGTTGGTTGGGCCACCAACTGTTAGCGAACAATTATTTTCGTCTTCTATTGTTAACTCATAATTACTTGCCGAAATTTCGGATAAACCCGTATTGTTAAACGATATATCACCAAAGAAATCACCATTTATGGAGATGCTATAAAAAGTTCCACTATTTATATATGCTGGATAACCTCCAGTAGGATTAAAAGAAATTTGTACAATTCCCGTTTCATCATCGCAATCTAATGATGGGCTTACTTCAATTTGATCTAAAAAAACAACAGGCGTGCCAGGCAGCATTATTTCGGTACACATATCATCAAAATTTGGCATATTATCTTCGTCTAATATGCTAACAATAGATGAAATGTAAAGTTGCGTATTTCGAGGAGCAGAACCATTGTTTGCAAATATGCCATCAAAGCTATAATTATATGTTGTGCCTAATGAATTGACACCATCATGTAAAACGTAAATAATTTCATAATACAAATCTGATGATGTATCTAAAACAGAGCCATCGGTTTCTCCACTAAAACAAACAAATCTGGCTTCTTTAGCAGTACCCGCTTGATTAAAGCAATAAGTAACTACATCACAATTTACATCATTAATTTCTTCGTAGTTTACAGTACAACCAAAATCATCTTTAACAATTATATCGTAGGTGGTGCCGCTTTGGTAAGCATTATCAGACACATAATTGCCAGGCGACAAGCCAAATTTATTAATACTGCCAGTTACATCATAACTTGCGCTTGTAAAACATTCTGGAAAACCGCCTGAGAGTTCGAAATTTATTTTGTATTCACCTGTGGCGACATCACAAACTTCATTAGTAAATATTTTTATTGGAGCCGACCAAACTACTGGTGCACCTGGTAAAACAAAAGTACATTCGCTTTGCAGGTCAATTTCGCCACTTCCATTTTCGGGGCCTATAACGTAAGAGATATATAAGGTGTCGCAATAATATGTTTTGCCCGGATCGTCAAATGCACCAGAGCTACTATTTGCTATTTGTGTTCCTAAAGTATTATTATCGTTAGTATGTAAATAGTATTGCCCTATGCTATTGCTTGCTAATACGGTATTTTGCTGCTGGGCAGATGCTTCAGTACCAGCGCAGGCTCTTATTTGATTTGAAAATTGCATACTACCAAGTACATTGCCGCAAAATGGATCTGGCTGATTACAATCAATTATTTCGCTTGTAAAAGTGCTGGTACAATCAAAATCGTCGGTAGCAATAATTTGATAAGGTTGGTTACCAGAAAGTTGTTCAGGAATAGTATAACCACCTGCTGTAATATTTGATATTTGGTAATCTCCGCTTATGTCAAATTCAGTAGACGATTCGCAAGCAGAAGCACCTCCACTTACATTAAAATTTACAATTAAATTACCAGTAGTTTCATCGCAGGTAGCAGTAGAAGATATATTTACCTTAGGATACCAAATTACAGGTATGTTGTTTGAAAATTTTGTACAAGGATCGGTTAGTTCTGGAAAACCAGTACCATCATCTGATCCAATAACGTAGCTTAGGGTTAATATTTCGCAAGATCTTCCCGGATTGTTAAAAATGCCATCGGTATTTTTTGTTACAATATTATCAATGTTTGTAGGATCTCCATCATGTAAAACATAGCCATCAACATCACCATCATCAACAAAATTATCGCTTATTGATAAGTTGTCAATGTTAAAATCAATCGACGCATCTGCGCACGAATATAGTATTCCTAAAGTTATTTCACCAGCATCACTATTACTACATGGATTTGGGTTTATACAGGCAATTGATTGGCTGGTATAATTGGTAGAACAGCCTTTTTCATCAGTTACATTTATAGTGTATGCAAAACCATCATCAAATAAAGTAGGTTCTGTAAAAACTTGATTGGGAATTGCCAAACTGTTTGTAACATCACCAGTTACAGAATAGTTATTGCCAATACAACTTGGAAATCCGCCGGTTAGGGTATAGCTAAATCTATATTGTTCTGTTTCTTCGTTACAATCTTCAATAGTGTTAATTTCAATTGGAGCGGCCCAAATTACAGGAGTTCCCTCTAAAATTTGCGTACAAGGGCTTGTTAAAGCTGGTTGGCCATTTCCATTATTAGGACCAAAAACATAAGATATGTATAAATCGCTGCAACTGTATTGAGCTCCCGGATTAATAAATGTGCCAGTAGAATTTGTATTAATTACATTAACTAAAGCGTTAGAATTGCCTTGGTGCAAAACATAATATGATACATCGTCTGCATTTAACACACTACCAGTTTCTGTAGATGTAATCCGCTCATCAGCGCACGAATAAATTGTTTCATCACCCATGCTACCTCTACTATTATTACAAAGGTTAATTGATTCGCAAGTAATTGGTCCATTATTAGAAGTATTGGAACAACCATAAATATCAATTGCGGTTATTGTATAAGAAGCTCCACCAGGCAAAGGAGTATTGTTTAGATAATTAAAAGTTGGTTCTGCAATGGCGGTATTAATATCACCGCTTAAATTGTATTGACTGTTAAAGCATTCAGCAAATCCTCCATTTATGTTGTAATCGAAAGTAAACATTCCTGTTTCGGTATTACAGCTTTCATCAACTTCAAAAACTATTGGAGATGCCCAAATAACTGGTGTGCCTGGCAATACTATTCCACATTCATTTAGCAGGTTTGGTTCTCCATTGCCATTATCTGGCCCAATTGCATAAGAGATGTAAAGCATTTGGCAGTAGTTTCCAAAATCGTCAAATTCACCGACTGCACTTTTCTCATATATAGTTCCTAAGGCATTACCAGAATTATCGTGTAGATAATAAAATCCTATGTTATTCCCTAAAACACTACCTTCTTCTTGTTCAGTAACACTTTCACTTGCACAAGCAAAAATTGTATCTCTTGGCATAATACCACTTACAATATCACTACAGGGGTTTGGATCTGCACAAATTATAGGACCATAAGAATTTGTAGTTGTGCAGCCAATATTGTCTTTTATGCTTATGGTATAACTGCTGTTATTACTAAATATTTGAGGATCTTCAATGTTTTCTGAAAGATTAATTTGCGCAGTACTTACCGTGCCACCTACTGTATAAGTAGAATTAAAACAGGCCGCATAGCCACCATTAACTATATAATTTATAGTAAAACTATTACCATCATTTGCGCAGGTAGAGGTACTACCTATTGTAATTTGATTTAACCATACTACTGGTGTACCAGGTAACACAATAGTGCACTCATTTTCTAAATTTGGTGTACCATCTCCACTATCTGGCCCAAAAACATACGAAATATAAAAAGCCCGGCAATCTGTATTACCAGGATTGCTAAATGACCCATTAGCGTTAGTTGTAGTTATTGTGTTTATAACATTTGTAGGGCTATCATGCAATACGTAAAAAGCAACATCTCTATTTGCATCTAATTCAGAATTACTTTCAGTAATGGTAATGGTTTCATCAAAACAAGCAAATACAGTATCTACAGGCATAGTACCAGCAACGCCTAAGCAAACTGCAAGCGGTTCAATAATAATGTTTTCTATATCGTGATCATCTTCATCATTTATATCATCAATAACATCATTTATGGCAATACCATCGTTATTTAAGTCATTATCAAATTGGCTATCATCATCATTTGTTATAGTTGTTCCGTCTGGCTTTTCAGCTTGTAAAATTTCAGCTACATTTTGTATTGTAATGGTTTGGTTAGTTGGCATACTATTTAAAGTTATGCTAACAACTGTAGTACTGTTGGGAGGTAAAATTCCTGGTATAGTTGTTTGTGCATAATTGTTTACCATTGACCAGTTAGGATCGGCTAAAGTTAAGCCAGCGGGTATGTAATCAGCTATTCTAACGTTACTTAAAGAAATGTTGCCTTGGTTGGTTACTTCAATTTGAAAAACAATATTGCTACCAGCAGTAACTGTTTGCGGTTGACCTGATCCTAATTTTTTTGTTAAAGCTAAATCAATGTTTTCTGGTAACTGACAATCGTATTGCTCTGTTTGTGTAGCATTGCAATTATTATTGTCGTTTGCTTCAATAGTATAACTGCCTAAAACACCAAAACTAACAAAAGAATAACTGATGTTAGCAGAAACAGTATTAACAACATCGCCACTAATGCTAAATGGGCTGCTATCAAATGCTGGTAACCCTCCGTTAACTTTGTATGTAATTTCTGCATTTGCACCAGCGCAAGAAAAATTACTTTCAATAATTATTTCATCTAAAAAAACAACATTGGTGCCTTCATCTTGTATATCAGTACAATCATCATTTAAAATTGGAGAACCAACACTATTTGGCGGCCCAACAACTGCTGTAATAAATAAATTAATATTTAAAGGATAATTTCCGTTATTTACAAAAAAACCAAACTGGCTAGAATCTATAGGGCTGTTTATATTGTTGTTATGTAAATAATATTGAATAACTGAATTGCTATTTAGGCTAACTCCCATTGAATTGCCATAAGCTATTTCACCAAAGCAAACCAATTTGTCAGGCATTGCGGAACCTGCGTAATTTCCACAGCTGTTTTGCGCTTTTGAAGAGAAGCCAAAAAAACATAGTGCTAAAAAAGTTATAGCTTTAAAAGTAGAAAATTTATAATATAAAATATCAAACTTCATAATTTATTATAGATTTTTATAGTGAATAGTTTAAGTAAAAGCCATTATTTTAGACAAAAAAATTTCTTTACAGTTTAAACACTATAATCAAATACAAAATTACGCATTATTGACTAATAAATGTAGTTTTAGTAGTTAGTTTATAAGTATTGGCAAAATAGCTAACTACTTGATTTTGTTTAATTTTCTGTATAAAAAATAGTAATAGTTAATTTGTAACTAATCAGAAATCAGATCATTTCATTCTCAGACGTTAGACGTCAGACATAATTTGGGCGAAAAAGATCGTTTTTGACTTCACTCAACCGAACTTATCTGACGTCTGACAGCGAAGCGGTCTGACTTCTGATCTCTACTGAAAAGTTACGTTAATTTTTAGTGGCAAAATTATGTTTTATGGATCTTATGTAAACTATTAATGATTTTTTATCTTCATTTAAAATTTAATAAACATATGAGTCAAATTAAAGGACCAGCTATTTTTTTAGCTCAATTTGTAGATGATAAACCACCGTTTAATACTTTAAAAGATATATGTTTTTGGGCTGCCGAATTAGGCTATAAAGGCATACAAATACCTACGTGGGAAAATTTTTTAATTGATTTAGATAAAGCAGCAGAAAGCAAAACCTATTGTGATGAGTTAAAAGGTACCATTAAAGAATGTGGCCTAGAAATTACAGAACTTTCTACCCATCTGCAAGGCCAACTGGTAGCGGTAAACCCTGCCTACGATGTAATGTTTGATAATTTTTGCCCAGATAATATAAAAGGCAAACCCAAAGCCCGTACAGAATGGGCTATTAAACAAGTAAAAAAAGCAATTGAGGCTAGTAATAATTTAGAATTAAAGGTACTCGCTACTTTTTCGGGAGCTTTAATGTGGCATACCGTTTACCCTTGGCCACAGCGACCAACTGGCTTAGTAAAACAGGGGTTTAAAGCATTGGCAGAAAGATGGTTGCCAATATTAGATTTTGCAAAAGATAAAGGAGTGGATATTTGCTATGAAATTCACCCAGGAGAAGATTTGCACGACGGAATTACTTTTGAACGATTTTTAGAGGCAACTGGTAACCACGCAGCAGTAAATATTTTGTACGACCCCAGCCATTTTGAATTGCAACAATTAGATTATTTATCGTTTATTGATCATTATCATCAATATATTAAAATGTTTCATGTAAAAGATGCCGAGTTTAATCCTACAGGAAAAAGTGGTGTATATGGTGGTTATCAAGATTGGGTAAACCGGCCTGGCAGATTTCGTTCTTTAGGTGACGGACATATAGATTTTACAACTATTTTTTCTAAACTAACCCAATATGGTTATAAAGGTTGGGCCGTTATGGAATGGGAATGTTGCTTAAAGTCGCCAGAACAAGGTGCAGCAGAAGGAGCTCCATTTATTAAACAGCATATTATAAATGTAAGCGAAAAAAAATTTGATGATTTTGCAGGAGGTAATAATAATGAACAACTAAACAATGCCATTTTAGGAATTAAATAGAAAACTAAATTAAAATAAATTCGAAATAGTTCTACGTCAATTAAGAAATGAGGGTCTTTTCCGATGCAAAAGAAAAGTGATGATTTTTGTTACGATGAAGAAGACTTTTTAGAAGAAAAATGTCGAGTAAGTTTTAATTATATTTGTCTGCTTAATTAAGCAATAATTTTTTTTATAATGAAATACATAGCTTTTTCACTTTTTACATTTGTGGCCTTAAATGCTTGCTGCCAAATTACCAAACCAGAAGTTACCGAAGTTTGGAAACCAGAACCGCGCGTAGTGCAAGCACCTGAAAATGCGCCACCTTCGGATGCCATTATATTATTTGATGGTAAAAATTTAGATGCTTGGGAATCAATAAAAGAAGGCGCTGCACAATGGAAAATAGAAAACGATTATTTTACCGTAGCAAAAGGCACAGGTGATATACAAACTAAAGAAAATTTTGGTAGCGTACAACTACATATTGAATGGCGAAGCCCAACAGCTATTGAAGGAGAAGGACAAGGCCGCGGCAACAGCGGTGTGTTTTTTCAAAACCGCTACGAAGTGCAAATATTGGACAGCTACGAAAACCGAACCTACAGTAACGGACAAGCCGGCTCAGTTTACAAACAACATTTACCTTTAGTAAATGCTATGCGTGCCCCAGGAGAATGGCAGGTGTATGATATTATTTTTACACAACCTGTTTTTAATAAAGATAGTATAAAAGTAAGTGCTGGTTATTTAACTGTTTTCCATAATGGCGTACTTATACAAAATAACGTAGAATTATACGGATCTACAGAATATATTGGTATGCCCAAAAATGTGGCACACAGCGAAGGAGCGATTCAGTTGCAGGATCATGGCAATCCGGTGAGTTACCGGAATGTTTGGGTTAGAAGGTTAGATTGAGCTATCATAGTATTTTCTTGTGTGCCTTAAAAGTACTTAAACTTCTAAACATGAAGCACAATTTGTTGCAGCCATAATCAGATAATAATCTGTTTTTGTTTTCGTATTATAAACATACTATTTTAAATTTACGTACTCTTTTCCAAGCGGCCAATAAAATAACCAAAGTGCAACTGTTATTAATACTCCTTCTAAAGGTAACATTACGTGGTAAGTTATATTTGGGTGAACGGTTATCCAAAAACTATCAAAGGCTTTTTTAACCAATAAAAATTGTGCTTCGGTGTTGGTGTGGTAAATACCAAGTAAGTTGGTGAAAATGGCAATTGAAGTTATAGCTGAAACAAGAACAATTAAAATAAAGGCAGGGCTTTTTATAAATTGGTTAAGGTTAAATGTTTTACTTGCTGGCTTAAAAATTTTTATAATAACTAAGCCAAAAGCTATGCCAATTAAATTAATTATAACATCATTAAAATCAAAATAATTGGTACGTTGTGGGGCGAGATAGAAGTATTGATAAGCTTCATCTAAAGCACCAGCCAAAGTGCTTATAATAAGGGATTGATTGTAATTTAAGGTGAGTGGATAACATAACAAAGCAAAAGCTGCATATTGAAAAAAATGAACCACTTCAATGTTAATTACAAAAAGAACATTTATGCATAAAGCCGCAAAAGCTATAGTGCTAAGCAAGTAAAATATAATTATTTTTTTTTGAGGATGCTGCAATGTTTTTCTACCTAATACTATAAGAGTAAAAAGCAAAATAAATATGCTTATACAAAGTACAACTAAGTTATAAGTTGATCTTTCAAGTGAACTAAAAATTTTCACGGTTAATAAACCTACTTTTTCGTGTGGTAAAACTACCAGCAAATAATAAACGAATAATAGTATTAAATTGACTAAAACATTTTTATGAAGAAAGTTTACTAAAGTGTTGTAATTCATAAAGTTTTACTAATAGTGCTAATGGCTTCAACCAGGTAGTCAATGTCTTTTTTTAAAATAAATATATTGTTAGAAATTCTAATACCAGAACCTTTATATAAACTTGTTGACTTTGCAATAATACCATATTTTTTAAACAATAAATTGGTGATTTTTTTTAATGAAGCACCTGTAATTTTAAAAGTGACAATGCCTGCATATTGCATTAAATTTTGCTTAGTAATTATTTCCAGATTTGTAATGTTAGCCGCATTTAAAGCATCTGTAAAATAATTACTTAATGTTAGCAAACGCTTTTGTTTAAGCGCAATAGTTAATTGATTATGAAATATAATTGCTGGCTGTATAGCAACAATATTTTGAAAAGCCCGGGTACCTAATTGTTCAAACTTATTAATGTTGTTGCTTTCAATGTCATAAGCATTGGCAGGGTTTTTAATGTTTTTTATCTTATCTTTTTTTATATAGAGAAGTCCGGTTCCATAAGGCGCATTTAACCATTTGTGTAAACTGGTAGCGTAATAATCGCAATTTAAATCGACAATAGAATGACTAATGTGTGCATAAGCATGTGCCGCATCTAATAAAACTTCTACCTTATTTTTATGTGCAATTTCAATAATTTTTTTTACTGGTAAAATTCTACCAATAGCATGTGTAAGGTGAGTTAAAATTAAAAATTTAACGTTGTTGACAATAGCTTTTTCGTACTCTTTTACAATGGCTTCATCGCTTAATTGTTCAATATTAAAATCTAATTCTTTGTAGCCAAATCCATGTTGTCTGCTTAAATTTTTTATGGTGTTTTTTACATAAGGATAATCGTGCTTAGCAAATATTACAGTTGAATTAGGTTCGTAATTATATCCACTCAAAATTATATTTATTGCTTCGGTAGTATTTCTTACAATAGCTAATTCTGTTAGTTCAACAGCTAGACTTTCGGCTAATTGTTGCTTAATACTTTTAATTGCTGGTTGCCATTTTTCAAATGTTTTGTAGGGTGAAAGCTTAGCTAAGGCGGCTGTATTTTTGTGTAAAGCCTTTATTGTAGCATTACTAAGTACACCACTACTGCCACTATTAAAATTTATGGTGGATTTACTATGCCTAAATTGCTTTGCAATTGCATGCCAATTTACATTGCTTTTATTAATAGCCAAACTGTTGCTTTGTGGTAGCTGCGTAGCTAAAACCGAAAAACTTGCTTGCTGAATAAAATTTCTTCTTTTCAAACGATAATCTAATTTAATAATTTTGCCTAAGTTTACTGCCAATGTATGTTACATAGTGTAGTAATACCGGTTTACAATAGTGCTAAAAGCATAGCCAATATAGTTGAACGATTGTTAAATACTTTTGGGCAAATTAAGCAATCTGTTGAAATAATTTTAATAGATGATTATAGTATTGACGAAAGCTGGGAAGTATTGTTGCAATTAAAGACTCAACATCCTACCCAAGTTAAACTGATTAAACTATCAAAAAATTTTGGACAACACCAAGCTATTTTTTGTGGCTTGCAATATGCTAATGGAGATTTTATAATTACCATAGATGATGATGGCCAAAACCCTCCAGAAGAAGTACCCCATCTTACAGAAAAAATTAAAAGTGATGATGTTGATTTATGCTACGGTGTTTACAATAAAAAACAACATCATTTTTTTAGAAATTTTTCAAGCAGAATTGTACAGATAATATTCCGCTCAATATTTAAAAACAAAGGAGATGTAACT
>Ga0079203_1002448_pt1 | contig 12436 bp, 10 predicted proteins | sample PorBlaMBantryBay_FD_68602 | JGI IMG/M metagenome (GOLD analysis project Ga0079203, IMG submission 68602) | Marine algae microbial communities from Bantry Bay - Bantry Bay, Ireland | ecosystem: Host-associated > Algae > Red algae > Blade | place: Bantry Bay, Ireland
CTTAACTCCTAATGCATAAAAATTCATTGCATTTAATGAAGGGCCGCTATGACAAGCCGCACATTTTGCTTCCCCAAAGAAAAGCATTGCACCTCTTTTCTCTTGTTCCGTTAAAGCATTTTTATTTCCTTTTAAATAATCTTGAAAAGGAGCTTTGTTGGTTATCAATGTCCGTAAGTAAGCAGCGATAGCAAAGGCAGCAGCTTTGTCAGAATATCTTTCCTCTTCAGGAAAATCACTAAATGCAGATTCGAAATAAGGTTTGTATCCTAAATTTTCGACAACATCTTTATTGATAACCATTCTATGTAAATGGAGGCTTTCAATATTTTGAGATTCCAAACCTCCATATCCTAAGTGATTAATAGCTGTTCCGTCTGCTTCATTCCAAACTGCTTCGGTTCCTTCATTGACACCACCACCTCCAAATTGTCCATTCCATAATGCATTGGTTACATAAGCAGCATTTAGCATACTTAATGGTCTTGCACCTTGAGCATCTATTTGATCAGGAGTATAAAATTCACTCATGGTTCGATCTTCTCCATTTAATCCAAAACCAGTTCCACCTTCTCCAATTCCTTGCATTCGTCCAGGTCGGAATCCTGCTGCGGGAATATGGCAACTTCCACAAGAGTAGGTTCCTTCGCCTATTTCTTGCATAGGTGAAAGCCCAAGTCCAGTTTCAAAAAATAAAAATTTTCCCAAAGCTACCTTGACAGGAGTAATTGGGTTTTCTGGGGAAGATGGAATATTAGCGTAATCGTTACTTTGAGGAAGGATAAAATGGTCAAGTTCACCAGTTGTGGAGAACTGTTTTATGGCGTTTTCTAATTGAAGATCATTTTGCGTAGCCAATTGTACTTTATCACTACGGCATGCCGATAGTCCTAAAATCAATATGATCAATATTGGTAAAAGTTTATTCATTGTTCATGGAAATTAGAAATCGTAATATTTTGGGGAAATATTACTCTAAAATGGATTAATAAACTATTAAAACAGCGGAGGGATTCTATGTGCAAGTCAGATTTTCAAATATAATGGTTATTCCATAGAATAACAATATACTAAAAACGGTATTTTAAAGATTGGAAAAAACGGTTATATGCCCTCGTGTTGAGTTAATAAAATAGAAGTGTAAAAGTAAACATATTAAGAAAAAATAAAAATTTAAATAGAAAGTTTTTTACGACTACCGAACCCTTTGGTTGACATTGGACGGACGCTGCGTTTGAATTTTTTTTATATAAAAAAAACAAAACTATTCGAAACCGTCAAGCGCAGCGTCCGTCTATCGTCTATTCGTTAGTCGTCTTTACAAATCCATTAATAAGGTAACTGGATCTTCCAATAATTTTTTCACTTTAACTAAAAATGTAACGGAAGTACTTCCATCAATAACTCGATGATCATAAGAAAGTGCCAAGTACATCATTGGGCGAATTTTCACTTCACCATCAATAGCCATAGGTCGTTGCTGAATAGTATGCATTCCTAAAATAGCAGATTGTGGTTCATTTAAAATGGGAGTACTCATCATTGAACCAAAAATTCCACCATTAGTAATTGCAAATGTACCGCCCTTCATTTCATCTAAGGTCAATTTTCCACTTCTTGCTTTACCCGCAAGCTCTTTGATTTTTAATTCAATTTCATGAAATTTCAAAGACTCTACATTATGAACTGGAGGAACGACCAAACCAGTTGGCGTTGAGATCGCAATTGAAATATCAGCGTAGTCATGGTGGATAACTTCATTTCCATCAATCTGAGCATTTACATCTGGCATTTCCATCAAGGTCTTTGCACAAGCTTTTGCAAATAAGGACATGAAACCTAACTTGACTCCATACTTTTCAACAAATTGCTCTTGGTATTTTTTTCTTAATGCCATGATATTTGTCAAATCCACTTCATTAAAAGTGGTCAACATGGCTGTATTATTTTTCGCAGAAACAAGACGCGTAGCAATAGTTCTTCGCATTCGGCTCATTTTCTTACGAGAGGTAGTTCTTCTAAATGAAGTTGGAGTAGCTACTGGAGTTGGAGCGGATGTCTCTGCTTTTGCAGCAGGGGCAGAAGAAGGAGCACTTGTTGAAGTTGCTGCTTTTTGAGCATCTTCTTTTGTAATTCTCCCATCCTTTCCACTTCCACTTATTTGATTTGCAGTTAAACCATTTTCTTTCATGATTTTTTCTGCAGCAGGAGAAGCGTGTCCCGTAGCGTATGAAGCAGATGCAGCGGCAGGCGCAGCAGTTTCTTGAACAGGAGTGGCAACTTCTACAGCTTTGGGTTCTTCTTTAGATTCTGCTTTGGCAGGAGGTGCTGTTTCTTTTGGAGCATCAGCTTCCGCAGCTACACTTGTATCAATTTTTGCAACTAAGGCTCCAATTTCTAAATCATCACCTTCAGCGGCAACATATATTAATTTACCTGCAGCTTCAGCTGGAAACTCCAAAGTAGCTTTGTCAGATTCGAATTCACAAATTGGTTCATCAAGTTTAACATATTCACCATTGCCTTTTAGCCATTGTGAAAGCGTTACTTCGTTTACAGATTCCCCGATCACAGGGACTTTCATTTCTACAATACTCATTTTCGGTATTTTTTATAAATGGTAGTTAATTCTACTTTAAGACTACAGATGTCAGACCATGCGCTTCGCTTATTGTCAGAAGTCAGACCGCCCAAAATAATTAAGCATCATCTTTTTTCAGTCTGACTTCTGACCGTAAAATGGTCTGTATTTTTAAAGTCTTATAAGTAGTATCAAGGAACTGGACATTATTAAATTAAAACAGATGTTTATTTTTTGCGTAAAAATAAACAAATATATTTTATAACGGTATGGAAAAAACAAAGTTTAATGTTTCGCTATTTAAGTTACGAGTACTTTGTCAAATAAGTTATTTGTCGAATAATTATAAACAACATACTTTTTATTCAAAAATATTCGATTAATAACTAAAACTAAACTGGAACGAAATTCGATTTTGTAAAAAATAAAAAGTCATAAGTAAATGAACATATTTTGTCGTGGTGATAAAATTAATTATGTTGTAATATGAAAATTATCCAAATCACGGATTTACATATTGATAAGGAAAATGAATTTCCTTTTGAAATTGATGTTAGAAAAAATTTCAAAAGAATTCTACGGGCTGCAAGACAGGCAAAAGTAGATCATTTAGTGGTTTCAGGAGATCTTTGTTATGATATTGGAGAACCTGAAATTTATGATTGGATAAAAGAACAATTGCATTTGAGTAGAATTCCATTTGATATCATTGGTGGAAATCATGATGATACCCTAATGATGGCGGAGGCTTTTGGATTACAACATTTATTGACTGATGATGAAATGTATTTTGCAAAAAAAATCGGAAAAACAACTTGTGTCTTTTTAGATTCTGCAAAAGGATTTCATTCTGACAAACAATTAAAATGGTTAAAACGACAATTGACAAATGGAAATGAAAGTATTATTATTTTCACTCATCATCCTCCTGTCAAAGCTGGTGTTCCTTTTATGGATAAAAAACATGCACTAAAAAATATATCTGATATCCAAAAAGTGCTTTTCGAATATCGTGGATTTCTCAATATTTATTGTGGTCACTACCATGTTGAAAAATCAATTCAGTTGAATAATATTTTAGTTCAAATTACTCCTTCTTGCATTTATCAACTTGATCAAAATTTTGACGATTTTAAAGTTGACCATCATAGTATTGCCTATCGACTCATCGACCTTTCTGGCAACTCCGTAAAAACTACCGTTAAATATTTTCGTGGAAGTAAAAGGTGAAATGAATCAAAATCAAAATATCAATCAAAATCAAAAATCGAATAATGGGGATTCACTATTATTCGATTTTTGATTTTGATTGATATTTTGATTTTGATTTTTTTACTTATTTTTACAAAAACGAAAATCTTCATGGAAAACCTTCTCCAAGGATTTATCAAATTTGTAAATACGATTAACGAGAATATTGGTAAAGCTACTGCGTGGTTAACTACCGTATTAGTATTGTTAGTTTGTGGACGAGTATTGGGGAGGATGATTTTTAATAGCGAACCTGTCTGGATGCCAGAATTAGAATGGCATTTATTTTCATTAATATTTTTATTGGCTGCGGGATACACTTTGAAACATGACAAACATGTTCGGGTGGATTTATTTTATGCTGATTTTTCAGAAAGAGATAAGGCTTGGGTCAACCTTTTTGGATCATTGATTTTTTTGATTCCATGGTGTTTGTTAATAATGTGGGTTTCTTATGATTACGCATTAGGATCATTTAAAACGATGGAAGGTTCGCCTAATCCTAATGGATTACCATATCGGTTTCTTATAAAATCTGCAATTACGATAGGCGTAAGTTTATTGTTTTTACAGGCATTGGCTTTGGTGGCGAAATCGATTTTAACTTTAAAGTATAATGGGAAAAGTGAGACTTTTTAGGTTTAGTGTTTCTTAGGGAAATATATTTTTTTTCAACGGGCTGAAGCCCATTGCTACAAAATACAATATGGCAATTCTTGCAATCATACTTTTTATTAGTATTTTTTTACTCATCCTATATGGCTTTCCAGTAGCATTTACATTGGGAGGGATTTCAACTATTTACGCATTATTGTTTTTAGATTCTGCTGACTTTTCGATGTTGCCATTAAGGATTATGGGGACAATGACTAACTATGTTTTGTTGGCCGTTCCATTATTTGTCTACATGGGAATCATGCTAGAAAAATCAGGATTGGCAGAAAGTTTACTAGAGACAATGGCAATGCTTTTTGGGAAAATGAAAGGAGGATTGGCGATTTCTGTGGTAGTTGTAGGAGCATTGTTAGCAGCATCAACTGGGATTGTAGGAGCAACAGTAATTACGATGGGATTGATTAGTTTACCTACCATGTTGAATAGAGGATACTCTCCCGAATTAGCAACTGGAACCATTGCTGCCTCAGGAACTTTGGGACAAATTATCCCTCCATCAGTTGTATTAGTTTTGTTAGGAGATATGTTGGGCGTGACGGTAGGTGATTTATTTAAAGCGGCATTATTGCCAAGTGTTTTATTAGTGGGATGTTATATTGTTTACATCGCCATTTATGCCGCACGAAATCCAGAAGCTGCACCTAGTATTCCAGAAGAAGAAATTAAGGCATTTCGGGAAAATGATTTTTGGAAAAAAATATTTCAAGCATTTCTTTTACCATTTGTTTTGATTGTTGCGGTTCTAGGATCAATATTGGCAGGGAAAGCTACTCCGACAGAAGCGGCAGCGATTGGTGCAATGGGAGCAACATTGTTGACAATAATGCAAGGGAGATTTAATTTAAAAATATTGAATTCGGTGATGCGAGAGACTACGCATTTGACGACGATGGTATTTATTATTTTATTAGGAGCGACAACTTTTACTTTTGTGTTTAGAGAATTGGGAGGAGATACTTATTTAGTGGATTTAATAAAAAGTTCGAATCTTTCGCCGAATGTATTTTTAGCATTAGTGATGTTAGTTGTTTTTGTAGCGGGATTTTTTATTGATTTTATTGAGATTATTTTTATCATCGTTCCTGTGGTTGCGCCAGTTTTTGAGGTGTATGATATGAATTTAATTTGGATTGGAATTTTGTTAGCCTTGAATTTACAGACTTCATTTTTATCACCACCGTTTGGGTTTTCTTTATTTTATTTAAAAGGAGTGGCGCCGCCTGAAATTACTACAGGGCATTTGTATCGAGGAATTATTCCGTTTGTTTTGATACAAGTGGTGTTTTTGATTTTGGTGATTTTGTTTCCGAAGTTGGTGTTTTTGATATAGTTTTTTACCACGGAGGCATGGAGAGGGGACACAGAGAAAGAAGAGAAACTCTATGTTCTCGGTGTCCCTTCTCCATGCCTCCGTGGTAAATCAAAAGAAACTATATTTCCCATCCTCTAAAACCTCAATTTTTGGTAAATCTTTATTCTCTTCAAAATACTCAAATCCCTTCTCCAAGTTTTTCCAAAACAAAAAATGACTATTCTCTTCTTCTAAAATATCTTGAAAATGCTTTGTTGGGAAAATATGAATAGGAATACTTTTCCCTGCTTCATGTGCTTCTACTGCTAATAAATATAACTCTTGGATTTTATCATTAGTAATAGGAATGCAACCAATGGTCTGGCAGCCACCATGCAAATAAATATCATTTCCAGGCTTAGTAGGATCACTTAAAATTTTATCAGAATCATTGGGGTAGTTTACTTTTAGAGAAAGTAGAAAACTGCTCTTTGGATTAAAATGACTGATGCGATAAAATCCTTCTGGAATTTGACCATCTCCTTCCATTCTTTTGGGGCCAAGCGATCCTGAATTTTTACAAAAAGGATAGGAGGTGAGTAACTTGTATTTTGAATCACCTTTTGGTTTTACCCAAGCTTCTAAAATTTCTTCTTTTTTAAAAGCACGTAAAAATAAATCGTAATCAAAAGAATGGATGTCTTTAGAAACTAATAATTTTTTGAGGGAAATTTCTTTTTCAGCATAAGCATTTCGTACTCTTTCGAATTGCATTTGTTGTTGACGAAAAGGACTTGGATCAGTTTCTTGCCAAGATGATAAATTGATGTGTTCTAAATTATTTGAGTCTTTCAAAAAGAAATGGTTGATTGATAACAATATAATTGCAAATAGTGTAATTAGTAAAATGTAGTGTTTTTTCATAGTTTTTTGATTTATCACGGAGGCATGGAGAAGGAACACGGAGAACACGGAGTTTCTCTTTTTCTCCGTGTCCCTTCTCCATGCCTCCGTGGGAAATTCTAAATTTGAATTTTGTTATAAAAAACTTTCTCCGTCAATTTTGACCATTCGATGGCTTCATTTCTAAAATTATTATAAGACTCATATGCTTTTTTTGCAAAGTCATCAGAAGCAACTACTTCAGCCACCACCTCATCAGTATATTTTTTTAACTGAGTCAAGACCTCTTGAGGATATTCTCTAATTTGAGCATTAGACTCCGCTAAGATTTTCTTTAAATAAAGTGTATTTTTTGCTTCAAACTCTGAAAGCATCCAAATATTTAATCGAGCAGCGGCAGTTCTCATAATGGCTTGCAAATCTTCAGGAAGTGCGTTGAATTTTTCTTTATTAAAAAGCAATTCTAGTGTAGTCCCTGCTTCATGCCAACCAGGCGAATAATAGTAATCAGCAATTTGATGGAAGCCCATAATATAATCATGGTAGGGGCCAATCCATTCCGTTGCATCAATAACGCCTCGTTCCAAACTTGTGTATAATTCTCCTCCCGCAATTAGAATCGGATTACCACCAGCTTTAGCTAACACCTTTCCTCCAAGGCCAGGCATTCGCATTTTTAAACCTTGCAAATCTGCCATAGAATTAATTTCTTTTCGAAACCAGCCGCCCATTTGAACACCAGTATTTCCTCCAGCCATGGGAATCAAATTATGTTTGTCATATAACTCCTCCCAAAGTTCTAATCCTCCTCCGCTGATAATCCAAGCATTCATTTGTTGGGCATTCATTCCAAATGGAACTGATGCAAAAAACTGTGCAGATGGCTCAATACCTGCCCAATAATAAGCACAACCACTTCCGCATTCAGCAGCCCCACTACTCACCGCGTTGAAGACTTCCAAAGCTGGTACCAATTCGCCTCCTCCATATACTTTGATGTCCATCCTACCTCCTGACATTTCCTTCACCCACTTTGCAAATAAATTACAACCTTCACCTAAAACTAGAAAATTTGGTGGCCATGTGGTAACCATTTTCCATTTATATTTTTTCCCAGAAATATTTGCTGAACTATCTTGAGCGATATTCTGCCCACCACAAGTTTTTATTGCAAAAGGAAGAGAGATCACTCCAAGTGCTGCACCTTTGAAAAAATCTTTTCGTTTCATTGATGTGTTTTTGTTGTGTATAGGTGTATGTGTGTATACGTGTATATGTTGTCGAATGCTTTTGAAATAAACCTCAAAATATTTTCGAAACATATACACGTATACACATATACACACATACACCTTGTTTCCAACAAATTAAAATTCGTCTAAAGATAAGAATATCCTTTATTCTCAAAAGGATATTTTTTGAAAATAAAATCGGTAAAGATATTTGACAATTTTTTTTATTAAATCATTGACATTCAGTAATTTAAGCTAAATAAAACATTCGTTTCCAACACAAAGAATATAATTTATAAAAACTTAAATGCTGTGCGGAAATTTATCAAAACAAAAAAAGGAGGTATCGTAGAAATGAATGATGGAGTCGAAGTAGAAGTGTCTTCAAAAAAGAGGGAAATGTTATTGACACGATTGGCTGATTTGAAGTAAGACGAACCACGAACGCTTCGCTTGACGAACCAAGAACCACGGGTTCACAATATTTTGACCCGTGGTTCGTAGTTCGTCAAGCGAAGCGTTCGTGGTTCGTTCAGTCCTTTTGTCGAGAAATCTACCTTTTTTGTCAATGATATTATGATTTATTGGGATGAAAAGTTACTTTTCTGCTAATAATCAATAAGAAGTCAACTAAATCAAAAATTAAAGAAAATGTTACTACTCGTATTTGGAGATTGGTGGAGTACATTAAATGGAACACAACAAATGTTCTGGGGAATCTCCATCATCTTTAGTTTTCTCTTCGTTATTCAATTTGTACTAAGTCTAATCGGTTTGGATTTTGAAACTGATACCGATGTAGATATAGACGTAAGTGCAGATTCCGACACAGGGGGCGATTACAGCCTTGATGCAAGTTTCACTTTATTTTCAGTTCGAAGTATTATTGCTTTTTTTACCTTTTTTGGATGGACAGGTGTGCTAGCTCTTAATGCTGGCTTTGGAACTATGATGGCGGTCATCTTGGCAAGTTTATCAGGTTTCGCAGCAATGGCAATGGTAGGATATATGATGTATTTATTTTCAAGATTAGGCGAGTCAGGCAATGTAGATGTAAATGAAGCCATGTTTCAAACAGGAGAAGTTTATCTCACGATACCTGAAGGAAAAAGGGGACAAGGAAAAATCCATATTAATATTCAAGGAGTGATGAAAGAGATGGATGCGGTTACTGAGGGGAAAGCTCTTTCAACGGGTAGCAATATCAGAGTGATAGAAGTTATTGATGATAAAATCCTTGTCGTAGAATCTATTGATAGATTTCTCGAAGGTGGTGAATATTAATTTTGATTGATTGAATTTTGAATGGGTCGAATATTTTTGATTCAAGAAAAAATAAGGTTTTCGACTCATTCAAAAATCAGTCATTCAAAATTCAAAATTTTAAAAATATATAATACTGCGTCTTCCTGCTTCGCTATGAAAACCACAAGCAGTTCAGATAAAATGAGTAAATTTAAAGGTTATTCACTCAAGATGAAGAACGCAAAACAAAACCTCTTTTTAAAAACCACGTCTATGCTTATAAGGTGATTTACCAAAAAGATAGACAACTAAATTATTAACATATGGATTCCGCAATTATTTTAATCGGCGCATTTGTCGGACTGTTCTTTCTAATGCTACTATTTTTTGTTTCACGATATAGAAGATGCCCTTCAGATAAAATATTAGTAATCTACGGTCGAACGGGGCAAGGTTCTGCGAAATGTATCGCAGGTGGTGCCGAGTTTGTTTGGCCAGTTATTCAAGATTATGAATACTTGGATTTATCTCCAATCTCTATTGATGTTGACTTGAAAAGCGCATTGAGTAAGCAAAATATTCGGGTAGATGTTCCTTCTCGATTTACGGTTGGTGTTTCTACGGAGGAAGGCATTATGCAAAATGCTGCTGAACGTTTGTTAGGAAAAGAAACAATGCAAATACGGGACATCGCAAAAGATATTATTTTGGGGCAGTTACGTCTAGTTGTTGCGACAATGGATATTGAAGAGATTAACTCGGATAGAGATAAGTTTTTAACCAACGTTGCTTCGAATGTAGGTAATGAGTTGAAAAAAATTGGACTTCAGTTAATTAACGTAAACGTTACGGATATTCAAGATGAGTCAGGTTATATTGAAGCACTTGGAAAAGAGGCTGCGGCCAAAGCAATCAATGATGCCAAAATGAGTGTTGCAGAAAAAAATAGAGATGGTTCTATTGGTGAAGCGAATGCTCGAAAAGATCAGCGTATCCAAGTTTCTAGTGCAGATGCATTTGCAAAAGTAGGAGAGTCAGAGGCAGAAGCTCAAGCAATTGAGGGAGCCAATTTAGCTGCCATTAAAGTGGCTGAATCAAATGCTGAACGTCGGCAGAAGGAAGCAGAGTTTATGAAATTAGCAACAGCTTCGGAAAAAATCCAAGCGGCAAAAGCGCTTGAAGAATCTTACGTTGCAGAAAAAGAAGCAGAGCAAGCGCGTGCTGCAAAAGAGTTGGCAACTGCTGAGGCTGATGAAATCGTCAAAGCGGAAATTGCAAAACGTAAAGTAGAAATTGATTCCGAAGCAGAAGCGGAAAGAATTCGAAGAATTGCAAAAGGTAATGCAGATGCAATATACATGCAAAAAGAAGCAGAAGCGAAAGGTATGCTTGAGATCTTAAACCGTCAAGCGCAAGGTTTTAAAGAAATCGTAGAAGCTACAAATGGTAATTCACGTGATGCAGTCTTGATGATTATTGCTGATAAATTAGAAGATTTAGTGAAAGTTCAGGTAGAGGCAATTAAAGGAATTAAGATTGATAAAGTTACTGTTTGGGAAAATGGTAGTGGTGGTGAAGGAGAAGGTAATGCAACATCTAAGTTTGTTTCAGGTTTGTATAAATCAGTTCCTCCAATGAACGATTTGTTTAATATGGCTGGAATGGATTTACCGCAGTACTTAGGTACACAAACTAAACCTGAGGCAAATGGAAAGGAATTACCACAAGGCGATAAAAAACAAGAAGAATAAAAATTGGGTTTAATTTTTTCATAAAAGTTGTTATATTTGAATCACAATTTTTTAGAGAGAATAAGAGACCTAAATTAAAAGAGCTAAACTCCAAAAAATTGAGTTTCGGAGACTTCATAAAGAGGTCTCCGTTTTTATTTTGTAGTAACGCTAAACTAATGCTTACCTTGCGCCGTTTAATTTTTTCTTATAAAATAATGTAACTACTTAGGTGTCAGGAGCGAGGAGTCAGGTGTCAGGGGTGTGGTTTCTACGATTTATCGGACTCACCTGAAAAATCGTAGAAACCACACCCCTGACTCCTCACTCCTGACACCTAAGTAATTATAAAATAATTACCATTGACGGTTATCGACAAAACAAATAAACCTTCGACTTCTTCTATTGGATTTGTAACTCTATTGTTACTTTCATTAGTCTGGGGGAGTTCGTTTATTTTGATAAAAAAAGGATTACTTGCGTTTACTCCTATGCAAGTTGCGAGCTTAAGAATTGGAATTGCAGGACTAGCGTTCTTACCTTTCTTTATTTATAATTTCAAAAAAATAGATTGGTCAAAAACTAGAGAATTACTTATTGTTGGATTTGCAGGAAGTGCTTTTCCAGCATTGTTATTTTCAATTGCACAAACCGAAGTAAGTAGTTCTGTTGCTGGAGTTTTAAATTCTTTGACACCATTATTTGTTTTGATTCAAGGCGTGTTATTCTACGGATTGGTTTTGACTAAAGAAAAATTGATTGGTGTAATTTTAGGATTTTTGGGGGCATCATTTTTAATTCTTTTTGGGAAAAGTATTGCGTCAGATGGAAATCAATGGTATGGTTTATTTTTGGTAATGGCGACATTTTGTTATGCCCTTAGTGTGAATACTGTTCAGAAACATTTTCAGAATATATCTGCGATAAATTTAAGTGCAGCTGCTTATTGCCTAGTTGCTCCTTTAGGTTTGATTTATTTATATTTTACTGATTTTGTTGAGGTGGTGCAAACCCATGAACATGGGATGACTTCTCTTGGAGCGATTACGATTTTGTCGTTAGCTAGTACGGTAATAGCTTCGATTATCTTTTTTAGATTAGTTCAAATGACAAGTGCGCTTTTCGCATCAATGGTGGCTTACTTGATTCCTTTAGTAGCGTTAGGATTTGGATTTTTTGATGGGGAGCAAGTGACGATATATCATTTTATTGGGATGGCGATGATCTTATTTGGAGTTTACATTACGAAGAAGGAAAAGAGCATTAATGAATAATTAAGAATATTCGAAAATTGTTAATTTCTCATTAACATCACCGATCCAAATCAATTACTTTCCGTTTCAATACAAAATTTTTCCCTAAATAAACTTTTCGAACCATCTCATCGGCAGCTAATTCTTCGGCTGTTCCTGTCTTTAAAATATTTCCCTCAAACATCAAATATGCTCGGTCAGTAATCGAAAGTGTTTCTTGAACATTATGATCGGTAATTAGGATTCCGATGTTTTTTGTTTTCAATTTAGCAACA
>Ga0079203_1002449_pt1 | contig 12435 bp, 11 predicted proteins | sample PorBlaMBantryBay_FD_68602 | JGI IMG/M metagenome (GOLD analysis project Ga0079203, IMG submission 68602) | Marine algae microbial communities from Bantry Bay - Bantry Bay, Ireland | ecosystem: Host-associated > Algae > Red algae > Blade | place: Bantry Bay, Ireland
CCCATATCATCTCCATTCTCTTCGATACTTACCTCAGACTCGATCTCAATATCTAAAAGTTTTTCTATTTCCGCCTCAGCTACTTCTCATTCATCTGCAGCTGCAACTATATTATTGAGTGCATTTTTGTACTCATTTTTATAATTCGCAAGTGTTTCACTATTTAATGAAAAGTATAGATCCAGTGTCTCCGTTTCTATCACCTGTCAGTTTGCTCAATAAAAAGTAACAATGTACTCATTCTTTCCCTCTTGTAAATTAGCGAATGACTGCTGAGCCCGATAGGTGAATACATTACTAGAAGGGTTAAAGCTCTGAAGAATGTATTGATTCACCTGCACTCGTGTTGTGCCTGCTGGAAAGCCTCACTCAAGAACATATGGCTCTTGAGAAACAAACTGTGTTGATGTGCCATCGCCAGAACGTATGTATGTTAATTTTCTATCTCTTTCCTCTGCCGGAACAATAGTCGTAGCGTTTTCAGTATTTTCCTCTCAGGCCTCTGTTGGCAATACAGCTTGTTGCTCCTCAAATCCTCCTAATCTATACCCTTCGTCATTTAGTGCTTGTGCTAATGATTTATAATCATTTTCAGAGTAAGTTCTCGCTCATGAAGTAAAGAACATATCTGAAATACGATCTTCATTAGCACTGTCGTCATACGTAATTTTTGGGAAAATACCCCGAATAAGTGTTTGCCTTAGCGGTAGGCTCAGTGTTTCAGAATGAAAAAATGCTGAAAACAATTGAGGTCTCTCATACGCATACGGTGTATGATTTTTTGAATCGACATCCTCGAGGATAATATCCATAAAATCTGCCTGTTTTTTGAGGTCTTCTCGTGAAGGAAAAAAATGCACTACTTGTTTTTCTGGAAACACCTCCCTATAAAATTCATTAAAGGCTGCATTTTTCACGAGTGAGATAGACGTAACTCAGGTAACTTCATCAGTAATGCGATCTTCATATGCATATGGACCCGAGAATGATGCATCAGAAAATGCTTTATCTGCCTGGAAAGCTCCTATGTCTGTAGCTCGTAATATAGGAAGAAAAAGAAGATTAATGAGCGTAATATCTGTAGTATCAAATGAAATAATAAGAGAACCGTTATCATTTGTGACTGAAATTTTTTCAAGGCGTGACTTAAAGTGCTCACTCTTTGCATTTGCCTTATAAAAATCATAGGTAGCAATAACATCATCAACCTCTATTGGTTCTCTATTATTCCAGAGTGCGTGATGATTAAGCTCACACGTAAACACCGGGAATTGATCAATTCAGCAATTTCCTAGGTCTTCGACAACCTTTTGTTTATCGACATCATATCGTATTAGTCACCTATAAAGGTACTGTATAAGCATGTCATTATAGCTCCTTCCTCCTGTGCGAGGATCATATGAAAGTGGGTCGATCGATGGCGCTATACCATGAACTCCAACATGTATCGTACCTCCACTCGTGGGAAGCATTTCAGCATCATGGTAATAAAATAGATACAAGAGATGTATACAAAATACCCCTCCGAATCAGAAAGCGAGAAGCAAAAAATACTTCTTAATTTTCAGGTAAAGTGACATGTGAATCGTTTATGAAACGAGAAAGTGAATAAGTGCTGTCCCAACAAAAATGACAGCAAAAATAATCGTGAGCGTGTGAAGTGTTTTAGCTGGTCATCGTCGCTCTACAGAAACTGTATCTTGTCCAGTAAGAGCAGCTCCAAGTCCTGCTTCTTTTGGTTGGAGAAGAATGAGTATTGTAAGAATAGCACCTGTTATAATAAGAATCCAATCAAACATTTGAGATAATATTAAAAATGAGTATTCAGAGTATAGGAGAATCAGTAAAACTCGCAAGCCCCCTTCTTATATATGTACTGACAATAATGTTGACTCATTCAATACTCGCAATCATTGATTATCAATATAGGCCTGCTTCAGTGATTAAAGCCTATGAATTTTATGAACATTACGATAAGCCATGACTCTTCATTAATGCCTGACGATTTAGAACAACCCGAACAGCAGAAATAAGAAGCTCAACACTCTGGAATGCCACACTCTTTCGATGGTTATAAATAAGGCTACTGCCTGCTTCGTCCATTCTTTGAAACATTTTTCCATCTTGCTGTATCCATGGATCAGACCTACTAATCTGTGAGGCGCCATTTTCCATTCAATATTTCTCCTGGATAGCTACACAAATGCCTATAAGCTCTTCTTGTGTAACTTCCCCAAGCATCAAAGCGCCCTCTAATTCATTAAGGAGCTCAATAACACTTTCAAATGTTCAAGCCCTGCTCAGTCTAACCTCATAAGAATCCAGAATTTGGAAATTTATAGATGTAACTAATTATGTCATAATTCTGCTCCGAGATCAGTCACTCCTTTAAGGTCTTTATATAGATCGATAACGTCACTATCAGATATAACTTGTGTGCTATCTCACTCTAAATTCAACGCATTATTGTCATCAGCAAGCTCGATTGATATACCCGGCAGAGTATCTATTCAAAGCTCCTGCGCCTTCTCTGGATCCATAAGTTGTGACTGAATCATGATAGCATCTTGCGATCATGGCATCTTTACGCTAATTTGAAGGGCATTCGCCATATGTCCTGTAATAAATACACATGATTCATCGATGTGTTTTTCTTGAGGAAGATTTGAATTAACCATACTTATCGTATTTCACACGATGTTCTGTATAACCTGGAAATTCATTGGGTTTGCTTTCATAGCTTTTTTTATACGGATATAATAAAGTATATATTTCTTTTTACAAGCAAGCAATGAATCTTTCAAGTCTCTTTCTTGACTTTTCTACTCATAAAACATCAATCATCTCTATAGCTCACGGTGAAAAAGATGCCCCAGTTAAGGCGACCCTTGTTGGCCAAAGGATTTGCCCATTTTTGTATCCTGCCTCTTTGATTTTGGCAATGTAGGCGTCTTTTATGTCGTCACGGCTACACGACTCAGAAAGAGTTGTTATGATTTCTATTGAAAACTCCAGATACTCTTTTACTTGTTCGAGAGTCGTTACCTTCATCTTCTCATGAAGACAGAGTGAGGCGTCAATGGTTGGTTCAGTATAAAAAAATGGTGTCAATTTTTTGTAATCTGCCAATGTCGTTAGTCGTCCTTTGAGTTCATCTAATATAGCCATTTGATAATCGCTATCTGCCTGCGCCCAAGTAGAAGTATAGAAATCTGCATCATGTTCCTTGAGATATTCACCCATTGTTTCGTATAAATCTTCTGTGTTCGTTTTTGTGATATATTGCGAATTGTACCAATCGAGCTTTTCATTATCAAATACTCATGAAGCTTTTGCTACTCCTTTGAGTGAGAAAATCTTCTCAAGTTCCTGAAGAGAGAAGAATTCTTCTGTAGATTTCGAGTTCCACCCTACAACTACGACATAGTTAATAATGGCTTCTACAAGGTAACCTTTTGCCAGAAAGTCAGTCACATTTGCATCACCATTTCTTTTTGAGAGTTTCTTTCTGTCTCCTCAGAGTATTGTTGGTAGATACGCCAGTTTTGGCATAGGGAATTCGAATGCATCATAAATCATCTTTTTCTTAGCTCCTGACGCAATCCACTCTTCCCCAAGCATGGCAACAGTCACTCACATAAGGTGGTCATCCACGACGCTCGCAAGGTGGTACGTAGGAAATCCATCTTGTTTCATCAATACCTGATCATCTATATCCGCACTTGGTGTATCTATACGTCCTCGTATCTCGTCTTGAATGGTGATAATTTCTCACTTCGGTACTCTCAGGCGAATCGTATATGGTATGCCTGCATCAAGTTTTTCTTGCACCTCAGTGTCCGTCATATCTCGACAGTGTCCGTCATACTTTGGCGTAAGGCCAGCTTCTTGCATTTTCTCTCGAACCTCCGTTAGTCGCTCATTTGTACAAAAACAGTAGTAGGCACTTCCATTATCAATCAATTTTTGAACATGCTCCTTATAGATAGTGAGCCTCTCTGACTGTATGTAAGGCCCTCTATCATCATCATGTCTCGGTGACGAATCAGGCGTCAGTCAAAATACCTCCATTATGTCTTGAAAGTGTTCTACTGCTTCTGGTACGAGTCTCTTTCGGTCAGTATCTTCTATTCTTAGAACAAATCTTCCTCATTCTTTTTTCGCTAAAAGGTAGGCATAAAGCGCTGTTCGCAATCCACCTATGTGCAAGTATCATGTAGGTGACGGAAGAAATCGTGTAACAGTTTGTGTATTTTGATCAGTCAAGATGGTCATTTAAAAATCAGTATCTCGAGTATAGGGAGTTAGCTGTGAGGAGCAAGAGCTTCAGAAGGCAGCTTAACACTTCGAAGCCTTGGCGAAGAAGTGGAGGCAGGGGGATTTTATTATAGAGCTTTGTGGGTAAGGGATTTTCGTGAAAAACACCCCCCGAAATTTTACCATCACTCTTACGAATGACGAAGTGTTTTCTGTCGTACAGCTGAGTCGTCATATTTTCTTCAAGCTGGCAATGACCTAGTGGGTTGAAAAAGTGTCGTACATACTGGGCGACTGGAAGCAATTAGGTGAATTGAATAGTATATGAGATAAGGGAAGAGCTCCTGCTCTCCTCCAGAGACGTCCGTGTACATGCAATAACCATAGAGCTACCCGGGTACATGATTATTCGCATAAATCCGTCTATTTTGAACAGTCGAATGCAGGATACTGACCTACCCCTCCACAGGCGGGCAGGCCGGGGAAGTCGGTCGTACAGGTTGGACGACTACATGCTCCACTTATATTTACCTACCTGTAAACCTCAATTAGTCATCATCCTTAATAGCAGCAAGCAGCTTATGAATAAAGCGATGCATGTGTGGATCTATTTCTGCAGCATCTATCGTGAGGACTTCTTCAAGCGACATCTCTGTATGTAATTTTTAATCTATGCGGTTAGGATTCCATCCTATTTGAAAGATTAATGTCACAATCTCATACCCCTCAACACATCTTCATTCACCTTTCTTACTCAAATTGAGTCATCTCATCGAAGATGTGCCTTCACAAATCTATGAACACCATCTAATATAATCCATGTATCTTGGTGGTTATATATCTCAATAGGATAGCTCATATCTGCGTCATACACTTTTTGCATATGCAAGAGCTCCCTTTCCTGATCATCAATCAACTCTTGAGGTGTTAAATTCCAATCATCTGTCCCTTCTTGGTCAAGATATTTTATGTGCATATTTTCCCTAAGATGAGTCAGTGGCATTGTTTCAGAAGGAATATCTAATAACCATAATTGTTCTGGGCTGTATGCATACCCTATATTAAGAATCTCTGGTAATGACATACTATATATTACCTCCTATATACGCCTCCCCATCACTCGTCAATTTTCGTCATCGGGCAGATCGCTCAAGAAATCAGATTTTCAATAAATATGGCTCCACCACTTCCTCAAGTGTCGTCTCATCCTCACCCACAATGCTCGCAAGCGTCCCTATGCCTACAGGTCATCCATGAAATACCGTAAATAACTGCCCTAAGTACATCCTATCCAGCTCATCAAGTCATTTCTCATCTACTCATACAAGTCAAAATATACTGTCAATATCTGCCTTACTCTCAATGCTTCTACCAGTTACCTGATAGTCTCTTAAGATTTTCATAAATCTATTCACTATACGGGGCGTACCTCGAGATCGGCGGGCAACTTCATGCGTGGTTTTCTCTGAAATATCTAGACTAAGCTTGCTTGCGGTCCTTCCAGCTATGGTAGCTAAATCATTTTGGTCATAGAAATCAAGCTTAAGCACATTTCAAAATCTATCACGAAGGGGGCTACTCAGAGAGGCTAATTTAGTAGTAGCTCATACAAGCGTAAACGGCGGGAGGTCAACACGTACGGATTGTGCTCATGTGCCCGTACCGAGAACTACGTCGATACAAAAATCCTCCATAGCGGTATAGAGAATCTCCTCTATCACGGAACGAAGTCGATGAATCTCATCTATAAAGAGAATATCTCACTCTTGTAATCAGGTAAGAAGCGATACGATATCCGATTGCTTCTCTATCGCTGGTCAACTTGTGTGTTTCAATTGTGCTCACATCTCACTCGCAAGTATCATCGATAGTGTCGTCTTTCATAGTCCCGGTGGCCCATAAAGAAGCACATGCTCCAGAGGGGTATTTCGTATTTTTGCAGACTCAAGAGCTATTCGTAGTTGTCATTTAATAGACTCCTGACCTATGTACTCATCGATACTTGAAGGCCTGAGTGAATGCTCACTATTTCGCTCTTCCTGTGTGCCTGAAGTATCAACTGATCGCTCAGTTACGTCTGCCTGCGTTGTCTTCTGTGGGATGTTTCATGATTGTATTGCCATATGACGAGTATATGATTTCTTGCCCATAAAAAAAGCCCCTCTTTCGAGGGAGCTTTCCAGCACATACACGTAATGCACTAATAGTAACTAACCATCTAACGCGTCTAGTAGATCATTAATATCTCATAGCTTCAGCATGAAATCAACTAATGTGTCCTCAGCGCCAAATATATTTGGATACGTATCTCCAAGTACTTCCATGAATTGACCGATAGATTCTACATTTTCGAAACCAGGTATACCGTTCACAGTAGTAAGAAAATCAGCCACATTATCAACTCAATCAAAGACACTAAAGTTACCAACATCCGCTATAAAGTCTTCGTACAATGCCATAGCAGCAGCGAATTCTGATGCAGAAGTCGCTGCTGCAAATTCTGGATAATCAGCCATCATACCTGCAAAATCACTGAGTGTAGAGGCTCCATAAAAGGCAGCTGTCGTACCAAGTGCTGCGACAATGTCATCAATAGACTCTACATCTTCAAATCCTGGAAGGTCACCAAAGAAAGCAACCATATCCGCCTCAGAATTCATGTCACCAAAGAGGCCTGCATTTACTCCTGCTAGCTGTGCAACAGCAAGGCCATTTGCGAATGAACCAAATCCGTTCATGTCTCAGTAAAGACCGAGAAGTGCTCCTGCAGAATTAACTCATGTAATACCAAAGTCATCTGCAAGTATTCAATACACATCTGACATAGAGGTTGCTCCTTCAAATCCAGACATGCTGGCAAATGCTGCAACAAGATCTGCCTCTGATGAAATCGGACCAAATCCAGCTTCCGTCATCAATGCTGAAAGTTCAAGCATATCTACAAGTTCTGAAACTGAGTTTACATCGTATAGCTCCATGAGTGCGAATAATTCTTCGGCACTATCTACGTGCTCAAATCCAGACATACCTCCTATTGCCGTCACCAATCCTCCAAGACTACTAATTCCTTGTAGTGAGGTTCCTGATAATCAGTTCAATAGTGACCCTGTAGAAGTAACTCCGTTTATACCTAGGCTGCTCATTCATGTATCAAATGTGTTATATCATGATAAAATTTGGAACACTTCTTCAATAGAGCCTGCAGCTGAAAGGATTGGATCACCTGCAATGATAGCTTCAAGCTCTGCAAATGATGTAATACCTCAAAGGAAAGCAAATTCTTGACCTGCAACAAGTGCAAATTCATCAAGATTTGTCACAGTTGAGAATGCTCCTCAGAATCATGTGATAGATGTAATCATAGTCTCAACAGAACCGTAAGTAGCAAATAGGCTACTTCCACTTACAAGATCTAAATCATAACAGATAGAACTTTTACACTGACCATTTGGCGCTGTATAATCAAGAAGCGTACTTGCGAAATCAAATACCTCTGAACGAGTCGCACAAAGATTTGGTCCAAAATTTTGAAAATCTACTGGTGTATAATTATTGTATTTCACTAATACATTCTTCTGCCACTGAACTGTATCAGAAGAGAATTGTTGTCCCTGATTTAATACTATATCAACTTGAGCAGCAGTAACTGGTTCCATACATACAGCTGTAAGCATCATAGCAAGAGCCTCAGATTTAGTTACGAAATCCTCAGGTCGAAAAATTGTATTTGCACGAGTGATCATACTATTATTAGCAGCCACTTCTGCCGCTCGACAAATCCATGTATTTGGCACACCCTGAGATACATCATTAAAATAATTCTGGCACTGATACGCTGAAGGAAGCTGTAGTCATCTAAGCTTCACAGCCATACCTACTACCTCTTGTCGTAGTATGCGATCTCAGAATCGATAAAGGTCTCGATCATTATGTTCGACAATAATTCCACAATTTGCAATATTTCATGCATTTGTGTCATTCGTCACGGTAGATAAATTTCTTCCAGATCAGGCTGGACATGGACTAGGGGTACTCGCATTCACGAGTGTAGCCGTACCTACGATAAGCGTAGTAAGAGCTAAAGATATGATTCACTTTCGTGACATAACAAATAATTAAAAAATAACAGATACACTTGTTAAAATAACAGTACTTATAATAGTGACTGACTCTTTACTTGTGTGAAGAAAAAGAGGAGATAGTCTCTCATACTTATTGTCATCATAAAGAAAAATAATCAAAATATACTATTTATCTGTAAATATTGATAATTGTCTTATTTACACAAGGTTGGTTGACTAAGTATACGTCCAGTCATTACTGAAGTTCCTGTAGCTCACTTTCCAATGCGTCAATTTCTTTTTTCTCATTACCTGAAGCTACGAATCGCCTCTCTGTAAGAGCTTCTGAAAGCGCAGCTCGAGTCTGTTTACCAAAGAGTCAGGCATACTGGCTATCAGGAGAATCGATGAGCCCTTTATCTAGTTGAAATTTTGCAAGTGACTCCTGAGAAACAGGTCAGAAATACGCAGTATCCTTATGTGTCATATATCCCAGCTCTATTAATGCCTTTTGAAGTGCTCGAACATCTGGATCAACTGATCCAATTTTTGGAGTGATCCATTCAGTAATTTCAGCCTGAAGACTTGCCTGAAATGCAGCGCGACCAGCTTCTTGGTTCGCACGCAGTGAGGAGAGTTGCATGCTAATGTCTGCTATCCTCTGTTTATTCTTAGTATGATTTTTATACACCTCTTCGAGTGCTGCTCGAGTCTTTGGTCAAAAGTATCACGCCCCTACATCTGTCGGTGACGTTACAACATTCTCTGATTTTTGAAAAGCATAGATGGCATCTACGAGACGCTTATTGTAGATACCATCTTGGTCATATGGGAAGTAAGAAAGGTCATTTAGTACGCCCTGTAACTCTCTAATATCATCTGCCTGTGCAGCCGTATTAATAATAGTCTGAAAGAGTTGTGATTCTGTATTTTCTTGCGTCGGCAATACCTCGCTTGTAGTCTCAACTTCTTGAGAAACATCCTTACTAGTAACATTATCAGCAGTCACTACTACCGTATTAACTTTGCCATTTGTGTATGCATCTTTTAGTGCTGTTCTTGTTTTAGGTCAGTGATATCAGGCTCATAAATCTTCACGATTACTCACCACTCACGCTGCTTTCTGGAACGCATAAATAGAGTTGCTAAGATTTGTGTCAAATTCATTATTAACTGGCCCCTGAAGGTATTTTAGCTCCTGTAAAAGCTTCTTAAGGAGAAGTACTGACTCAGCCGAGCTAGCCTGAGTAACTGGATACGTAAAAACACTTTCATAATTAATCTTTATTATCGAATTGCTCGAGCTTGGCGTTTCTGGTTGGACTGTAAGGTCGAACCCAAGGCCACTACATGACGATGCTAATTCCTTGAGATTGATTGACTCAGGTAGATTATTATGTGTACTTTTATCATAAACCGTCCCATAAGCAGTTTGTACGCCAAATCGAAGCGCTCGACAAAGCCCCTCCTCACCCGTACCAACCCACAAATCAAGCCGCGTAAGGGTATTTCCATTCTCGCCACTATCCACTATCGCTCCTCATCTATCAAGTACCGTACCTACTCAATACCCTGCCAAATCAATCTTCGTACCAAAAGGGAGAGACGATGGCGCTGCTATCATACCTGGTCGAACAGAAGCTCATGAAGCTCCATACTTTCCCTCACCATTAAGGCGCACATCATCCTCATAACTTCCCTGTATATAAAACCTCTGACCTGGAACTGGTGAATAGTAGGCAGTAATCATGAAGTAACGCTCTCCATATATTTCAGAGGTTACAGCTATTTCTAATATCTCATCTATCTCTGCATAGGAAGAGTCTTGCGAATATACTCATTCGCTCATGATGGCAGTAATTGCCATAACTAAAAGTACCCTACCAGAAGCCATCTTGCTATTGTTTCGTCTCATAATTGTATACATATTCAATATTTAGTAGTACAGGTAATGGTAGTGATTTTTCGTGACTAACAAGTCTGTAGGTATTTTTCTCATAAAACTTCACAAATACTTACTCCCCTAATCTCGGTGCATCCTTTATAAAATGTGGCATAACTACCAATAAAAATGTTCCAAGATATACTCCTAGAACAAGATGCTCAATACTCCATGGATCAAACCATGACACTGTCTTGTCTCACCAAAATGGCTCATTTTGAAAATCGATATATGAGTGGACGTGAAATATATCGGGGTAAAAAACAACAAAACTCGCCACCCATAATCATCAAAACAAAAAAGTAAAAAGCCGTGTTCTTTTCTGCGTCATGAGAAAATAACCTAAAAGAATACATATGTTATCAGTAATTATCCTATTTCCCCAGAATTCTACTCATCAAAATGCTCAGGATATGACCTCAATACTTGATGTCTCAAGGTAGTGCTCAATCATCTCCCACATAAAAGCAAAACACAGCAGCAATAAGATGTTTCTTCCGTGCTTAGTCATAGGCACTATTATGACTTAAATCATTTCTCTTGGATAGTACGAGCCAAGCTCATATCCCCTGAAATATGTACTTTTCCTTCTTCGAGTATATGCACTCAGTCCACCTTGACATAATCAAGAATAGTAAAATAGTGCGTGATGATAATGATGGTATTTTCATCAGAGCTCAGACTTTTTAACATATCTGCAATACTCCTAAAGGCATCAACATCAAGTCATGAATCTACTTCATCAAGAATAATATATTTTGGATTGATAAGCTTTAGCTGAAGCATCTCTATCTTTCGCTTCTCACCTCATGAAAATCAAACATTCAAATCACGATCGAGAAATGAGAAGTCTATATGAAACTCTTCGCATATCGGCTTGATAAATCGATTAAACACAAAAGGTGTGAGAGCTGTAAAGTCTGCATTTCTTCTCTCTTCATGAAGATTATAAATGGTCCTTAGATACTCTCCAAGTCGTATTCATGGTATCTCGACGATATTCTGAAATGACAGAAACAACCCTTTTTTTGATCGATTTTCTGGCGCTTCATCTACGATACTTACTCCATCAAGAGAAACATCTCAGGAAGTCACTTCATAACCAGGATGCCCCATAATGGCTGCTGCCAATGATGATTTTCATGAACCATTTTGGCCAAGAAGACAATAATTTTTACCTAATTCGAAATCGAGTGATACTCACTTTATAATTGGTGTATCGGCAACAGAGACGTGAATGTCTTTCAGGGAGAGCATGTATATTGATTGAATGTATGCAGGAAATGTATTGAAATTGGGGCATTTTGCAATCAATTAGGAGTAACTAGAAATCTAAAAAACGAGTTCGATACGCCTTGAGCAAAAACACCCTTATTCTTACTATTGGACTTGTAGATTCTCATTTCACAAAAAATCAATCAATTTTTATTGCTCACATATTGCAAAAAATAAATAAATCAGTAAAAACCTAGTTAGATAAATACGATTATTATCGTATTAATAATTTTGCTTTTCAATTAGCATGTAAAAGTCGCTCATATGTCCGAAGAAATAACTCCTCAAAATACTATGAACATCAATGGAATAACCATCACAATTACATGATGAGATATATCTAAATCTAAAATGGCTAAAATTCAGACGAGAATTGCGTTTGCCTTGCAATGACCAGATATAAACCCGTTATTGCTAGGGAGTCTAAGCTCTGAAGAAATAGGCCTTTTTTGAAAAAAGATCAAAGATATATTTCCTTATGAAGAAAAAAGTCCTGATCGCATCCTTAAGTGACCGTTGCTATTCAAAAATATCATGCTTCAGAATGCTGACCTAACTCTTCCTGAATTTGTTGATTCAGTCTGATGAGACCTAATGGGTTATTTCATGAAGCAAAGAAGAGTCTGACCACAACAAAAGGATAAAATACAGGAATTTCTCAAATCCTTTTGAATACGACACTATTATTACGAATATGTAGCTAAAAATATACTTACGATGCAGAATCAAGACTCAAAAAACGCTTGAGAGTTACAGCCATAGAGGTAATTTTGACCTAATTCGAAATCGAGTATTGCGCACTTTACAAATTGAAGTTGGGGCATTTTGCAATATGGGCAAGAACCTCCTGGTTTATGGAACTTATCATCATTTATATGAGATAGCCATGCCCTTGGCCAT
>Ga0079203_1002453_pt1 | contig 12425 bp, 5 predicted proteins | sample PorBlaMBantryBay_FD_68602 | JGI IMG/M metagenome (GOLD analysis project Ga0079203, IMG submission 68602) | Marine algae microbial communities from Bantry Bay - Bantry Bay, Ireland | ecosystem: Host-associated > Algae > Red algae > Blade | place: Bantry Bay, Ireland
GCAGCTAAGCTTAAGAAGGCTCAGGATGCTATTACTGATATGCGACCATATGCCAATAAGCTAGCAGAAATGCTTGCTAATATCCTTTCTAACTTAGAGGGTGATGCAGCATCTGCATTTGGAGTAGAGAGACCTGTGATCAAAGCAGCAGTAGTAGTAGTTACCTCTAATAGAGGGCTCTGTGGTGCATTTAATACAAATGTAATCAAAGCAGCCACAGCTACTATTCAGGAGCAATACAGTGACGTATACGAAGCTGGTAACCTTACTCTCTACTATATCGGTAAGAAGGGAAATGACGTGCTCAAAAAGACCTTCCCTAAGGCTACACATGTGATGGACTATGCTCCAATCATTAATGATACTGCATTTGAAAATGTAAGTCCAGTATCACAGTTGATGATGGATAGGTTCATCGATGGAACATATGATGCTGTCAATGTCTGTTATGGTTCATTCCGTAATGCTGCTATCCAAAACCCGATATCAATTCAGTTCCTTCCGGTAGAGAAGATCGAAGCTGAACCAGGTGAGACAGAGGCTCAGTACAATGCTGACTACCTCTTCGAACCATCGAAAGAAGTATTACTCGAGAAGTTGATCCCAAGTATCTTACAGACATCGTTTCACAAGTATGTACTCGATACATCTGCATCAGAACATGGTGCTAGGATGACTGCAATGGATAAGGCAACTGAGAATGCAACTGAACTCATCAAAGAACTCAAGATTACTTATAATAAAGCACGTCAAGAGGCAATTACCAAAGAGATCCTAGAGATTGTAGGTGGTGCAGCAGCATTAGAAGGATAAGAGTATAAGCTTTAAGCTTTTTCATGAAATAAGAAAAGGTGATTCAACTTAATTGTTGTATCACCTTTTTTAGTTTTAATATCCTATCGGGTCACCCCTCTTATTAAGAGGGGTATGGGGAGTTGACGCAAACGAGAAGAGTGCTATTTAGTTTATCATCCTTAAAGTAGCGCTTAGAATAGAGGAATGTTTACACCAAAACAGCTATAAGCTTAGCTGAGAAAAATGGTGGCAAAGCCACTTACTTAAAGCTCCAATCATATGTTGTTATTTCTGGAAGGCAGGCAGTGAGCAAGTCAATACTCGCTTCGACATCTCTCTTATCTACCATCTCGATGACCTGATGTAAGTACCTACATGGAATACTAATACCTCCGGCAATCGATCCTCCATTAGCATGCCGTTGCATCCCAGCTGTATCTGTACCTCCAGCAGTCAATACTTCGAGTTGGTATTTGATTTTCTTTTTCTTAGCGATTGACTTCATGAAGTTTACCATTCGATAATCGCAAACAGTCATCCCATCAAGCACCTTGATTGCAGTTCCGTCTCCAAGTCCTGTACACTTCTCATGGGGTGCGGCTCCTGGAAGGTCATATGCGAGAGTCACATCAAGATTGATAGCAAAGTCAGGGTTGACACCCGATGCAGCTGCAATAGCACCTCTGAGTCCTATTTCTTCTTGCACTGTAAATACACCATAGATTGTGGCATCTGTTTTCTTCTTTGCTAGCTTCTTTAATGTTTCAAGAAGTATAAAGACAGAAACTCTGTTGTCAAGTGATTTACTATTGACCATTGTTCCCATCTCAATGAACTCTCGTTCTCTAGTGATTGAGTCACCTACACTCAGGTATTTTTTCACTTCTTTTACTGGCAAGCCTGTGTCAATAAAAAAATCAGTTGATTTTGGTGGCTTTGCTCTCTCCTCTGAAGTCATCACATGAATAGGCTTGGTTCCCATTACACCGATGACATCTTTCTTGCCGTGAATGATGACTCTTTGAGCAGTTAATGTCTTTGGATCAAAACCTCCTAAGGTGTGGAACTTGATGAAACCATTCTCATCTATGTGAGTGACAATAAAGGCAATCTCATCCATATGAGCTGCAATCATGACCTTCTTGTCACCCGTTCCTTTTTTAATGGCATGGACACTTCCCATTGCGTCCACTTTAACCTCATCTACATATGGAGTGACCTCTTCTATAATAAATTGTCTGATTCGTTGTTCGAATCCAGGTGCTCCCGGTATCGTACAGACTTTGTCAAGTAAGTTAATGTTTTTCATTAATGTTTGTTTCATCAGATTAACGAGTAAGATACATGTATCGTTGTCTTTCTATTTCTATGAATACTGGATCTGTTAAGTCGTCTATGAAGTGAATAGCTTCTCCAGTGGATTTCATTTCTGGTCCAAGTTGCTTATCTACATTCGGGAATTTTGAGAATGAAAAGACTGGAATTTTGATTGCATAACCGTCCATCTTGTTTTCCATTTTAAAGTCTTTCAACTTAGCACCTAACATTACCTTTGTTGCGATATTGAGGTAAGGTACTCCATAAGCTTTTGCAATAAACGGTGTAGTCCGAGATGCCCTTGGATTGGCTTCGATAACATAGACTTCCTCATCCTTGATAGCGAATTGGATATTCATCAATCCCTTGATTTTGAGTGCTAGACCAAGTTGCTTTGCATAGACAGACATTTTCTCTAAGACAGCATCTGAGAGGCTGTAAGTCGGTAGGACAGCTGAACTATCACCTGAGTGAATTCCTGCTGGTTCTATATGCTCCATTACACCCATAATATGAATGTCTTCACCATCACAGATCGCATCGATCTCTGCTTCTTTTGCTCTTTCGAGGAATTGATCAATAAGTACTTTATTGTCAGGCATATGCTTGAAGATACTGAGCACCTGTCGCTCCAATTCATCATCATTGATGACTATTCTCATTCGTTGACCACCGAGTACATACGATGGTCTTACAAGGACAGGGTAAGATACTTTGTTAGCTATTTTGATTGCATCATCAACATCTTCAGCTACACCATAATCGGGGTAAGGGATGTTCAATTCTTTGAGCAAGTCAGAGAATCTTCCTCTATCTTCAGCAAGGTCTAAGCTGTCAAATGATGTTCCGATTATTGGGATTCCCTTATCTTTTAAGTTTTCTGCAAGTTTGAGAGCAGTCTGTCCACCTAATTGTACAATGACACCTTCTGGTTTTTCAAGGTCAATAATATCTTCTAAGTGCTCCCAGAATACTGGTTCAAAATAGAGTTTGTCAGCAATGTCAAAGTCAGTTGACACTGTCTCGGGATTACAGTTAATCATGATGGATTCGTAACCTGCTTCCTTAAGTGCTAACAGCCCATGGACACAACAGTAGTCAAATTCTATTCCTTGTCCAATTCGATTTGGTCCAGATCCAAGAATGATAATTTTCTTCTTGTCTGAAGGAATACTTTCGTTCTCTGAGTCAAATGTCGAATAGAAGTAAGGAGTTTGAGCAGCAAACTCAGCGGCACAAGTATCTACCATTTTGTATGTTCTCCTAATTCCAAGTTTTTTTCTTTGATCTGAAACAGCTTTTTCATCGATTCTCATCAACCATGCTATTTGCAAATCAGAGTAACCAAGTGATTTAACCTTTCGGAAAAAATCTTCAGGGATGTCTTCAGGAACATTAAACTTAAGGATTTGATCTTCAATCTTTACGAGGTCATTAATTTGGGTAAGGTACCACGGGTCTATTCCTGTCAGTTTATGGATAGTCTTTCTCGGCACACCTAATCTCAAGGCATCCTTGACTCGATAGATTCTATCATCACTAGCCTTCTCCAAACGATTGAGAATATCATCTGTACTGATCCACTCCTTTTTATCAGCACCAAGTCCAGCACGATTATTTTCTTGTGATTGACACGCTTTTTGAAGTGCTTCTGAGAAGTTACGACCGATGGCCATAACCTCACCTACTGACTTCATCTGTAGACCAAGTTGTATGTCAGCACCATTGAATTTTTCAAAGTTCCAACGAGGCATCTTTACAATCACATAATCTAACGTAGGCTCAAAGAATGCAGAAGTTGTTTTGGTAATCTGATTATTAAGTTCATTGAGGTTGTAGCCAATTGCTAGTTTTGCAGCGATTTTTGCGATTGGGTATCCAGTTGCTTTACTTGCAAGTGCAGAAGACCTTGATACTCTTGGGTTAATCTCAATACAAATGATTTGTTCATCTACAGGGTTGATTGCAAATTGAACGTTACAGCCACCTGCAAAATTCCCCATTGATCTCATCAGCTTGATCGCTTGATTTCGCATGAGTTGATAGGCAGTATCACTAAGTGTCATCGCAGGTGCTACTGTAATACTATCTCCTGTATGGATACCCATTGGGTCCAAGTTCTCCACAGTACAAATGATAACGACATTGTTATTCGCGTCTCTAAGTAATTCCAGCTCATATTCTTTCCATCCAAGAACAGCCTTGTCAATCATTACCTCATGAGTAGGAGAAGCATCAAGTCCTCTTCTCAATGCTGCATCGAATTCTTCTTCCTTCATGACAAAGCCACCTCCTGTACCTCCAAGAGTAAACGATGGTCTTATCACGAGAGGGAATCCAATCTCTTGAGCTGCTTCCTTTCCTTCAAGGAAAGAGTTAGCAATCATTGAAGGGGCATGGTCCATACCAATGCTGATAACATGCTCTTTGAAGCGTTCTCTATTCTCTGCAAGGTCGATAGCATCAATATCTACACCTATGAGTTTGACTCCATATTTAACCCAAAGACCTTGCTTGTCTGCTTCAATTGCAAGATTCAGTGCAGTCTGACCACCCATAGTTGCGAGTACAGCATCTATATCACGTTCTTTGAGTATCTTTTCTAAACTTGAAACCTCTAATGGTAATAAATAGATGTGGTCTGCAGTCAATGGATCAGTCATGATTGTCGCTGGATTAGAGTTGATGAGACTCACCTCTATTCCTTCTTCTCTCAATGACCGACTAGCTTGAGTTCCAGAGTAGTCAAATTCACAAGCTTGACCGATGATGATTGGTCCGCTTCCAATGATCAACACAGATTTTATTGAAGTATCTTTTGGCATAAGAGTTTTTGATTAAATTTGGTCGCAAATATAGAAATTCGTTCAACGAATGAATACTCATTTAATCCACATATCAACAATTAACAGTGAATTGCTTAATAACTGACCATGTACACCCCTATTTATTAGATTCTTTACAGAAAGCGAATGTAAAAACCACATATTTGCCCAATATCACTCAGCAAGAGGTTGAAAAAGTTATTGGTGATTACAATATTTTGATAGTGAATAGTAAGATTAAAATCAATGAGACTTTCGTCAAAAATTGTCACAACCTTAAAATTGTTGGAAGATTGGGATCTGGAATGGATGGAATCGACATCGATGCACTTGAGAAAGCTGACATCCATGTAGTGAGGACACCAGAAGGTAATGCCAATGCAGTCAGCGAACATGCAATAGGAATGCTACTTAGTCTATCTAATCATCTAAGAACAGCTGATTCTGAAGTCAGAAACTTTGATTGGAATAGAGAAAAGAATAGAGGTTGGGAGATCTCAAATAAGGTGCTTGGTATCATAGGATTTGGTCATACAGGAAGCCAATTGGCGGATAAAATGTCGGGGTGGGTACAAGAAGTAGTATGTTATGACAATAAAGTAGTGGGGTATAATAAGCAAAACCCTTTAGTAGTCGAAGGAACACTTGATGAAGTGAAGCAGAAGGCCGATATTATAAGTATTCACCTTCCTCTTGATGAAGAAACAGAAGGTATGATTAATAAAAAGTTTTTACAAGAGTGCAAGCCTGGATTTGTGCTGATTAATACCTCAAGGGGAAAGATAGTTGACACAGAAGATTTGCTAGATGGACTCCAAAGAGGTTATGTGGGAGGAGCCTGCTTAGATGTGTTTGAAAATGAGAAGGTAGAAACATATTCAGAAGTAGAAAAAGAGACTTATCAAGCTCTCTATGATCTACCCAATGTTGTGCTTACTCCTCATATAGCTGGTTGGACGTTCGAAAGTTATTTTAAGATTGGAAAGGTGATGGCTGAGAAGATTCTAGCTCTGATTTAGTCTCGCATAAGTCTCGCAGCCGACGTTAAATTCTACTTTTGTTAATATTGTGTTAACCGTTTGTTTGATAGGCACCCAATTATTTAGTAACATTGTGAACATTATTATAAGGTATTTCAGATTAAATAAAGTGATATGAGAAGAATTTTACTCGCATTTGCACTCACAATTAGCTCTTTTGGGCTACTGATGAGCCAGACTAGTTTACAAGGAAAAGTGATAGATGGAGACAATATGTCGACTCTACCATTTGTAACTATAGCAATCTATAAAAATGGTACCCCCATAACAGGGACTGAATCAGATTTTGATGGAAACTACCTATTCTCTAACATTGATGCAGGTACTTACGATATAGAGGCTACCTTTATTGGGTATGCATCGTCACGTGTCGAAGGGGTAGTCGTCAATGCAGATAAAGTAAATCAACTTGACTTTACATTGCAAGAGCAAGGTGAAATGATAGAAACAGTGATAGTCACTGGATATAGAGTACCACTCATTAGTATTGATGAAACATCAACTGGTGGTACTATTACTGCTGAGTCAATAAAAAAATTGCCTTCAAAAAATATCGCAGCCTTGGCAGCAACTACTGCTGGTCTCTCGACAGTTAATGGTACAGATATCAGTGTCAGAGGAGCAAGGTCAAACTCTACATACATTTATATTGATGGTGTAAGAGTCAATGGATCAATAAATAACCTAATTCCACAATCTGAGATAGAGCAGTTACAAGTTGTAACTGGTGGTATCGAGGCAAAGTATGGAGATGTAACTGGGGGAGTAATCTCTATTACATCAAAGGGACCAAGTGAAGCATACTCTGGAGGTATAGAGCTAGAGACGTCTCACTTCCTAGATGCATACGGTTATAAGTTATTATCAGGAAATATCAGTGGTCCTCTTTTAAAAAAGACAATGGCCGATGATAGTAAAAAAACAATTTTAGGTTTTAGACTCTCAGGTCAATACAGGGATATTGATGATGATAGTCCATCCTTTGTGGGTGTCAACAGAGTACCAGAAGATGTGATCAATGATTTAGAATCGGATCCGATGTTTAACATTGGAGAGACTTCATTTCCTAGAGCTGATACTTTAACATCATACTCTAATCCTGAAACTCTCAAGGCAGCGCCTAACGAAAGAAATGTGGATTGGAACGTAAGTTTAAAATTAGATGCAAGATTAAGTGATAATATCGATGTCTCACTCTCAGGTGGTTATTTTGATAGAGTTGCAAGGTTCACACCATTCTCTCGAACAAGTCGAACTCCATCACGAAATGGATTTTGGTCATTGTTGAATTGGAATAACAATCCATATACTAACTCAAGTGGATATAGAGGGAATTTGAGATTTAGACATAGGTTAGGAAATCAAAGCCTTGATCCAGGAGAAGCTAACACCTCTTTAATTAGAAATGCTTACTACACCCTCCAAGTAGGAGCAGAAAAGAATCAAAGCAATACAGAGGATCTCAATCATGGGGACAATCTATTCAACTATGGATATTGGGGGACAACAGACAGGACTTGGGAGCCTTTTGCTTCTCCGAATCTTGGTAATCCTGATGATACATTAAATGTAATTGTCAATGGAATTCCTTTTGCTCACCAAGAATACCAAGCCAATGCAGGTGAATTTGTGCCAGATTTAACTATTAATAAAACAATGGCATTGTATAATGCCCTTTCTGGAGAGCCTCAGAATGGAATTAATGATGCAGATTATAGAGATGTATGGGGTATCTACCATAACGTCGGACAAGTTTATAACGTCTTCTTTAAGAATGAGACTGATATTTATACTGTCAATGTAACTAGTGGATTTGATTTGATTCCAGGAAGTACTGATGATGGTAAGCATAGTATACAGTTCGGTTTCTCTTACGAACAAAGAGTGAGACGATCGTATGAGATGAACCCGCAAGCATTATGGAATATCGCAAGACTTGCAGCGAATAGACATATTTCAGGGGTTACCGATGAAGTGATTGGTACATTTACACAACAAGGATTTGGTGAAACAGAATTTCCACAATTTCAGACTCGGATTACACCTGAAGAATTTGATGATCTTTACTTCTTTAAAAGGATTAGAGAGATTACAGAGGATGACCTCAATACAAGAGTTAACACAGATGGGTTAACACCTGACCAATTATCATTGGACCTCTTTGCTCCAGGTGAGTTGATAAGTGATGTCAACCTTGACCTTAACTATTATGGGTATGATTACCAGGGTAACAAATTGGATTCGGGTGTAACATTTGATGACTTCTTCACAAAAACAGATGACAATGGTGTGAGGACTTTTGATGTAGCTCCTTTACAACCAGTATATGCAGCAGGATATATTCAAGATAAATTCACATTTAGGGATATCATCTTTAGAGCTGGCGTCAGAGTGGATTACTTTGATGCGAATACTAAAGTACTTAAGGATCAGTATTCACTTTATGAAATAGAAGATGCTTCAAACTGGCATGCTCAAAATCCTGAAGTATCTAGACCAGCTGGAGTTGGAGATGATTATAAGGTTTATGTGAAAGATGATAACCCAAGCGAAATCCAAGCTTATAGAGATGGAGATCAATGGTTCTTCCCTAATGGAGGTTCAGTTAATAATCCAAATGCACTCTTTAGTGGTTCTATTGTAACTCCTGTATTAAAAGACGAAGAGAATAGAGTTCTCGATATCACACTTCCTGGATTTGATCCAGATGTAACATTCGAAGATTACACTCCACAGTTTAATGTAATGCCAAGACTTGCATTCTCATTCCCAATATCTGATGAGGCTGGATTCTTTGCACATTATGATGTACTTGTTCAGAGACCACCAAGTAATACTGAAAGTACGGCACTTAATTACTTCTACTTCTCATCTAATCCAAACAGATTTAGTAGTGAATTTGATGTAGCAGGTAATCCAAACTTAAGACCAGAAAAAACGATTGATTATCAAGTTGGTTTCCAACAAAAGCTTTCTAACTCTTCAGCAATAAAAGTTTCAGCTTACTATAGAGAGCTAAGAGATATGATCCAAAGACAAATCATTACTAACGTCCCAGGAGTAGGAAGCTATGAGACATTTGGTAATATTGACTTTGGTACTGTTAAAGGATTTTCTTTCGCTTACGACTTGAGAAGAACAGGTAACTTGACAATGAAAGCGAACTATACACTTCAGTTTGCTAACGGTTCTGGATCAGATGCTAACTCTGGTAGAGGATTGAATCAAAATGGTGTCATTAGAGAGTTGTTCCCATTCTCATACGATGAAAGACACAGAATCAATATTACCCTTGATTATAGATATGGTGAGGGTAAGGGTTATACAGGTCCAAAGATTGGTGGTAGAGATATCTTTGCTAATACTGGAGCCAACTTTATTATATCGACAGTATCAGGAAGACCTTACTCACTCTTTAGTCAGATTCAAGATCCATACCAGGAGACTGATATTCAGAATATTAATGGAAGTAGATTGCCATGGATATTCAACACAGATTTGAGATTGGATAAGCAAATGTCATTTAACCTTAATCCAGAAGCTAAGCGTTCATTGAATGCAAATATTTATTTGAGGTTTGAAAATTTGTTTAATACTAGAAATGTCATAGATGTTTACAATGTATCTCAGAGTGCGGATGATGACGGTTACCTGATTAGCGAATTTGGTCTTGATCAATTAAATACAGTGGATATTACGGGAAGAGATGTAGAGGGTTACCTTTCATCATATCAGTGGAGGCTATTAAATCCTAGTCACTTTGCTGCACCAAGAAGAATCTATTTAGGTGTAATCTTTGACTTCTAAGTCAAGCTCATTATCTAAATGTTACAATAATTAAACAAGGAATAAACAATTTAAACCTTTCAAATATGAATACAATACTAACTAGAGTAATCGGAATAGTAGCGTTGATGACTGTCTATAGTGTGACAGCATATGCTTACTTTAATCCTGAATTACACTCGAAAGGAAAACCTAATACAAATACTAACACCACAAATTCAGTAAATTTCAGAGAAGATTGTGTCGCTTCAGAGGGCCAAACTTTCTTAGATATTAACAACGTAAGAGCTCGACTCCTCGTAGGTGGAGACATCTGGTGGGATGGAGTAAGTGAGCCAGGCTATATCGTGCCAGCACCAGAGCCTGGATCAGATGACCCAGAGATATCATCTATATTCGCAGGTGGTGTATGGATTGGTGGTTTGGATGAAGCTGAAAATTTGAAAATTGCAGCAAGTGAATATCGTAATCCAGGAGTAGATTTCTTCCCTGGTCCTCTTGATCCAGAGACTGGTCTTACTGACTTACCTATCTGTAGAGATTGGGATCAGTTCTTTGAGGTTTCAGGATCAGATGTGACTCTTGCAGTTGCTCTTTATGATGCTTTAGAGGAAGGTAAGCAATTGAATTGTGATTCGATTCCTATAGGTCTGAAAAAATGGGCAGGTAGGGGTAATCCATTCTTTACGGATTTCTTTCCATTTGATTTGCCAGATACTGGTCAAGGACTTGGTGCATATTGGGATGAAGACGGAGACGGTAATTATAACCCTTGTAATGGAGACTTTCCAATAATTGAGATTAGAGGGTGTGAGCCAGCTGACAGGGGCGAAGCTAAAGAGTTAGTTCCAGATCAAATGATATTCTGGATCTATAATGATGCTGGAGGAAATCATGCGTTGTCTATGGGTGAATTAAAGATGAACATGGAAGTTCAAGTTCAAGCATTTGCATACCAAAGTAACGATGAAGTGAATGATATGACCTTCATGAGGTACAAGTTGATTAACAGAGGTGTTAATGATTTGCAGCAGACTTACTTTGGAATGTGGGTAGATCCTGACCTTGGATGTTCTGAGGATGACTTTGTAGGGTGTGATGTTGGGAGATCTCTTGCATACACTTATAATGAAGATGCAGTTGATGGTGATGCAGGTCCTAATTGTACTACAGGTGCTGTGACTTATGGTAACAATATTCCAATCATTGGAACAGATTACTTTAGAGGTCCTCTAGGTCCACATAGATTTCAAGAAATTGACGGAGAGACAGTAGCTATCCCTGTAACTGAAATAGGTGCAACCCAAATTGATACCTTTATCGAGCTTGGAATGTCCTCTTTCATGTATTATAATCGATCTGATACAGCGCCTGAACCAGCTACTGGTGATCCGCAGACAGCAAATGATTACTACAATTATTTGAAGGCTGTTTGGTTAGATGATACTCCGTTGACATTTGGAGGTAGTGGATATAATCCAGGAAGTCTTGATTCAATTCAATTTGCTTTCCCATCTGATCCTAATAAGACTTCAGTTGATGATTGGTCAATGTGTACGGACAACCTTCCAATTGCAGATAGAAGAACCTTACAGGCAACAGGACCATTCCTACTCGTTCCAGGTATAACGAATGAGCTAATTGTTGGTGCAGTTTGGGTTCCAGACCTTAACTACCCATGTCCAGATATCTCAAGATTACAAAAGGCTGACGATTTAGCACAAGCACTCTTCGATAATTGCTTTGACTTTATTGATGGACCTGATGCTCCAGATGTGAGTATTATTGAGCTTGATCAAGAGTTAATTCTAGTATTGTCAAATGACGAAATCTTATCAAATAACGCAAATCAAGAATATATCGAAAGAGATATCTTCGCTGCAGATAGTGTTGCTAATGCTTTCTATGAGTTCGAGGGGTATAGAATCTACCAACTCATTAATGCTAATGTCTCTGCATCTGAATATGATGATATTGATAAAGCAATTGAAATAGCTCAAGTAGATGTCAAGAATGGAATAACAACTCTTTATAATTGGGAAGTATTCCAAGATCCGAATGACCAGACAGAAGGAAATTTCTATACATTTACAGAAGAAGTTGTTGGTCAAGATGAGGGAATTAGGACAACATTTAGTGTTGTTACTGATAGATTTGCTTCTGGTGATGGTAGATTAAGAAATCACAAGGAATATTACTTTAGTGCAGTAGCCTATGGTTCTAATCAATATGAAGTGTTCAATCCAGACACAGGTCTAGGTCAACAATTTCCTTATCTAGAAGGAAGAAGAAATATCCTATCTTATATAGGTGTACCGCGACCAATTGTTTATGATAACTTAAATAGTGCATACGGTGATGGTCCAGTAATTACTAGATTGGATGGAGAAGGAAGTCCAGGAGTCTTTTTAGACCTTGATGATTCGATGTACGACAAGATTCTATCTGGTACAACTGACAATAGAGTAGTTTACAAGCAAGGGGCTGGACCGATAGATGTTTCTATTTATAATCCTCTCGAAGTAGTTGATGGTGTTTATAATTTAGAAATAATAGGAGAGTTTGATGAGACATCTTGTGCATTGGCAGAAGGAGCAAGATGGAGAGTGACGAATACGATTACTGGTCAAGTTGTAGATTCAGAGTATACATTAGATGCTGT
>Ga0079203_1002458_pt1 | contig 12411 bp, 7 predicted proteins | sample PorBlaMBantryBay_FD_68602 | JGI IMG/M metagenome (GOLD analysis project Ga0079203, IMG submission 68602) | Marine algae microbial communities from Bantry Bay - Bantry Bay, Ireland | ecosystem: Host-associated > Algae > Red algae > Blade | place: Bantry Bay, Ireland
CCTCGTTACATTGAGGCACGGTTGACAAAGTTTGCTTTGGAAGTTGCATTTAACAATCAAACTACAGAATGGCAACTCACTTACGATGGTCGTAAAAAAGAACCTGTGCAATTGCCAATGAAGTTTCCTTTGTTGTTGGCACAAGGTGCAGAAGGAATTGCAGTAGGTTTGTCAACCAAAATTTTACCTCATAATTTTATTGAATTAATTCGCGCATCGATAAAAATTTTAGAAGGAAAACCTTTTAGAATTTTACCTGATTTTATGACAGGAGGAATGATTGATGCAACTGATTATAAAATGGGTAAGCGTGGCGGTAAAGTGAAAGTTCGAGCCGTCATAGAAAAAGAAGATAAGGATACTTTGATTATCAAAGAATTGCCTTATGGAATAACAACTGCCAACTTGATGGACAGTATTGTAAAAGCCAATGACAAAGGTAAAATCAAAATTAAAAAAGTAATTGATAATACGGCAAAGGATGTCGCAATTGTTGTGGATTTAGCAACTGGTGTTTCTCCTGAGGTGACGATGGATGCTTTGTATGCCTTTACCAATTGTGAAGTTTCTATCTCTCCAAATGCGTGTGTGATTGTTGATGACAAGCCACTTTTTCTTACCGTAAATGATTTGTTAAAATACTCGACTGAGGCGACAAAAGATTTGCTTCGTCAAGAGTTGGAAATCAGGAAAGGAGAGCTAGAAGAGAAATGGCATTTTGCGAGTTTGGAAAAAATATTTATTGAAAAAAGAGTCTATCGTGAAATTGAAGAATGTGAAACTTGGGAAGCAGTAATCGAAACGATTGATAAAGAGTTAAAAAAATATATTGCAACTCCAAAGGACAAAAAGAGTAAATCAGACAAACGAGTTCGACTTCATCGAGACATCACAGAGGAAGACATCGCTCGATTGACTGAAATCAAAATTAAGCGTATTTCAAAATATAACTCTTTCAAAGCGGATGAGTTAATCACTAAAATCGAAGACGAACTCAAACAAGTTAAACACGATTTAAAATACTTGACAAAATATGCAGTTGCGTACTTTGAAAACCTTTTGAAAAAATATGGAAAGGGAAGAGAACGTAGAACAAAAATCACTTCTTTCGAAACTATCAAAGTGGCTCAAGTTGTAGCAAACAATGCGAAATTATATGTCAATCGAAAAGAAGGTTTTATAGGTTCTGGATCTGGGATGAAAAAAGAAGAATTCGTTTCTGACTGTTCTGATATTGACGATATTATTGTTTTCCGAAAAGATGGAAAATTTAAAGTGAGTCGAATTTCTGATAAAATATTTATGGGTAAAAATATTTTACATGTAGCGGTTTGGAAAAAAGGCGATGCTCGAACGACTTATAATATGATTTATGTAGATGCGAAATCTGGGCGTTCGATGGCAAAGCGTTTTCAGGTAACAGGAATTACGCGGGATCGAGAATATGATTTGACCAAAGGTGCCAAAGGATCAAAAGTACATTACTTAACAGCTAATCCAAATGGAGAATCAGAGGTAGTGACGATTCAATTATCTCAAGGATGTGGAGCACATAAAAAGATTTTTGATTACTATTTTGAAGAACTGGAAATCAAAGGAAGAGGTTCTAATGGTAATATTATGACAAAATATCCAGTTCGAAAAGTGACGCAAAAAGAGTTAGGTCAATCAAGTCTTGGTGCTCAAAAATTATGGATGGATAATGTGAGTGGAAGATTAAATACGGAAGAGCGTGGAACTTTCCTTGGAGACTTTGATACTGGCGATGCAATTTTTGCTTTATATAAAAATGGAACTTACGAGGTTGTAGATTTTGATATGACCAAACGTTTTGACCCAAAAGAATTATTGAGTATTCAAAAATTTGATACCAATACGGTAATCAATGCAGTTTACTATGATGGTTCCAAAAAATGGACAATGGTCAAACGTTTCCAAGTTGAAACGACAACTTTGGATCAAGTTTATAATTTCCTTTCGGATCATAAAAGTTCGAAGTTGCTTTATGCGAGTATCAAGGAAAATCCTGAGATCGAATACAATTATAAAGTGAAATCAAAAAAGATGTCTGGTACGGTGAAGTTGGCAGATTTTATTGATGTGAAAGGTTGGAAAGCTTTAGGGAATAAATTAAGCGATCAGCGACTGACGGGAGTAAAAGAGGTGGATGCAAATTCAAAAGATAAGTTGTCGCCAGGAGATACGATTGAGTTGTTTTAAATTCCATGTGTCGTCCTAGAATAGTGATACAAAAAAAAGGGCATTTCAAGAGATTTTGAAATGTCCTTTTTTTATTTTATTTTTTATAAACCGTATGAATGTCATATTCTTTCAACAGTTCAATAATTTCTAAAGTGTACTTTTTCCTTTCTCCTTGCTTAACTAAAATTTCTTCTTGATTTTTTTTCTTTTCAGCATCAGAAAGAAATTCATTGATCTCTGTTATTTTTTTAAAAATATCAATAAAGCGTGTATATCTAGAATCTGTTTTTTCTTGTGATGTATTCATAATGAAAATATTAAGCAGCTTTATGAGTATTGATAAAAATATGGTGTTCATTCAATAATGCTGTGAGTTGATCTACATATTGTTGTCTAAGATGGACATATTGTTTTATCATGCTAGGGTATTCGCTACTTATTTCTTTTTCAATTTCGATGCTTTGATTAGCTCCATCAATCAAATCAAGTAGTCGCCGAATACGAATTTGAATTTGGTCAAAAGTTAAATCTTTATTGTTTTCCATGACTACTATTTTTTTGTGGAAAAATTATTTTTATAAATCCTTTTAAATTTTTACCTGTTCTATCTGAACTAAATCTTTTGCTCCACTCTCTTTTTTGATTTTCAAACAATTTAAAATTAGGATGATTGTCAGGATATTGAGTTACAATATACGCATCTAAAAATTTTTCTTCAAGTGAAAACGAAAGGAATTGACTAATGATTTCATTTCCTCTTAACTCGAATATTTTATAATCCAAAAACGTCACCACATCAATATCATTGGGATTTTCTTTTTGTGAAACGAAACTCCCATCAATCCATTGCTCAAAATGAGGAAAAACCTCTTTCTCAAAACGATGGATATATTCTAAATAGTTCTTAAAAAGGATTTTTCTTTGAGTTGAATTTGGAAAGTCTTGAACAAAGTATTTTTCAAATAATCGAATATCTAATTCAATAGATTCAGTAGGTTGTAGATAGCCGTTTCCGTCAAATCTAATTTTAGAGGGAGCCATGTTAAAGTGTTTGTTTTCTCAAGTAATTGTTAAATGTAACAATAAAAAATTTAATTTTACAAAAACTTAAATACTCAACTTTATAACAATCTAATTGTTTTTTTATAAGTTCAGAATTTTTCGACTATTCAAAATGCTTTATTCAGAATTAAACAAATGACCACAGACGATTATAAAAAAATAGCCTCCACACTTCCCCGTGATCCTGGGGTATATAAATTTGTTGATATCAACGAAAAAATCCTCTATGTAGGCAAAGCAAAAAATTTAAAAGTCCGTATCGCTTCTTACTTTGGCGAACGAAAAGGTCGTCGTCAAAAAACAAAAATCTTAGTCAAAAAAGCACACCACGTTGAATACACCATCGTCGAGACAGAACACGATGCATTACTTCTGGAGAGTACGCTAATCAAAAAATATCAACCTCGATATAATGTAGCCTTGAAGGATGGAAAAACTTATTCTTATATCTGTATTAAGAAGGAAAGATTTCCAAGAGTATTTTTGACCAGACGAGTAATTAAGGATGGTTCTACTTACTTCGGCCCCTACGTTTCTAAATATCGAGTAGGAATTATATTAGATTTAATTAAAAATCTTTTCCCCCTTCGAACCTGTACTTTGAATCTTTCGCAAACGAATATTGATAAAGGTAAATTCAAAGTATGCCTAGAATATCATATCAAAAATTGTAAAGGGCCGTGTGTAAGTTATGAATCAGAGGAAGATTACAAAGCAAAAATTGAACAAATCAAAAATATTCTTCACGGACATTTTGCAGTTGTAAAAACTTACCTCAAAGAGGAAATGATGCGCCACGCAGAAGCGATGGAATTTGAAAAAGCACAACAAGCAAAAGAAAAACTTTCAGCTTTTTCTGATTATCAAGGGAAGTCCACAGTAGCAAGTACAACTATCCGAAATGTAGATGTATTTTCTATTACGGCGGATGAAAAAGAAGCATTTGTTAATTACTTGAAAATTGTTGACGGAGCGATAATTCATACTTACACATTGGAAATGACGATGAATTTGGATGATGATGAAGATGAATTATTGGCGTATGGAATAGATGTGTTGAGGAAAAAATTTAAAAGTAATGCCGAGGAAATTATTCTACATAAAAAGATTGAATTACTCGAAAATAATTTAACCATTACAGTTCCTAAAATTGGTGATAAAAAGAAACTCCTTGATCTCTCTCAGAAAAATGTAAAATACTTTTTATTACAAAAAAGAAAACAAGAAATTTCACATACCAATAGACAAACATCTGCTGAGCGAATTCTTAGGACAATGCAAGAGGATTTGCAAATGGATCGACCTCCAATGCATATTGAATGTTTTGATAACTCTAATATTCAAGGGACGAATCCTGTGGCTTCCTGTGTTGTTTTTAAAAATGCCAAACCCTCCAAACGTGACTATCGAAAATTTCATATCAAAACCGTCGAAGGACCAAATGATTTTGCTTCGATGGAAGAAGTGGTGCGCCGTCGATATACTCGATTAATAAATGAAAATCAACCGCTTCCAGATCTGATAATTATTGATGGTGGAAAAGGACAGTTGAGTTCTGCGACTAAAATTATGGAAGAGTTGGGAATTTTAGATCAAGTAACTTTGATTGGAATTGCTAAGCGATTAGAAGAAATATTTTTTCCAAATGATCCTATTCCATTATACATCAACAAAAAATCTGAATCACTTAAAGTCATCCAACAGGCTCGAAATGAAGCGCACCGCTTCGCCATCACATTCCATAGAGATTTACGATCCAAAAATGCTTTAGGAACTGAACTCACAGACATCCCTGGAATAGGTGAAAAAACTGCTCAAAAATTATTGCAGCATTTTAAATCGGTCAAAAAATTAAAGCTCGCTTCATTAGAAGAAATCGAAATGGTAGTGGGACATTCTGCTACGAAAAAAGTATTGGAGTATTTTAAGAAAAATAAAAAAGTAGGAGAGGAGGAGTGAGGGAATAATGAATAACGAATATCGAACAAGGAATTTCGAAGTAGTCGAATTATGTTGATTTACAAGTATTTCGTCAAACTTCGACATTCCTTGTTCGATATTCGTTATTCCCATCATCTCCCTTTCAACTGAATAATTTTTTGATTATACTCCATGGCCTTTTCTTGATTTCCCATCTGTTCATATAACATTCCCAAGTCGGTAAGATGAGTTTGATTGTATTGTAAATTCAAGGCATTAGTAAAGTGTTGGATGGCGAGGGTAAATTGACCTTTTGCTTTATAAACTAAGCCCATAGAACGTTGCGTAATTGCATTGTTAGAAGCGTATGTTAGAGCTTGTTGAAGTAATCGTTCTGCTTCAGTATAATTTTTTAATTTATAATTTAAGATGCCAGCATTAGTCATTGCAGGATAATATTCAGCATTAGTTTGGATCGCTTTTTTATAACTATCTAAGGCTAATTGGTTTTGGTTTTGGGCTTCATAAGTTAAAGCAAGGTGTTGGTAAGTTTCAGTAAAACCGGGATAAGTGTTGATACTTTTTTGTAAGTATTCTACAGAGGTTTTAAGGTATTCTCTTTTCAGGTTGGCATCTTTGGAAGCTAGTGCTTTTCTATAATTCATTACACCATAAAAACTCTGGGTACGAGAGCTATTTGGGGCAGTATGAATTCCTGTCTCAAATAAGGTGTCATCATTTTTCCAAACACTATTTTGAGTAAATGTTTTAGCCGCATATAACAATACAATTACACCAATTGCAATATTGAAAGTGGTTTTAGATTCTGGTTTTTTATTTACAATAAATTGATGCAATAGGTATCCTGCGGCAATACAAAATCCAAGTAAAGGCACAAACATAAATCGTTCGGCGAAAGTAGCTCCGATCAAAAAGAAAATATTACTCGTGATTACAAATGTAATGGCAAAAAACAGAATCGAAAATGAGATAATGTTTTTTTCTCGTAACCCTCTGATAGTCAAATAGATAAGACCTCCCGATATAGCAAGGCTTCCTAATACTTTCCAATGTGCCCAATTTAATTCTGGAAAAGTATTATAAGAATAATCGAAACTTAAAGGATGTGGAAAAATCAATAGTTGAAAATATTTACCCAACATTCCAATTGCGGTTGCCAATTGTCCTGAAAACCCTTCAATGGCAAATAGACTGTTATCAATAGTTTCAAAATCAGACATTTCATGATTGATGATACTATATCTAATTCCTAAAAACAGAAATGCAGGGATTAAAAAAGTAGAAGTTTGAATAGCAATTTCTTGAAATGTTTTTTTTGTAAAAAAATATAAAACAAAAGGCACGATTCCTAAAATAGAAAGTGCTCCTTCTTTTGAAAAAATAGCAAAAGTATAACTGAATAAAGCAAGTAGGAGATATTGAATTTGTTCTGTTTTTGCATGTTTTAAAATTCCATACATAACTCCAAGTAACCCTAGGAAGGTAAATATTTCATCTCGACTTTTAATATTTGCAACTACTTCTGTATGCAAGGGATGGGCTGTAAATAACAATGCAATTCCGAGAGGAAGCAGCAAAGATTTTTTTTCAAAAAAATGTCTTAAAACAAAAAATAGTAACGCACATCCCAAAGCATAATAAAGTACATTCATAAAATGATATACTTTGGCACTTTTTCCTAGAAGAGAACTTTCCATTGCAAAACCTGCTAACATCATCGGACGATAATATCTCCCTTCCGTTCCAGTAAAACCATGATACCACGAGTGACTGAAAATATCTCCTAAGCTACCAATTCCATCTTGGACATAACTATTTTTTTTACAAACTAAATCATCGTCCAAGACAAAGTCGTGAGAGATGGTATTGGTGTACAAAGCAAATGCGAAAATAAAAATGAATGCTGCGAAATACCATTTTTGATAATTGGTAGAAGAGGCAGGAATCTTTTTTTTAGGAGTGGGGTTTTTGGATTTTTTTTTCGCCATTATGAGTAGTGTTTTGTTAGAGCGAAAATAGTGAAAAAATCTAAATTATTCGTTGCAGCTTTAAGTAACGTGACTCTCTGAGTCGCGACAGTATTCGACAAACACGTTATTATAAAGAAAGAAAGAAAGAAAGAAAGAAAGAACGTGTTTGTCGAATACTGTCGCGACTCAGAGAGTCACGTTACTTAAAGCTGCAACGAATAATTTAGAAAGACGGCATTAAAAATTCATATGAATAAAATGTAAGATTTTTTCCATCTCTTCTTTGAGCGGCTTTGAAGATGTCGTATAATTATTATGCATAAAACTAAAAATTAAAGTCTTCCCCTTTTTAGTTTTTATATAACCACTCAGACAATGCCTATTACTTAAAGTTCCAGTCTTGGCATGAACGTAAGGTGCATACCAATTTTTAATGGTTCCTTCTTTTTTACCAGTTGGAAAAATTCTAAAAATTCGTTCTTCGGGAATGGCTCGATATATTTTTTCTAAAATTCCAACTACTGATCGAGGCGTAAATAAATTATATCGAGATAATCCAGAACCATCTCTCCATTGAGGTCGGTCAGGTAAATCGGCGAAATGATTTTTAATAGTATGGGAAATGATTTTATGAGTATTCATAGTATCGAAGACTTCATTGGAACACATTAAGAGTAATTGTTCCGCCATAAAATTATCACTCTCTTGCATCATATATTCATAAATCGTATCAACAGGAACACTATAAATGGTTTTACTATCCTCTGAAGGAATTAAATGAAAATCTAAAAGCGTTATGTCTTTTTCCAAAATCAAACTCAATAACTCAACAAAAAACTCATGTGAATATTGAAAAGGAATTTCTTTTTTTAACCCATTCCGTGGAGGTGCTTGTTGATTGTAATCAAAAATATTTTCAAACTCTCTTCTTTTAAAACGAGCAGTTGACCCACCCATTTCAGGAGTATTTGCCACTAAACTTTTAAAAGGATTGGGAGTGATGTCGATTGCTTTATCATCAGGCTTACTTTGAAATAACACTACATTTCCGTGAATAGGGAAAGATGATTTCTCAACTTGAAAAGAATAAGAATAATCATCCCAAGCCCATCCTGCGCCAAATCTGCCATCCATAAAATTAGATGAAGCAAAAAATAATTTTTCTTTTCTATTTTTTAAAAAATCAATAATACGTTGCTTGTCAGCTAGTTGTGGATGCAAAAAAGAAGGGTCACCTGTTCCCCAAAAGATAAGAGAATCATTCTTTACGATATACTTTAAAGCAGGAATAGAATCACCTAGTGTGCTCAAAGAAGTAAAAAGTGTTAGGATTTTAGCATTGGAAGCAGGGGTGAAATATTTATCTGCATCCGATTGATATACCATCTTTTTCTTTTTAGGATCATAAAGTGCAAATCCCGTAAAACTTTTATCAAAGACCTCTGAACCTTCAATAAATTCCTTTACAGTTGTTGGGATTTTTTTAGGAGTAGTTTGTGAGGTTAATTTTTTTTTAGATTTACAACTTGTAAAAAACAAGAATAACCCGATGATAAGTATTGAAAATTTATGATGGAAAAAAGATAGATTCATTTTTCTTTTTTTAATTTGCTTCTTTTTTATAGAATAGACTTAAGTTTCTAAACAACAAGATATGATAAATTATTATTGTGTAAATGGGAAAATTGTAAATGCAGAAAATGCGAAAGTGAAAATTACTGATTTAGGTTTGATACGAGGATATGGAATTTTTGATTTTTTAAAAGTGGAAAAAAGTATTCCTCTTTTTATTGAACCGCATATGGAACGATTCCAAAATTCAGCAAAAGAAATGAAATTGGAATTATCCTATTCAGTTGAGCAGTTGAAGAAGATGGTGATGAAGCTAATTGCAAAAAATAATTTTAAAAAAGGTGGAATGAAAATTATTCTGACAGGCGGATATTCATCTGATGGTTACCTTCCTTCAAAACAAACCAATCTTTTTATCTTATTGAGTACCTTCAAATCACCTACAAAGAAAAATTATCAAGAAGGAATTAAATTAATGTTGCACCAACATTTTAGAGATATTTCTACCGTTAAAACGACCAATTATATTGTCCCCATTAGATTAGCAAAAGCGATTAAAGCTGCAAAAGCAAAAGACATATTATATCATTGGGATGGAAAAGTATCAGAGTCATCTCGTGCCAATTTTTTTATTGTAAAAAATAACAATACAATTGTCACGTCCACCAATTTTGTACTAAAAGGTATTACACGAAAAAGAACCTTGGCAATTGCCAGAAAACATTATAAAGTCGTTGAAAAAGATATTAGCCTTCGAGAACTAAAAAATGCTAAAGAAGCATTTGTTACAAGCACCACAAAAGGTGCTCTTGCTGTTGTGAAAATTGATGACTTCAAAATTGGAAATGGAAAACAAGGGAAAGTGACAAGCCATATTCATGAACTTTTAGTAAAAGAAGCCAAGAATTATATTAAAAATTTTAAGTGATAAAAATCTCTACCACACACTTTTTTATTCTGAGTTTTTACCACGAATTTGCTCGAATTAGCACTAAAAATGCAAAGCATCTTTTAGAATTCGAGTGAATTAAATTTTATTTTCTCAAATAGACCTATTACCCTTCAAAAAATGTGCTTATCAAACTTAGATTTTTTAAAGGATAACAAGTCTAATTAAAAGCCATCAATGACTTTTTTTTTATTTTCTCAAATTCAATCCAAGAAATAATTTGAGAAAAATTCGTGATAATTCGTGGCTGTAAATTCAGTTTTCAAAAGAAAACGATAAAGAAGTACTGATATATTTTCTCTGATTTTTCTTAATTGTGACAATCAAAACCTCCTTTTTATAACTTAATCACTTCTACGACTTTATTATTTCTATTTTTTTGTTTTAGTATTTCGCAAATATGAAACCTACCCTTTTTAGGGTAGATTGGCATAGTCTGTGCATCTTCACATACGACTATAAAATTCCCTTTTTAAAAAAAATACAAGTTTAGTTTCTTGACTTGAAAAGAAGTTACCCTCTTTTTAATTTGATTTATTTATCAAATTAACATTTACATTTTCCCTACAATCCATATTGATTCAAACAATCGACTTACATTTTTTAAGACTAGATAAGTTTTTATTGAATTACTCTATAAGAGTAATAAACCCAATTACAATTAAGCCCAGTAGAAAATTTCTGTAACATTTAAGCAATAGAAGAAATCAATTTAAACAAGGATAATTAACTGATTCTTTTCTAAAATTAAAGTGTGCCAGAAAAAGAAAAAGAGTTAACATGCAAATTAGGTTTTACCATTTTTTAAATAAGAAAATTGGAGCTAGGTTTTTTATAGTGGCATCTCTATTAGTAATAGGTGCTGTTATCTTAAGTAGCTTCTCTTACTCTTCAAACGCTGAAGAGGAAGATTCTTATTTTTCAACTAAACTTAATTCTAATTCTAATTCTAATTCTATATCCAAACCAAGCTTATTAGGTGGAAATCCACCAATAGCCAATCCAGATACTTTAAATGTTTTGCAAGGAACTTCAGGAACAGGTAATGTACTTGATAATGATACTGAACCTGATGGTGAGACCATTGTCATTAATACTACTCCAACTGAAAGCCCTAATAATGGATCAGTAACTATTAATCCTGATGGAACTTATACCTATACACCATTTCCATTTTTTGTGGGAACCGATCAATTTTCATATGAAATATGTGATGGTCCTATAACAGAACAAATTACAGACTCGTATGAGGCAGAAGATGTACCTGTAGTTATTACAGAATTTGGTTCAAATTTTTCAGTATCATCTACGATTAATGTTCCTTCTGGAGGAAGTATAATGGATGTAAATATTCCTAATCTTTTTATTGAACATTCTTATGTGTATGACCTAACGGTTACATTGACAAGTCCTAGTGGGGTGTCAGTAACATTAGTAGATAAATTATGGTGTGGAGGGGAAAATATAGATATGGGATTTGATGATGAAAGTCCTTCAGGGTATGAAGATATTCCATGTCCTCCAGATGATGGTGATGTTTATCAACCAACTGGAAATCTATCTGCATTTGATAATCAGAATAGTACTGGCGATTGGGTATTAACAATTACTGATGATGCTCAATGGAATGGAGGAGCTTTGGAAAATTGGGAATTGGAAATCACCACTTTAGGACCAGGTTCTAACACTTATTGTGCTGAAGCTACAGTAACGATACTTGTATTCTCTTCCTCTACAGAAATATGTAGTAATGAAATAGATGATGATGGAGATGGATTAGTAGATGTATTTGATCCCGATTGTCCATGTGATGATGGTAACTTTTTTGGACTTTGTGATACAGAATGTGAATATACTCCACCTGGGGAACCCAACTTTGATATTGCACTTGAATGGACGAGTGTAGATAGTGTGAATACATTTACTCCGGTAGTAGGAGCTGACCTTGATGGAGATCCTTCCTCTGTTGAGATTGTTGCATTTAAAGGAAATCTGACATCATATACAGACGATGCATTGTTTGTAATTGATGGTTCTACGGGGGAAACTAAATATACCTTCGATTCCAAACCGTTGCATGTTTTTGCAAAAGGTATCTCTCTTGCAGATGCAGATCGAGATGGAAACGGGGAGATTTATTTTATGATAGGAAACTCAGATCCTGATGATTATAGAAAAATAGCGTGTTATGAATATAACCCTGCGGCTACAAATTTGGGAGGTACAGGAACGGGTACTTTTGAATTAAAATGGGTTTCAGGTCAAAGAGTTACCTGTGGATTAACCTTTCCGCTTAATACCGTAACGGATAGATTTGCAGTTAATTTAGCAGATTTTAATTCAGATGGATTCCCAGAAGTATATGTAGGGAATGAAATTTATAATGCACTTACTGGATCAAGAATAGCTTCAGGAGGAGCCAATAATATTGGTAATAGTATATATGATTTTTATTTACATGAACATTTTCATGCCAATCCAGTAGCGATTGATGCGATACCTTCTAATGATTGTACCAATTGTAAAGGTTTGGAATTAGTAGCTGGAAATCAAGTTTACTCCGTAGACCTAGCGACAGGTACAATGAATGTAGAAAGGGAATTGCCCAATTCTCCAGGCTATCAAGATGGTCAAGTATCAGTTGCCGATTATGATTTGGATGGTGATGTGGATGGAATTATTACAACAACAGACAGCTTGGGTTCATATGTCTAT
>Ga0079203_1002465_pt1 | contig 12383 bp, 11 predicted proteins | sample PorBlaMBantryBay_FD_68602 | JGI IMG/M metagenome (GOLD analysis project Ga0079203, IMG submission 68602) | Marine algae microbial communities from Bantry Bay - Bantry Bay, Ireland | ecosystem: Host-associated > Algae > Red algae > Blade | place: Bantry Bay, Ireland
TTCTTGGGAAAGTTGCTCGTACATGATGATTCCTTTTGTCGAAAACTGGAAACCACCATTCTATGGGCAGCTTGACCACTTTTCAACTTAAGGGGTTGCACTTATGAGTTGAATTCACCATTACTCTTAATGAGCGCTTCGAAAGTTAAGTACTTTTTTAATTCACCTTCTTTTTCTGACCAATTTTTAACTTTACTGAGGCTTACATTTTGGCTTTTACAAATCATCACAGCTTGATCTAAACACTGCCTATCGTTAAAAAAATAAAATGAAGCCAAGCGGTCCATTACGCTTTGGGTGGGAGAAAGTAACTTTACTTTAGTTCCATCTACGTCAATCACTCCTTCTGGTTTTACCGGAACCTCTGCCCCAATACCTATAGGACCTGAAGGAAATTCTACAGTAAAGTTTGTGTCCTCATGGTAAAAGTCTTTTCCTTTTGCCACAAAACCAATCTCTGCCATAGCTTTTTTTATATCTCTATGGTCATTTGGTGAGATAAAATCAATATCCCGAGATTTATACTCATTGTTTGTATAAATTGAGACCACTGAGCCACCAACCATGACAGCATCTATGCCCTTGGACTCAAGGTGTTTCGTTATTAGTGCTGCTAAATTCTCTATGGGCATATCTTTATTTATTATACTCATAACTTTTTACCTGTTCGCCTTGGTCGCTGTCTCTGCCTGAAATATTTTTTGGTTTCTTTTTCTGAAAGCAAACCTAAGCCTTTTTCTAAGAGTGAACCTAGCTCTTCTTTATAAGCTAATCTTGGATTTATAAAAAAGAGCTTTGTGTTGCCAGATAGCTTGTTAACTAGGATGCCACCAGACTCCAGTCGCTCTAACTGTTTTGCCACTTGGCTTGTTGAAATCTCAAAAGTTTTTGCTATTCCGTTTATATAGCCTTCGCCATAATTAGCTATATAGAGTAAACACCTCTCAGCCACCCGGTTGCCAAATAATACTTCTAACATAAATACCTCCTGTTCTATAATATAGCATGAATATTCTATTTAATAGAACGTTTATTCTACTAAATAGAACGAAAGTCTAGTTAAAGAAAAATAACACCTAACCGTCGAACGATGCGATATGGATTAGAATTTCATGCAGCTAACACTTGGCTAATAGGAAACTAAAGTTTAATATTAATATAGTTATTAATAAGCACTAGGAAACAATAATGAATATTGATAAATCATCTCCAGTTATGGTCACAGGTGCAACCGGTTATGTTGCCGGACATATTATTAAAAAACTTCTTTCTGTAGGCTTAACAGTACATGCCACTGTTCGTGACCCAAATAATAAAGACAAACTTAAATACTTAAATGAATTAGATCAAAGCCTTCCTGGCACAATCAAATACTTTAAGGCTGACCTACTTATTGATGGCGACTTTGATGAGCCAAGCAAGGGTTGTGAACTTGTCATGCATACAGCCTCCCCTTTCAAGCTGGATATTAAAGACCCTAAAACTGACTTAGTTGACCCCGCAGTGAATGGTACCAAAAATGTGTTACAGTCAGTAAATAAATCTAAAGACTGTAAGCGTGTTGTTTTAACCAGTAGTATTGCAGCCATCCTTGGTGATGCTATAGAGTGCGAAGGCCGTGACTCTACTGATGAATCTTATTGGAATGAAACTTCGAGTTTGTCTCACCAGCCTTATAGCTACTCTAAAGTAATGGCTGAAAAGTCCGCCTGGGAAATAAATAAAGGCCAAGACCAATGGGATTTAGTAACTGTAAATCCTAGCTTAGTTATTGGCCCTGGGATCAACCCGCATGGAACCTCTGAAAGTTTTAAGCTAGTAAAAAAAATGTGCGACGGAACATTTAAAATGGGAGCCCCTGCATTTAAGCTTGGAGCTGTTGATGTACGTGATATTGCTGAGGCTCACTACAAAGCAGCCTTTACCCCTGAAGCTAAAGGCCGTTATATAGCATCTGCTGAAAATACAGATTTGCTAACTTTAGCTGGGCACCTTATAAGTAAATACCCATCAGGCTACCCTTTCCCCAAATCAACTTTGCCAAAAGCTCTTGTATGGTTAGCTGCCCCCCTTGTTGGTTTTACTCGCAAGATGATTAAGTTTAATGTGGGCTATGAATACAATTTAGACAACAGCAAAAGTAAAAGAGAGCTTGGTATTGAATACACCCCGCTTAGTAAATCAATAGTAGATTTTTTTGAACAAATGATCGAAAATAAAATTGTTTAGAGGCTAATATGAAAAATAAGTCTAAATTAGAATTAAAAAAACTTTTCCAAAGTATTAGTAACCTTCCCGATTCTGAGTGGGATGAGTTTGAAGACCAATGCTCTGTGATTAAATATAAAAAAGGTGAAGTCATATTGAGAGCTGGAGATTTTGAATCTCGCTTAGGCTTAATAACTACGGGCCTAGTTAAAAGAAGTTTTACAAATGAAAAAGGTAAAGAGTATATACATTATTTTGGCCGCGTTGGCCGCTTTAGTGGCTCCTACTCAGCTATTTTACTACGCAAGCCATCCATTGTTAATATAACTGCAATTAAAGACACTGAAATGGTTTTATTTAATATGTATGAGTACGAGAAGTTTTACAAACGACACCGTGCCTTTGAAACCATCACTAGGCTTACACTAGAGCAACATTTTATTGATCGTGAGCGCCGAGAGTATCAGCTACTTATGCTCAACGCCAAAGAACGCTATGACGAATTTTTATTAGACTTTCCCGAGTGCCACAAACAGCTCACCAATAAAGATATTGCTTCTTACTTAAGAATTACACCAGAGGCCTTTAGTCGATTAATAAATGACAAGAATTAGATTTTTTGATTGATAATTTTATGTAATCGTTTTAATTAATGCTTATGAATAGCTTAAATTCAAATTACCTAGATGCCTTTTATACTACTTGCCAAGTAAAAAACTTTACTAAGGCTGCTAAAATATTACATATAACCCAGTCAGCACTTTCACAGAGGGTTAAAAACCTTGAAGAGCAATTAGAGACCACCCTTATAATTCGTGATCGAGCCGGGCTTCAGCTCACCGAGCAAGGTGAGGAGCTTTTACGCTATTGCCAAACTAAGTTCCAAATAGAATCACAGCTTATAAAAAATATTTCTGGAAGCAATACCGAAAGCCCGGCTGGCGTTATACGAATTGGTGGGTTTTCATCTGTAATGAGATCTGTCATACTCCCCTGCCTAACTCCGGTACTCACTGCAAATGAAAACCTCAGAATTAGAATGGTATCGAGAGAAATATATGAGCTTAAGTCTCTATTAAAATCTGGTGAAATTGATTTCGCAATTACATACGAGGAAATTGGTGGTGAATCCTGTGAAAGCCATAAACTTGGAGTTGAAGTAAATACTTTAGTACAAAAAAAATCTTATAATGGCCCCAAAGTTTATATTGATCACGATGAAAATGACGATATCACACAAAAAATTCTTAAACGTAAAAGCTTCGCCAGTAATGAGCGTCAGTATTTAGATGATGTTTATGGCTTAATTGATGGGGTAAAAGCCGGCCTAGGCTTAGCCGTGATACCCAACCACCTTATCAAAGGTGAAAACCAAATTGTACCAGTAAAACCACTCAGAAAAATTAATATTCCTGTTTACCTAAACTATTTTAAGCAGCCTTACTATACCTCTTTACACAAACTCATAATAGAGGCTTTAACTAAGCAGTCCTCCAAGTACCTGAAATAAACTCAGTGCATTATTTAATGGGATTGGTATTAATGTCATTGCCATGTCAGGTGCCACACACTGGAGTGTTAATTTCAAATACATCTGTACTTAGATCTGTGCCTTTACTCAATTAGAACCTATAAACTAACTATAAATATAAAAGTTAGGAATTTAAGTTGAGACTCAGTTTAACCACAGCACTTATGCTATCTATCATAGTTCACTGCATATTCATGGTAAGTACTATGCAACTTAACGTTATTAAACCCATAAACACTAAAGAAAATAAAATTGAAATTCAAATCCTTGAGCAAAAAAGTACTTTGACTAAAAAAAGCCAAAGTAGCTCACAAAAAAAGCGAAGGTCAAAAGTTCGACAAACAAAAATTAAAAAAACAATACCACTTAATAAATTAGTTTTTAGTAACCACACTACACAATTTGCCAATAATGATAATGCCCTCACCACGAATAAAAAAAACATAACCGGTGGCTATGATGATGGCTCTTACAATAAATTTTCAAAATCTAAAGGAGCCTTTGGTGTAATGAATAGTATGGGAGCTGCTGAGTATGCTGAAAATATATGGTTTTATGAATTACTATGGAATAAAATTAACTCAAATATTACATACCCTATTGACCTTGCTAACCAACGAATAGCTGGCGCTGTGAATGTTCATGCTTCATTGAACCTAGAGGGCAAATAATTAATTTTTTAGAAATAACGGGGCCTCAAAGTATACTGAAGGCCTATGTTATGACTAACTTAATACACACCCTTAAAAAGCCAATTCACAAGAAACACTGGCTAAAAAATAAAAAAGAAATACCAATATTAATAACTTTTCATTTTATCACTCACGAGCTTGTTAGTAATAAATATCATAATGTGGATTATTCAGACCAAGGGAATCATTTAAAAAATACTTTAATAATAAAAAAGCGTCGCGTGATCGACAATAGAGTGGCCCAATACTATAGCGAAAGAATTGCTCCTTATATACCACCAGTCATTCCTATACCCGGTGGATTTATTATAGATTTTATCGCTGCCTATAAAATGATTGATACTTGGGGAGAGCCCACCGAGCCGGTTAAAAGAAAAAGAAGACTTAAAAACCTAAAGAAACTTCTATCAAATACTATTAAAAAACAGCCTGTAAACTACAAAACAAAAAGTCTATGGTGATTTTTAAGAGCTTCACTTTTTCAAACTCTAGTTTTTTAAGCTCGAAACTGCTTCACAGCCTCATTTAGCAAGCTTTTTTGAATTTTACATTTCGTGTTAAGATTGCCTATTTTTCATGAAACCAGACCTTAGTTTGGGTACTTTTTGAGCACCCTTAGATTTACCCTACAATTCGCTTGCTGAACAAATTAAACCCTGCAAACATATTTATATAACAGATCTAACGAATATCTAATCTATTAAGGGATTCCTGATGAACCACTCTTTAAAAAAAACTACTTATGGTACCATCGAAACAATTTGCGGCTGTATGTACAGTGGTAAAACTGAAGAGCTACTCAGACAACTTAAACGCTGCGAATACGCTAAGCAGAGCTACCAGGTGTTTAAACCCACAATTGACAGTCGCTACTCTGAAACCGAAGTTAGCACACATAATTTACAAAAAATCCCGTCCACAGTTATTGATTCTCCTGAAGAGATCTACCAACATCTAAAGCATGACACACAGGTTGTTGGTATTGATGAAGCTCAATTTTTTGCTCCTGGTATTGTTGAGGTTGTTTCTAAATTAGCTAACCATGGGAGACGTGTCCTGGTGGCTGGGCTTGATACCGACTGGCAAGGTCAACCATTTGGTCCAATGCCTAACTTATTAGCCATTAGTGATATCATACGCAAGCAATACGCTGTTTGTATGGTATGTGGCGACTCAGCTACTAAAACTCAAAGACTAGTTAATAATAGTGATGAAATTTTAGTAGGTTCATTTAATATGTATGAAGCTAGGTGCCGGGATCACTTTGACCCTAAACTAAGCCTTAATAAAGCCAAAAGCCCACAACAAGAATTAAGTTTATAAATTTAACAACCAACCAAGGAGTACACTTATGAAACTAATTATTCTAGTAGTAATAGCATTCAGCTTTACATTGGTAGCTCAAGCAAAGCCACTAAAAGTAAAAGCTAAAAACTACACATGCGCAGAACTTAAAAATTTAGTTCAAGAAGAAGGAACAGTTCATATCAAAGGTTTTGGTTCACTTGATGTACACAGCAGCGCTTCTGCTTGTAACTTCAGACAAGAGGCTTATCGCACTACATGGAGAACTATGGATAAAAGGTTTTGTGTTGCCGGATATAGCTGCCGTAATGATCACAACGAAAACGACTAAAAAGTAATACTTACTTGATCGATGGAGCAGTTAGAAAGCCCATCAAGTGAAGTCATAAAGACTTTGAATTTAAAACTACCAGTGGGGAATTGCTCAGTAAAACGAGCGATTCCTGCACTCACCTCACTGGCCGTAACTTTTTCATTGGCACCAGTTATAGCCACCCAATTTCCACCAGTATAATGATAATAAGTGCTCCCGTTATCATTTGAAATTTGATAGGCAAAGTTACAATTTGCTCCACCATTTTCAACGACTGAAAAACTTTTGAAGCCAACATTATAATTAAATACAGTATTGTTTACTATTGATGCTTCAAGAGCAAATTTTTTATCTGTCCCCAAAGATATAGAAGTTAATTCAGGCATACAACTACCGCCACCACAACTAACACTTTCATCGTCAGATTCCATCATTGTTCTAAATTGAAAGTACCTATTATTACTTATACTTAAACCCGCAGCCGAAAAGTCAGCAAAATCTAAACTCGGGCTTGCTAACTGAACATCCCCTGTGGCAACACCAGATGCATTTATAACAGTATTGTTTTGTAATTCACTAAAAGAAACAAGCCCATTGTTAGTAGCCCCTTTCCACAACGCTTTGTTTATATCAGAGGTGTCTAAATTATTTGGTGTTCCGTCGCCATCACAGTCATTAAAATTACCCGGAGGTGTGACATTAAAACTCTTACAATTACATGAAGAGTCGGTACAACTTTTAACTAAATACTTAACTCTACCTGCACCCCTGCGGAAAGCTTGTAAAATTTCTGTAGGATGTAGTGAGCGCTTCCAAATTGCAAATTCATCAACTTCACCAGAAAAAGAATCTGCAACATCGTTAACTCGAACTTCATAGGGACCAGAATATGAGCCTGATGTTGTATCACTCTCTCCCACACCGCTAATAACGCCATCAACATAAAGCTGTAAATTTCCACCATCCATTTGTGCTACAATATAATGAAATTCCCCGTCATTAATTAACTGTGAAGAGACCTTTGTGACTGTTACTATGCCATCAGTTCTTTTATAAAATAATTTACCAATATCAGTGGGCACACCATGAGATTGGTTATAAAACCCAACTTGGTCGACCCGTGTACCATCACCCTCTGCATAAATAATATTAAAAGTTTCATCGATATCACTTTGAACGGGGTCTACTCTCAGCCAAAAGCCAGTACTTCTTGGGCTTGCAAAAGTAGGAGCAAAGGAAATGCCTGTTGCTAACATAGTTTTTCCACTGCCATCGAAATAACGACCTTCATAAAATTTTCCATCCCCAGATGCTACGCTTCCACCAGTGGCAGCACCATGGTTTGTTCGGCCTGAAATATCATTAACTTCATCTACTGTGCCATCATAGTCTGCACTTCCATTAAATCTATAATAAAGTAGTAGTTGTGACATAAGATCATTATCAGCAGTGCTGCCGGCAGAACCAACAAGCGCTGAGTATTCATCTGAAGACTCACTGTCAGGCGTCCCATCTGCAGTTATATCCCCTGGCATTTCTTTGGCAAATGGCAATGAGGTCACCCAGGATAGTTCATCCCAAGTAAACCCGGAAACCACTCCAGTATCTATCACTGGTGAATCATAGTGCCCAGAAAATTTTTGCTTTTGACGATTATATAATAATGAAACTTCGTCCCCAGTATAAATTCTTGACCAAATTGCGATTTCATCTAAATGTGCTTTTGTGAATTGGGTTTTAACAGTACAACCAACACCATCATTTCTGGCACCAAAAACTAACTCATTTGTTCCGTTATAAATGGGGCCAGTAAATGCCATAGTTGCATCTAACTTACCATTAGAGTACATTTTTAAATTATTTCCATCATAGGTGATTAAAAAGTGATTCCAAAGATCAGAGCGTACTGGGCTGGATAATATACTCGTGAGTGCAGTTCCATCACTTGAGGCTCTAAACCTAACTTCATTTAATACAGTTTTGTCTATTGTATAACTTGAGTTCGTAAAATCTGTCCCATCATGACAAGCCTTAGCTATTATACGCGAAAATACACCTTCAGTGCTGGAGTCAAACTTTACCCAAAAAGCAAAAGTCATTGAATTTTGAATGGTTAAATCTAAACCGTCATTATCAGGCACAGTAACAATATCATCTAACCCATCAAATGAACCACTACCAAGACCCACTTTTTTTATTGCTGTATCAATTACAGTACCGCCCACTGCAGTTCCGTCGTTGCCAAAAGTACTTGTATCATTCCAATCAGTATCTGCCTGCCAGTACCCTGTTAAATAGGGCCAATGTGGTGTCCATTCAGATGATAGTTCAGTTTCTGCGTCTGACTTTATTTTCAACACCCCGCTTGAGTGTTCTAGCTCAGATAAAGTTCCGGCATTAAAACTTGTGGAGGTGGTATAGTTAAGTGGAACCGTTTTTATTTGCGCTGCTGTTCCTGTGAATTCTATTTCATTGTTAAAAAATGTATAGTTTGATGAGCTTGAAAAGTCCCAGGAAAGAGTAATATCATTACTACCTCCACTGCTTTCATCTTTTGTCCCACTTGCTGTACCCAAAGGGCCACCACAACTGGTCGCTGAAAGTAAAATAATTAATACTAAATATATTTGCCATGACAGCACTTTAATCTTCAAATACTTTTACCTCTACAGCTTACGAACAACAGGGAAATTAAAAATTAATATCAAATCTATTTAAATTACAGTTTGTTGTTAAATCTAAGGATTGCATAAATAGTTTAAATTTAAATAAGCCAGTACCCACCTGAGAATGGAAGGTGGGAATATGAGTAATTAAGTCTGCCGAACTAGTTACATGAGCTGCCAGAGTCGCCACTGTCCAAGTTCCCGCATTGTTATAATACCAGGTGATGCCATTATTATTAGATACTTGATAATTAAAGCTACAGTTGGCACCACCAACCTCATCTAAAGTCACAGACTTTATCTGGCTTGTATAAGTAAAGCCAACTGTATTATTTATTTCGATCACTCCGCCAAAAAAGTTTGTTGAGCCCAGTGACACCGAATTCACTTTTGGTAAACATGGCCCCATAGCACAAAATGTACTTTGTTCGTTTGATTCTAAAATTGTTCTAAACTGCACATACTGATTATCGGGCACACTCAAACCAGCCCCAGCAAAGTCAGCAAAGGTCAGTGATGCTGACACTCTGTTTACTTCGCCATCGGCTTCACCACTTGCATTTATGCTAGTATTATTATGAAGTTCTGAAAAAGCAGTACTCCCTGTCCCGTCAGGGCCTAACCAATTTGCAAAAAAAGTATCATCATCATCAACTGTGTTTAAAATAGTATCGCCATCACAATCAGTTGTGTTCCCACCCGGACCGAAATCTCGACAATTACAAGCAGCGTCTATACAAGTTTTAATAAGACTTTTTACTCGGTTAGTACCTCTGTAATAAAGCTGCTTTGCCTCCATAGAGTTAGAAGCTCCTATATTATAATGTAAACCTCTAGCCCAGTAAGCCAGCTCATCCATAACACCAGAAAAACCTTCACTAGCTGCACTTATATTGAACGTATAAGCCCCACCATAACTGCCGGTGGTTGAATTAATAACAGATCCATCAAGATCTCCATCAATAAATATTCTTAAATTTCCACCTTTTTGAGAAATTAAAATATGGTGAAATTCGCCATCATTGATAAGCTTACTACTTGTTGCCACAGGTGTTGAAGCTCCGTCAGTGGCCTCAACGAATAACTTGCCAATATCGGGAGCCAGTGCCGTTTGGTTGTGAACTCCCACTTTTAAATTTCTTGTGCCATCCCCATCAATTAAAATTGTATTAGTTGTGCCTGTGACATCAGCTTGCTCCGGATCAAGTTTCAACCAAAAAGAGAAGGCTTTATCTTCGGTAAAATCAGGGTTTGTATTAAAAGAAGTTACAGATATACTTTTCCCAGAACCATCAAACAATCTCCCCTGGTTGAACATTCCATCAGCGGGGCTAATATTTCCACCTACAGCCACACCACTATTATCTAAAAGTACAGTATTACGAGCATAGTCTGTTACTTCGTCAGCAACACCAGTGTAGTCGGCAGCACCATTAAACCTATACAGTAAAACTAAAGAGTTCATTAAGTTGTTATCTGAAGTTGAACCACTTGAGCCCACTAAGTCCATATAGTAATTTACAGTGGAGCTCTCACTGTCGGCGATGCCATCATTATTTACATCCCCTGTAAGTTCTTTTAACAGAGGCAAACTGGCCGTCCATTCAATGGTCGGCCAAGGTGATGAGGGAGTTCCAGAATTTAATATTTCAGAGTCGAAAAATCCAAAGTACTTTTGCTTTTGCTGATTATACACCATTGAAATTTCATCATCAGTTAATGTAGCTTTCCAGATTGCTACGTCATCAATATTACCTTCAAACAATACCCCCGCAGAGGAGCACCCCCCCCCTGTTCGTCTACCACCAATTAATAAATCTGTGGTGCCATTAAATATTGTTCCTGTCCTAGCTGTTGTTGCCTCTAGTTTGCCGTTCATAAAAATTTTCATTTCTGCACCATCATAATTTCCGACGACATGGGTCCACTGACCGACTTTACGAGCACTTGTAGTTGTTACAGAAGAGAAGCTTGTTCCATTTATAGATAATGAGAAACTTAACACTCCTGTTGGATTTATTGATATGAAATAAGAAGATTCAGTTACGCCTCCATCACTACATTCTTTTGTGATAACTCGATCTGTTACTCCATCAGCATTATGTTTTATCCATAGGGCAAGGGTCATATTTGTACTAAGATCAGCATCCAGACTATCATCATCAGCAACTACTACATAGTCACCAGCACCATCTAAAACTAAGCTTTCACTACCCACTTTAAATGAAACGGTATCATTGGCGGCATCTCCCATCACTGTACCGTTATTAGTCTCGACCGAGCTATCTACAAAATCTCCCTCAAACTTCCAGTAGGCTACTAAGTCGGCAAATTTGGGAGTAGCGGCTGCATTCAACTCATTTGTTGCACTGGCCGGAACTAAGCTTAAAAAACCACCAGTATAATTAGTACCAACATAGGTTCCTGTATCAAATTCTGTTTGAGTATCTACTGTATAATTGACTCGCTTAATTTTAGCTGCACTACCAGCCACTTCAACCTGTGAGCTATTGAATGTATAGTCAGCTGGAAAATCAAAACCCCAAGACCGTGTAACCCCAGTGGAGCCACCGCCGCCAGAACCACTGTTATTGGGGCTAAAACCACCACCACAACCCATGGGCATACATAGCATAAAAGAAATAAATAATAATAAATAGACTAACCTATTTAGCACAGAATAAACCAATATGAATAATATTAACAAAATTGATTAGCTATATCTAGTAGGTAGCTCCCCCCGCAAGGACAAAGTCCCGGAAAAAATGTCCAGTTTATATAAATCTGTACCTAGGTCTTAAGACTTTAGAGCCTAAAAAATACATTTACATATTGGTGGGCTCTTAATAGACTATATCAATGAAAACTATTATATACATACTCATCATTACACTACCCCTTATTTCAAACTCCAAGCCTGAACTCACAGTTACCAATAAACAGGTGCACCAGACTTTAAAGCAAAACAGACAAGACATTAATAACTGCTACCAAAGTTATTTAGCCGAAGGCTTCAGAGCTTACGGTGAAGTAGTAATGAAATGGAATGTTCACCCTGATGGCAGAGCCACCCATGTTAAAACAGTTAAAACCATCGATAAATATGTGAGTAATTGTTTAGACAAAAAAATTAGAAGCTGGAGCTTTCCAAAATCAAACAACAAAAGAATCGCCGAAGTTCAATTCCCCTTCTATTTTTCAGCAAAGCGAAAATAATTCTCGTTTTCAGTGCATAAGGAACTTTAACTGGTTCCGCACCGTCCAATTAGGACGGATGCGTAACAAGTTAAAAACTTTTGTATATCGCCCTAACATCAGCTTACGCTGATTTCGGGCTAACTGCGCGCGAGTAATATATACTCTATCTCAGAGTTTAGGCTAAATCTCGAAGGCGTGGTTAGCTGAGTAGCTAAGCATATTACTTGCTAAACACAAAGAATATTCTTCGGCTACACCTCAGAAAAACAAACTCTATAAAAACCTTCGCATTATTATGGGAATGAACTTTAACTGGTTCCGCACCGTCCTATCAGGACAGATGCGTAACAAGTTAAAAACTTTTGTATATCGCCCTAACATCAGCTTACGCTGATTTCGGAAATGAACTTTAACTGGTTCCGCACCGTCCAATTAGGACGGATGCGTAACGAGTTAAAAACTTTTGTATA
>Ga0079203_1002499_pt1 | contig 12263 bp, 8 predicted proteins | sample PorBlaMBantryBay_FD_68602 | JGI IMG/M metagenome (GOLD analysis project Ga0079203, IMG submission 68602) | Marine algae microbial communities from Bantry Bay - Bantry Bay, Ireland | ecosystem: Host-associated > Algae > Red algae > Blade | place: Bantry Bay, Ireland
GTTGAGTGCAGCTAGGGTCTATTGTTATATTGAAACCAGTTGAGCCGTTAAACATATTGTTGGACCTTTCGCGATAAAGAGACGAATACTCAGATATTGCCCTTCCCTTGAATCTACCAGGACTTAGCTATTTTTCACCCTTGAAAATATTTTTATCATCTTTATATATTTTCATCATATCATTTTCTAATGATTCAAGACCTTCTTTTGATAATGCTATAGGGTCGATCCTTCTTTGGTAATCAATGATATGAAATGGTCTAAGATAGTAATTTATTTGGTAAGTATTGGCAGGTTTTTTATCGACATATTTACTTTTAAAATCCAATAACAAACTAGGTATTTTATTATCTATATTAGTATAGAAAACATTTATTTTTTTTTCATCAACCGTAAAGGCAACCAAACAAGTTTCATTGTCAACTTCTGATCTAAACGATAAGTGAATTATTCCGCTTGCTGGTTTGCTAACTTTATCTACGTGTTTGTTTTGGTCAAATGATGGGTAAAACCTTATGTCCTTATTCATATTATAAATCTTTTGTTTTTGCTGTAATTTACATTAGTATTTCATAAAAAGAGAAGTTTTTCCACAAATAGCATTTTTCTGGTAGCTGATCGGCTGCGAAGGAATGTCAAAATCTCCACAATTTCAATTTTCTGGTCATAAACCCACTTTTCATAGTTCTTGATAACTTTGGTTTTTAGGATGTCTAATTCTTTTTGTGGAGGTATTAACAAGGTGCAAATTTTCCAAAAGAGTAGTTTTTGTTGCTTGTGGATGGGATAAAAAAACCTCTACTATCAAGGTTATGATAATGTGGTTGTTTTGAAATTTTCAATCAATGATTGGTTGCCAAATTTTACTATTGTATTTTGATGAATACCTACTAACTAACAATTATAAAATTAACTAAGTAACCTAGACAGATCAAACCTACCACATAAATAAACAATATGTATGAAAAAAGAGAGCAATATAGCCAACCACTATTTTTTTAAAATTACCAAAATTAAGCCTTACCCCAAAGAATATTAAACAAGTAAACATAATGGAATTGGCAAGTCTTTTTAATGAAGATTTCTTGAACTTTCTAAAGTAAAAATTGTCATTTAGTTTATAAATATCTCTGGATATTTTTCTAAAAAGGCGACAATTTAAAATTGTAAAAGAACAAACAAATCCTAAAATCCAAATAAATATATATTCTTTGTTGTAACCAAAATTCCACCAGAATCTGATAAAAATATACTTGATTTTTGTAAGGAAAGTGCTTTCTTCACAGTTCCATAGTAAAAATTTTTGATATTCTATATCCACTAATTTTTTACTATCTATAAACCCTTCATCTTCGAACTTTTTACGTAATTGTACAAAAAGACTTTTTTTCTGGTCAAGGCTTAAACTATCTTCTTCTTGAAAATACAATTCAAATAATTCATAGTTCATTTTGATTTGGGATAAGTCCATATTAAACAGACTGACCTTACATTTTTTTTTACCTCTAAATAACTTGTTAAACATACCTTTTTTTTCAGGTAATGAACTTGGACGTTTACTAAAAGTAAAATTCATAACTCCATTAACTGTTGTATTATGTAATATTAGTGTATCAGGTAATGTTGCTTCACTAAAATGAACTGTAGATTCAAAGTGTGCTTTACTAAAATCGGCTTTAGTTTTAAAATGGGTTCCACTAAATAAAACAGTAGAGTCGAAGTGAGCACTCCAAAAGTAAACTTCAGACTCAAACTGTGCATCAGTAAAAAAAGTAACAGACTCAAAATGAGCACCCATAAAATTAGTTTTGGAGTGAAATTGAGTACCCCAAAACAAAGCAGTAGAATTAAATTGAGCATTGATAAAAGAAACCTCATCTTTAAATATACTATTATCAAATTCAGCTTTTGAATAAAATTCGGTATCTGTAAAGTTAGCTGTTGAAAGAAATCGTACACCTCTAAAGTTAGACAAAGAGTCAAAGTCAGCATTTCGGAAAAAAGCTAATGAATCGAAGTAGGTATTCTCAAAGTTGACACCCATTGTAAATTGTGCATTCCCAAAATAAGTATTAGAATCAAAATGGGTCTGGCTAAAATCTACTTTATGGCCAAAATATGCTTTGTTAAAGTTTGATATAGAATCAAAATGGGTCTTGTTAAGAATTGCATTAGGACTAAGTTGAGTATTCTCATTATTTTTTTGAAATACACTATTCGTAACATTTTCTTGTTCCAAAAGTTTTCCAAACATATGATTTTGAAAGATAAAGAGGTTCACGAAAATAATCGTAATTTTTGCAAAACTATTCATTGGGTATTATTTATAGGGTAAATATTCATAAACGATCACTTTGATTGATATTGATTATAAGACAGCAAATAAACGTAAAATTTGCGACAATACAATTATTATCGGTGGAGGTTTTGTTTGCCTTTTTCCTTAGCCAATCCGTCATTTTTGATATAGTTGATAGATTTTTCATTATCATACAAATATTTAAACGTTGACAGGTATTTTTTGCAAGTTAGAAGACACTTTCTTATAAATCAAAGCCTGATTTTTCAATATAATATTCTGTGTGCTTATTTTTTTATTCAATAAAATACCTAATGAACCCATAAGAGGCACTGCTACAGAGCTTTAGATAAAGTACAGATTTTTATTTTTAATCATTGATTTGTAAAAAAAAATCACAGAATCAAAATACAATGTAATCCAAAATAGAGTATCTTGCGTAAATCTCGTATTATTATGTAAACTTATAAACAAATTTGAATATGAAATTCAAGCAGATACTAACTCTCAGGTCAATTACAAGTTTGCCAGTTTTGTTATTTGTATTGATGTTTTCTACAAACACTGATACTTGGGCTTCCAGTCATAGGGAAGCACCCTTAATAGCAAATGACCCTCTGGCAGACAACACAGATTTATATGCTTTTAGGAGTCCAGATAATCCTGACATGGTCACCATTATTGCTAATTACATTCCTGGTCAATTACCACAAGCAGGTCCGAATTGGTATACTTTTGGTGAAAATATACGCTATGAAATTCATATTGACAATGATATTAATACAGCAGGTGATGATATTATCTATCGTGCTACTTTTTCTCAAGTAAATGAAGATCCTACAACTTTCTTCTACATTCGTTTAGGGGCAGAAAACTTAAAGACAACTTATACTTTAGAGAGAAGTATGGATGGTGGTAGTTCTTTCCAAACGATTGTCACTGACGGTGTTGTTCCTCCTCCAAACATAGGTCCAAGATCTATTGAAGGTGGAGCAGGTTTGGGTGCTTCAAGCTACGAATCTTTAATTGCGAGTGCTATAACTACTGCTAGTTCAGGGGAAACAGTTTACTGTGGTCCAGCCGAAGATCCTTTCTTTGTCGATCTTGGTGCTGTCTTCGATTTAGGTAATTTGCCACGTCTTGGTGAAGATGCAAGAGATGGTTTAGCTGGTTACAATGTTCATTCCATTGCGCTTCAAATTCCTATTTCTACTTTGCAAAAAGATGGAAAGGATGTTTCAGAAGCAACTGATATTCTTGATGGTGATTTTGTCGTTGGTGTTTGGGCTTCGGCTTCTCGTCCTATGATGAGAACACTACAAACAGATGGTTCTTCGCCAGTTGATATGGGCGACTGGGTTCAGGTTTCTAGATTGGGAATGCCTTTGACTAACGAAGCAGTTATCCCAATTGGTAGCAAAGATGAATGGAACTTTCTTACTCCATACAATGAAAATCCTGCTCACTTTGAGTTTTTCTATAATCCTGAATTAGGATTGTATATGGACGATGCTCTATTTGGTGGAGCAGTCCCTTCTCTAGCTCCTCTTAGAATACAAAAATCTTCTTTAGCTGGTTTGTTCGGACCAACTTTTCCTGGTTTTGACTTCTCTAACGGTGCAGATGGTTTATTTGGATTGAAAGGTAGTGCTGCTGTTGCTGGAACTGCATTAGATGATGCTGTTTTTGGAACATTGTTGCTTCCTGCAGCAGGAAAACCTCGTTCTGTAGATTTATGGCCAGCTTTCCATACGGGAGTTCCTAACTTCCCACCTTATCAATTAGCTACTGGTAAAATGGGTAATCCATTAAATGCTGGAAAACCTTTTATCAATAACTTTTTGCCAAATGGTGGTGATATGTTACGTCTTAATATGGCAGTACCACCAACGCCAAGAGCTTCTGCTGCATTTAGCTCGCTTGGTCTTATTAATGCTGCTGTTCTTGGTTTAACAGATCCTACTTACGCTAATACAAATATCGAATTTATACCAAATATGGATGGCTTTCCAAATGGTCGTCGTTTAGAAGATGATGTTACTCGTATCGAATTACAAGCGGTTGCTGGTGCTGTATTAGCGGCTGTTGGTTTATGGTACGATGATTATGATGCAACAGATGCTGCTGCTTCTCCTGTTACAAATGACTTACTTGGTGTATTGACTTATTCTACAGGTGTAGATAACAATGATGTGCCTTTTAAATCTGCTTTCCCATACTTGGCAAGTCCTAGTAGAGGAACAGAGGTCAGCAATCCTAATGATCCTGTAGCTTCACAAACAGGCAATGGCGGTTTGTATGTATCTAATACAGCTAACCCAGGAGTTAGTATTTACCAACCATCACTTTCTGATATAGACCAAACTATCAGCGTTGATACTGATCAAGCAGATGGTAATGGTGTAGTGGTTGATGAAACAACAAACCGATTGATTCAGTTGTCAAGAGCGACTTCTACAATCAAAATATTTGATAATGCAAGTAGTGTGAAAGGTAGTGCAATGCCTGTTAGTTCATTTACTGATCCTGGTATGGTTAGTGGTCGTGAAATCGCTTATGATGCTGCTAATGATATAATTTATGTAGCAGATCATGATGCTGGTGTTAGTGCAATTTTGGCTTACGATGCTGCTTCTACTCTTAGTGGAACTGTTAGTCCATCTCGTGTATTGACATTGAATGGTCGTCCTTGGGGTATTAGTTATGATGCTGCTAACGATAGAATGTATGTGGCAAAAGATTTGACTGATATGTTCCAAACTTACGATAACATCTCTGCTGCTGCTTCTGGTATGTTAATGCCAACAGTTGAAGCTTCATTAGCTGGTATGACTAGAGTACACGGTATTCATTACAATGCTGCATCAGATATTTTATTTGTAACAGAAATTACAGATGCTTCTGGTGGTAACTTTGATACAGATGGTGGTATTCATACTATTGAAGATGCAAGTACGGTTGTTGCTGGAAGTCCAACTATGGTAACAGCAACTAGAATAATAGCAGGTCCAATGACTTTATTGGGTAACCCTGTTGATGTAGATTACAATGCTGGCAATGGAACTATTTTTATTGCTGAAAAAACAAAAGGCGGTTTTGTATTAGGATTTGATATAAATGACTCAGGAGATGTTGCACCAAGTATTGCAAGAACTTATGCTGTTCCTGAAGATATATACTTTGCTCCTTCAAGTGGTAAGCTATATGCTTCTAATACTGCTAACCCTGGAGTTGCAGTATTCTCAATGGCTTTCTCTAATTGGGTTACAGCTCCTCAAATGATTGCTTCTGGACAAGCAGACGGAAATGGTATTGCTTATGATGAATCAAATGGCTATGTTATACAATTATCAAGAGCAGACATGAGTGTGAAGGTTTTTGATGATATGGGTAATTTAGTAACACAATTTACAGATCCTGCCATTACTAGTGGAAGAGAAATTGCTTTAGATAAAGTGAATAATGTTTTATACGTTGCTAGTAATAGCGATAGTAAAATTTTGGCTTATGATAATCCATATATGATGAGTGGAACTGTGAGTGCTAGTAGAACGCTTAACCTAAATGGTCAGCCTTGGGGTATTACTTATGACCCAGCTGGTGATCGTTTATTTGTTGCTAAAGATCTAACAGATGCTTTCCAAGTCTACAATAACCCTGCTTCTTTAGACGGAACGGTTATGCCAGATAGTGAAATATCAATTGTTGGAGCAACCCGTACACACGGTATTACTTATTCACCTATTTTAGATGTTTTGGTTGTTACTGAAATTGGTGCTGCTTCTGGTGGTGCATTTAATACGGATGGTGGATATTATTTATTTGGTGGAGTAAGTGGTGCTATAGCAAGTGGTGCAACTAGTATTACGCCTACAAGATCTGTTATTGGTGCGAATACTAAAATGGGGAATCCTGTTGATGTTGCCATTGATGATAGAGATGGTGGACATTATATTTATATTGCTGAAAAAACAAATGGTGGTAGTCTTTTAATTTTTGATGCAGCTGCAATGGGAGATGTTGCTCCTAATCTATTTGTTAGATATGCAGTTCCTGAAGATATTTATCTTGATACAACTGGTCCAACAATACCATAAAAATTCAAGTAGTACTTCTTGATTGCTACCTAAATTATTTCAAAATTACAAAAATTTAAAAGATGAAATTCGTTAAAATATATTCACTTTTCTTATTACTTTTTTGCTTTGTCCAATCGGACTTGTTTGCTTCTAGTCATAGAGAAGCACCCCTTATTGCCAATGATCCTCTAGCTGATAATACAGACTTATACGCTTTTAGAAGCCCTGATGATCCATCAACTGTTACAATCATTGCCAATTATATTCCAGGACAATTGCCACATGGAGGTCCTAACTATTATACTTTTGGTGAAAATATTCGTTATGAAATCCATATTGACAATGATGTCAATACAATGGGGGACGATGTAATTTACCGTGCGACATTTACACAAAACAATGGTGACCCAACTACTTTTTTTAATATAAGATTAGGCGCAGAGAACTTGCAAACGACTTATCTTTTAGAGCGTAGTATAGATGGGGGAAATACTTTTGAAGCCATCGTTACTGATGGGGTAGTACCACCTAACAATATAGGTCCTCGTTCTATTCAAAGTGGAGTTGGTTTGGGTGCTTATAGCCATGAAAGGCTTATTCAAAATGCATTGACTACTGCTACAACTGGAGAAACAGTTTATTGTGGTCCTGCCGAAGATCCTTTCTTTGTTGACTTAGCAGGGGTTTTTGATTTAGGAGACTTGCCTAGTCAAGATGGAACTTCAAGAGACGGTTTAGAATGTTATAATGTACATTCTATTGCTATTAAAGTTCCTATTTCTATTTTACAAAAAGAAGGAAAAGATGTTTCTGAAGCAACTGATATTCTTGACAGTGATTTTGTAATCGGCGTTTGGGCTTCTGCTTCTCGTCCTGCGATTAGAACATTAAATGCAGACATAGGAACAGAGTCTTACTCTGGTGACTGGGTGCAAGTTTCTCGTTTGGGAATGCCTTTGACCAATGAAGCAGTTGTGCCAATAGGAGCAAAAGATGCTTGGAATGCCAACACGCCATACAATGAAGATCCTGCTCACTTTGAGTATTTCTATAATCCTGAATTAGGATTGTATATGGACGATGCTCAATTTGGTGGAGCAGTTCCTGCCTTTTCTCCTCTTAGAATACAAAAATCTTCTTTAGCTGGTTTATTTGGACCAACTTTCCCTGGTTTTGACTTCTCTAATGGAGCAGATGGTTTATTTGGATTAAAAGGAAGTGCTGCTGTTGCTGGAACTGCATTGGATGATGCTGTTTTTGGAACATTGTTGCTTCCTGCAGCAGGAAAACCTCGTTCTGTAGATTTATGGCCAGCTTTCCATACGGGAGTTCCTAATTTCCCACCTTATCAATTGGCTACTGGCAAAATGGGCAATCCTTTAAATGCAGGAAAGCCTTTTATCAATAACTTTTTGCCAAATGGTGGTGATATGTTACGTCTTAATATGGCAGTACCACCAACGCCAAGAGCTTCTGCTGCATTTAGCTCACTTGGTCTTATTAATGCTGCTGTTCTTGGTTTGACAGATCCTACTTACGCTAATACAAATATTGAATTTATACCAAATATGGATGGCTTTCCAAATGGTCGTCGTTTAGAAGATGATGTTACACTTATCGAATTACAAGCGGTTGCTGGTGCTGTATTGGCTGCTGTTGGATTGTGGTATGATGATTATGATGCAACAGATGCTGCTGCTTCTCCTGTTACAGATGACTTAGTTGGTGTATTGTCATACCGTACTGGAGTAGATGAAAATGACCAACCATTCCGTTGTGAATTCCCTTATGTTGCTGCACCTTACTCTGGAACTGGTCCTTGTAGTGGACAAGTAGCTAAAACATTAGAGAATAATGATTGTACTGACTTCCAGCTTTGGACAGACTTTGTTTGCAATCCAGAAGGAACTTTGTTTAGAGTTTTATTAAATGTAAGTGGCGGAACTGGACCTTACACAGTTTTAGTTGATGGTGATGAAGAATTGACTTTGGAAGATGGTGTGTTCCCATATATTGTTGGACCATATCCTGTTGGAGGAAGCTTTAGTATTACAATCACAGATGCTACAGGGTGTGAATCAAGTGAGGAAATTAGCATGGTTGATTGTACAACTACTGCAGTTGAGTTGATTAAATTTTATGGTACTGCAGAAACAAACGGTAACTTATTAAGCTGGGCAACTGCTACAGAAGTAGACAGTAAATTCTTTATTTTACAACATTCATTAGATGGTGTTAATTTTAGAAATATTGCTAATGTAAACTCTTCTGGTAATTCTGGAACTCGTCAAAATTATTCTCATTTGGATAAATCAGCTCCAGAGGGATTAAGCTATTACCGTTTAATTGAAGTAAGCACAGATGGGCGACAAAGAGTATATGGTGTTATTTCTTTAGAGAGAGCAGAAGGAAATACTTTTGGAATAGTAGATATTTATCCTATTCCTACTAAAAGTGAATTAACGATTGATTTTGCTTCTTCAGTTAATGATCAAGTTTTACTTGAAATATACGATGTAGTTGGAAAGAAAATCGTTAGTCAAGTTCAACAAGCTAAAATTGGAACTAATACTTTCCAAGTTGATTTATCTAATGCACCTAACGGTTCTTTAATCTTGAATTTAATTCAAGGGGAAAAGATAGTTAGTACACAACTAATTAAATTATAAGATATCTGATTAATTATATTTACAAGCTGCCTCTTTTTGAGGCAGCTTGATTTTATCTTCTTTATATATTGAAACTGAAAAACATTTTACAGTCTCTAATTTTTATTGTGTCAATTAAAATGGATAAGGTGACACTAAATCGAATTCTATTTTATCAATACAGAAAAATACCTAACATGACTTTTTTTAATCGATATCAATTGTGTACTATTTTATTTGCATTTACTCTAATTGGATTAACTAATAGTTGTTCTTTAGACAACGGTGTTGCTCAAAATAATACATCTCCTAAGTCTAGCGATAATCAATTTTTGGTAGAAATTCCTGCCATACAAGAAAGAGAAGGTAAACTGGCAGAGGCACCTGAATGGGCTAAAATCCGAGAGGGGGCAAATATACTTTATCAAAAAGTCAGGATGACAAAAGATGCTAAGGCAGCTCTACAATTAGCAGCTGTTTATATGCAAGAAGCCAGAATAACAGGCGATCATCCTTATTATTATAATGCTGCTTTGGATGTTTTAAATGTTGTTATTGAAAATCCACCAAAAGAGAAGATTTTACAATACCAATCTCTGGTAAGTAAAGCTTCAGTTCTTTTATCACAACATCATTTTGAAGAAGCTCTACAAACTGGAAAAGAAGCTCTAAAACTTGAAAAAAACGATGCCCAGGTATATGGTGTACTTTGTGATGCCAATGTTGAATTGGGCAATTATAATGAAGCTGTTGCAATGTCAGATAAAATGATTTCTATCAAGCCAGATTTGCGCTCTTATGCGAGAATCTCTTATTTAAGAGAATTGCATGGCGATGTAGATGGGGCTATTGAAGCAATGCAAATGGCTGTTAAAGCTGGTGTCCCTAGTCATGAAAATACAGCTTGGGCTAGGCATACTTTAGCTGGTCTGTACCTCAATTATGGTAAAATAAAAGAAGGAAAAGAAGAATTAGAAATGTGTTTAGAGGAACGCCCTATTTATGCTTTTGCTATTGCTAGTCAAGCAGATCAATTGCTCAGTGAAGGAGACTTAGATGTCGCTGAGGAAAAGATTGAAAGAGCTTGCGAATTAATGCCAGAATTTTCTTTTTACGTTACTCAAGCTAAGATTCAAAGGGAAAAGAAAGAAACTGAGGCATTTGAAAAAAATCGCGAAGATTTATTAGTAATGATGAAAGAAGATACAGAGAGTGGACACAATATGAGTTTAGAAACTTCGAGAATTTACCTAGAACTATTTAATGATGAAGAAAAAGCTCTAAATATTGCAATGACAGAATATGAGTTGAGACCTAACAATATAGAGATTAACAAATTATTAGGAGAGATTTATTTTGCTAATAATAATTTTGAAAAAGCAATAGAGCATTTGGATAAAGCAAGTACAACCAATTGGGCAGATCCGACTTTGCTTTGCTTAAAGGGTTTGGCATTGTGTAAAACAGGAAATATAGAAAAAGGCAAAGACCTTTTGAAAAAAGTAATTAATAATGGTTCAATAAAAGACCAAGATTTGCTTTCACAAAGCAGAACTTATCTTGCAAATTCTTAATATTAAGTCCAAGACTTATATGGTTATTTGACAATTTTTGTAAAATAAATAAATAGATAAATCTAAATTTTAAATTAATTAAATCTACCCTTCTGATTTAAGTGTTGTACCGCCTCCTTTAACAGCTTTTTTTATTACTAAAAACTTACATTTGCTTAAGCAGCTTTTGTAGTTTATTTGTAATGATTGAAGCTTTTTTTTGCTTCTAAAGTTATAGCTACATCACAAACTTCATTCTCCGCTCATCCCATTTCCCCGTGCTTTGATCTTGCTCCATATTCCAATAAACTCCCTAACTCTCTGATTACTCACTTTGTTACCGTTGCCTGAGGCCTTTATTAATTTCTCAATACCTTGATTCTTGCCTCAAATTCCAATAAATCTCTTACTCCTTGATTACTCCCAATACTCGAAGGCAAAGTCACCTGAATTACAGTTGCCTTGTCCTTATTAGAAAATATAAATATGTTTTTATTTTGCCATACATCAAACATAATCAATAATTTAAATATGTAGAAAAAGTGAATTTGTTTTCCTATATTAGTATCCTAATAGTGCCAACGATTTGTATCTTTCCTTCAGTAACGAAAAAACAATAACTTCACGATTTAGACGGCTTTTTTCGCCCTCATTTTCCTCTTGAAATCGTTCAAAGTATCGACAATTATCACTCTTTCAAAAGAAAAATGAGAACCAAACTAGCTCGTCTAAATAGCAAACTTATTATTTTATCGTTACTTAGCATTTCAGATACAACAAACTTTAAATTGTGTATTTTTTAATGTGAATTTTCATTTATGAAAATCAATCTGACTTTTGAATTAAGTATTTAATTCAAAAGATGGACCTAATATTTTTATATGTTTACGTTTTTCCCTATGTCATTTGAGCAGCTGGATATTAAATCTGATGATTATCTTCCGCTGTTTTTTAATCTTACAAATTTATCTAATCAGCAAGATCTAGCGGCTATTCTTAGAAATGAATCTGGTATTGTTGTATATGATCAAATTAAATCACAGATTTGTGAGTTGATTAAATGTCAGCATCCTTCAAGGAAGTTATCAGAAAAAGAGATCAAAGACTATTCTAAGAAGTTGATTAATGGTTTTTCATTGCAAGAGTATGGTAATTGGGTTTATTATCCATGGTCAAGACGGTTGGTGCATATTTTACCCGAAAAAGAGTTTGGCCAATTGCGATCGGCGAGAAATAATTTTAAAATAACACCGCAGGAGCAGGATAAAATTTTTCATAAAATGTAGGGTAACTCTCACGGTTGCCCATTATATAAATGTAGCGGCAACCCTTGTGTTCGCCCATCTAAAAAACATTCTATAATATTGAGTCCACTCCAGAAAGATAAAAAATCAAAAATGTTTTTTTTAGCGATCTTTGCACCTTTCTCAATTCCCTGATGGTCAGGCATCAACGAATCTCAAAAAATGCAAACCTCTTCTAAAAAATTCCATTTTGTGAAAATCATCTCTTTTTGGAGTAGACTCAATATTAGAATGTTATAATCAAAAATATACTAAATTCTTATATAAGTATTCAATATTTGACAAATATGTCGCTATTTAACATCTTTTTGTTAAATTTATGATGTGAAGCGCCAAGATCAATTGATTCAGTTGATCAATTTCTAACTGAATATTCCATT
>Ga0079203_1002511_pt1 | contig 12231 bp, 10 predicted proteins | sample PorBlaMBantryBay_FD_68602 | JGI IMG/M metagenome (GOLD analysis project Ga0079203, IMG submission 68602) | Marine algae microbial communities from Bantry Bay - Bantry Bay, Ireland | ecosystem: Host-associated > Algae > Red algae > Blade | place: Bantry Bay, Ireland
AATACGATAAAAAACAACCAACAGGACCAGGAAAACGGAGGTAGATGTTGATAGTAGGGAATCTGATGGAGTATTAGCAATACAATAGCTACACCTGCAGAGGCGAGACCTAATTCTTTAAAAAATGTGGAAATACTCAAGAGTCGGTGCGGGTAAGGTCTTTAATAATTAAGTAGAGGACAGCCGTAATACCGATGACGGCGCCCATGATTGTAAAGAGCGGCTTTTCGTTACCGAAATGCTCATCTGCCTTTTTACCAGCAAACGCACCTACGCCTGTGATCACAGCCATTTGTGTGGCCATGCCCATGTACTTCATAAAAGCACTACTAGGCTTGGACTTCGCTGGCTTTTTTTCCTGCTTTGACAATATTCTTTGCGGATGAAGGTGAAGAAGATAAGCCGTTGCTGGAAGCCTGCGCACCCATCTTACAAGCTACATTAAAGATGGCACCAGACTGAACGATGAGTTTATTGGTTTTGATATCACCATTGACCTGCGCTGTTTCCCGTACATTGAGCAACTCTGCTACCCGAAGGGTGCCCTCAAAGCGACCTTCAATCATTGCATTTTGACAAGTAACGTCGCCGTCAATCAACCCTTGTGGGCCAATAATGACTTTGGCCTTACAATCCAGCGATCCTTTTACGGTACCGTCAATACGAATATCGCTTTCACAGGTGATTGTTCCTTCTACCGTTGTTCCTTTTACCAAGGTATTCAACGAATGTGGAGAAGCCGAAGGCATGATGCCATTCTTTTTATTGGCGTTGTTTGTTTCTTTGTTTTTGCTACCAAACATAGTTCCCTAATTTTTTTTGTTACTAAATAAATGTTCCCCGAACCAATTCAAATGAATAGTTCGTAACCACGAAAGGGAATAAAATAAATGTATAGTGTATCAGTGTAGGTTGGTGATTCGTATACCATCTCTAGATGAAAAAAAGATATACTGTAAAGGCGAAAGTAGTAAAAAAAAACATATTTATGAATTTTTTGACAAAAAAAAAGGTTGATCTAGGCAAAAAGCCGAGGTCAACCTAAAAATATCTTATGCTCTGTGGTAAAATTCAGACCACTTTGAACGTATTGATAATTTTATTTTTATTAAAAATTAGGACAGTAAACACTTCTTTTTTCCGCTCCACAAATCTTATACGTCATCGCAAATTCAAAAGCTCCCTGAGAGTTACTGGCCGCTTTAAGGCTGGATACGTTAACATCATAACTGAAGCCAAAAGCGAAATCGTTATAATCAAACTTGGTAGAAAGAATGAATGCATCAGCAGTCACACTTTGCTGAAAGTGATTAGAAATCCGCATCCAGGCACCTAGTTGGAACGCCTGATAGTTTGTACGGCTATTGCCTAATAAGAATTTAAGACTGGTACCTGTATTCAACTCAAAAGAAGGTCCTTGAAATAAGGCAACTACACCCGGAACAAGTCCCAGTTTGCTAGTCATAAGGAATTCTCCTCCGGCATGCAACGTGAATTTACTATATAATGCTTCAAAATTTGTACTATTAAATGACTGGTCTGCTCGATTCAGGTGGTGATAAGCACCTCCAATATAGAGATTACTATTCTCATTTAATACTGTAAACCATAATACACCGGCTGAAACATCAGCGAAAATCAAATTATCGTTGTTGAAAACTTCATCAGGATTAATAGTTGGATCGTATGTTCCATTATTAGCTTGATTTCCCCAGCGCAGCTTCTGAAAATTTACACCTCGTTGGGTAACCCCTACTTCGGCACCAAATACCAGATAATGTGCTTTTGACCGGTAACCACCCATCTTTTTACTGTAAGAAGCAGATAATTTACCTTGAAGGGTAGAAAACTCGGATTCTCCCGCTTTATCACCCCAAAAAGTACCTCCAATTCCGAAAAAATCATATCGACCAACAGCAATACGCTGGTCATAAGAGGCGGAGTAGGTCTTAAAGGCATTGCCTTTTAATACGCTAGACCATTGATTACGGTAATTAGCGACCAATCGAACATTACAATTCATTACACCTGTCATCGCCGGATTAAGATTCAGCGGTGATAGATAAAATTGCGAAAAGTGAATATCCTGTGCTTTTATACTCGTGCTACCAATAGCGACGAAAGCGAAAATAAATAATAATTGTGTCAATCTTTTCATGTCAACAAACGAATTAAAATGATGTAAATAAATCCCCATCTCCCTCACTAAGGAAGTGATAATTATAAATATGGGAAGAATTGGACACGGAACGTAAATTTTCCTGGTGATAATTAGGAGGGCAAGCTCAAATACATAGCCAGTTACCATCACCGTGAAGTAAAATTAACTAATTTCTCGATATAAATAAAATTTTATTTTAAGTAAAAGCAAAAAATAAGAATTTTCCTTAACTTTTATGTTCTTCTTAACAATATCCCAATGGTTATAGTCATGGATTTATAGTACGAATAGGAGGATTAGCTTCTAAACGTGGTATTAAATGTTTTATTATTTTCAATGGTAGGTGGTTCTTTAATCCAGGTAGCACCGTATTGTTCGATGAGTACATTATCCAGATCATCTGCTTTTTTAAATAAATGCTCAAATAAGACCAGTCCGGATGCCAAATTTAAATAACGGTCATAAATCAGTAAAGACAAAACTACTTCCTGTCCTTTTATACTGAGGGTGAGTCCTTCCAAATTATAATTTTGCCGAAGCAAATATTGATAAAGGGGGGCAAGTTGTTCAGCAGGAAGACTGCACAAATACGAATCTCCAATTATTAAGCCAGACTTTTCATAATAAGAGATGTTGATATGCGCACTTCCCTTGACAATATCCCAGTTATTTGGCCCTCGTCGGGCAAGTATCGCATCATAGCCTGATTGATGCAGCAATTGCTCAATCGTCAGCGCCATCCCATAAGGTTCATAACGAGCAATCTGCGAAGCAATTTGTACCGGTTGACCACAGCCTGGGCAACGATGTGCTTCAATAGATTTTTCCGAAACCAACAATTCACAATTGCCACATAAGGCAGCTACTCGTAGCTGACTCTCTCGGTATTGTTGTAGTTGTTTTTTGATTCGGCTAACGGGCAAAGTAAAGCCCGTGTTTTCATCTCGCTGTGTTAAAAAAGTATTGATGCCAATTACTTTTCCTGCCTCATTGATTAATGGGCCACCACTATAACCAGTTGCGAGCAAAGCGGTATGTCGGAAAAAAGAAATACCATAATTGATGTCGGAAAGATTGGTCAGCTTACCTTCCATGACGCTATAGTTGGCGCCGTAAGGATGGCCAGCAGCGTAGATGGTTTGCTCAAGTGCTAGTTGATTACCGGCTTGCATCTCCAACGCTACTTCGTCACAGCCGACAGGTACAGCTAGAAAAGCCAAATCATATTTTTCATCCAAATATAAGACCTCTACTACCTGTTGTCGAAAACTGGCACCATACACGACTACCTCCCGATTGTCACGCACGATATGCTCACTCGTGACGATGAGTTGTTCCGCTTCCAATAAAAATCCAGTACCCGTGCTATAAGGGGTAGCGATCTGGACAATTCCGTTTTTAAGTTGGAGTGGATTCACAATGGTATTTAGAATGTTTTGCGTAAAGGTAATGGATTTTAATTTTAAAATAAATCACATAATTTTTGTCATATCTAAATTGCGAATCATTAGCAAATAGGATTTTGCGAAACTTACCCGATCAGTAAAATCCAGGCTGGAAAGTGCAGGCTTGAGCTTGGGAAAACGAGTACGGTTTTTTTTGACAATTTGTTTGATCGCACGTCGAATTGCTTTATGATTAAATTTTTCTTTTTTAGTATCATAATAATTAAAATCAAATCCCAATGCTGAAAAATAAGCGGGTTCCATTAGTTGATAATATAAATGAAAACAGGCACGGTCGGGTAGTGGAATTGCAAAATTGAATAAGCAATAACCAACAATATATCCCGGAACGGCCAGCGCAGTATCGTAATAACCATTCTCACTGTACCAGTCCATATTCCCCAATTCTCCATCAATAAAACTTCGCACACGGTCGTGATCGGTAGGATTGGTAATGCCAAAGGTGGAGGTGACCTGATACATCTCAAGGTAATACTCAGTGGCAGGACGGGCCAATAGTTGCTCAAATTCTGCACGAACGGTGACTACTTTTTCAGCCATCGTTTGGTCGTCTTTCGCAAAGTACTGCCGGTGAACCCGCTCCAGGGTTTCCATCATAAAACCTTCAGGACGAATGAGATAATCCAGTTGATAAGCAGCATTGAGCAAATGATATCCTACGCCGCCAGAATAAGCTTCTACCTTTTTACCATGATCGGTAATGGGGTAGGCGACGGCTTCTAGCTGTTGTTTGAAAAAGTGATATTTGATATGTTTTTCTGCATCGGGAATCATCTTGAGGTGATCCACTCCGACAAGCGTAATATCCGAAAATTCATCCTGTAATAAATCGTCCTGTTTGTCAGCGTTCGTGGCAAGTTCTTTTAGTGCAGCGTATAATTTATAAGGGGAGCCATCAATAGTGGAGGTATCAAATTTAATGGTCAGTCGTTGTTGATCGTCTAGCGCAAAGCGGGCATATTTTAGGTCAAAATTCCGGCGAATAAGTCCTTCCATAAAAGCAGCATCCAACTGGTTGGTTTGTGCAATTTTGGCTTCCGCTACAACTCGTTTTTGATTGGCAAAGCCAGTAATCTTTTTTGAACCTTGAAAAAATTCAAATACCAACTCCTGTTCTTCCTCATTATAGTGGACGTTTTCTACCACTGGATCAGATAAAAAAAGTAGAAAATTTCGATAACTCTCCAGGTACTTTCCTTCCTCAAATAAATCCTGCGCTTGATCCCATGCGTCGTATTGTTCAGCCGTTTTATAGACATCCGTATACCGCCCAAAGTGGACATCGGGCACCTTAGCTTCTTTTTCTGTACGAAATAATCTGTCTAAAAAACTCATCTACAAATTTTTTTCCAAAAAGGAAAAGTAAGACTTTTAATGGAGATTTTGTAACGAGATAGGGGATTCTTCCGCTTTTCAAAAAAAAGCTGTTTTTTCAACACCTATACCAGTGAAGTTTTTTCTCACCCTTTTCAGTGAGATGTTTATCTTTACCCTTTTAATCAGCACCGCTTAACAGACCCTGATCTACATGCGCATCAATACTTCTGAAGTCCTTGGTTTTATCTTTCAACAGTATAAGCTAACGGGCACCCTCACTACGCTTCCCGGCGAACTTGATCTCAACTACCGATTTCAAGCAGACGATGGCCAGACCTACATTCTTAAAATTTCCCACGAAGGAGAAGATCGTCAACACCTGGAAATGCAAAACGCTATCATGGATCACCTGACGCAGCAATCATTAGGTTACACTTTGCCAGAAGTAATCGCGAGTCAGCAAGGCGCGAAAACTTTATCTTTTTCAACTGATGGAAAACCCCAGCGTTGGGTAAGATTACTGACTTGGGTAGCCGGAGATTTGCTGGCACGAACTCGGCCACATTCAGCTGGGTTGCTGGAAAGTATTGGTGGCCTTAATGGACAAATCGTTTTAGCATTACAGGATTTTGAACATCCGGCTGCACACCGTTTTTTAAAATGGGATTTGGCCCAAGCCAAATGGTTGCGCCCTCACTTATCAGAATTGTCACGGCCAGAGCTAGTGGCTCCGTTTTTAGATGATTTTGATAAAATAATTAAACCGCAAATAAACAACTTACCTTGTCAAGTCATTCAGAATGATGCGAATGATTACAACTTAATCGTCAATGCGACTACACAACGCGCAGTAGGATTGATTGACTTTGGAGATGCTGTTTTTACGTTTAGAATTGCTGACTTGGCGATCTTGCTGGCATACCTGATTATGGACAAACCTGATCCGCTGGGCGCAGCAGCCAACATAGTACGTGGCTTTCATAAAGTAAACAATTTACAAGAAAAGGAATTAGAATATTTGTATACCCTGATAGGGTTACGTCTAGCGACCACCGTCACTGCCGCTGCACTAAATCGTAAAACAGAACCGGATCATGCGTACCATTTTATTAGTGAAGCGCCTGCCTGGGCTGCGCTGGAAAAATGGAGCGCTGTATCACCTGATTTAGCGTACTATACTTTTCGAGGAGCTTGTGGGAAAGTACCTTGTCCTGCTCAGTCTGTTTTTACCAATTGGTTGATGAAAAATCAGCAAGCATTCGCGTCCATGTTTTCTGTTAATTTTTCGGAAGTCCCTTTTGAGCAAATGGATTTACAAGTGGATAGTCTTGATTTAGGTGATAATGATTCCTTTAATACGATCAAAAAATTTAAAAAAATCATCCATCGAATATTGGAAGCGGCAGAAGTGGAATATGGGTTGGGTGGCTATGGCGAAGTACGGCCGTTTTATACCACTGATTCGTATGAGGTCATGGGCAACGATGGCCCGCGATGGCGTACCGTACACTTAGGTATGGATGTGTGGACACCGGTGGATATGCCCGTATATGCGCCCCTGGAGGGAACTGTTTTTAGTGTAAAAAACAATGCAGGAGAGCGCGACTATGGTCCAACGGTTATCCTCGAACATCGTGTTAATACAGACTTAATTTTTTATACTTTATATGGTCACCTTTCTATTGCGTCGACGAAGGATTTAAAACCGGGACAACATATTGCCAAAGGAGAGGTAGTCGCCCATATTGGATCACCACCTGAGAATGGCAACTGGCCCGCCCATCTTCATTTTCAAGTATTACTTGATCCGTTAAAGTCATTTGTTACAGGTGATTTTCCTGGCGTTGCCTTTCCGGAAGAACAAGAAGTTTGGAAAAGCATCTGCCCTGATCCGGCTATTTTTATTACTAAAAAAGATATTAGTCCACGAGGATTTCCTGCGTTGTCAGATTTGCTTCATTCCAGAAAAAAGCATTTAGGGAAAAACCTGAGTCTGTCTTACGAACAACCGTTACAAATCGTTCGCGGATTCAAACAATATTTATACGATAAAACGGGAAGAAGATACCTTGATACTTGTAATAACGTTCCTCATGTTGGTCATCAGCACCCCCGTATCGTGCGAGCTGCGCAACGACAGACGGCATTGCTCAATACAAATACCCGCTATCTATATCCGCAATTGACGGACTATGCTGCTGCGCTGGTGGCTACCTTTCCTAAAGAACTGGAAGTTTGTTTTTTGGTCAATTCTGGAAGTGAGGCGAATGAGCTGGCATTACGAATGGCGCGTACTTATACTGGACGACAGGATATGCTGGCCGTAGAAGTAGGGTATCATGGGAATACCAATGCAGTAATCGAAGTGAGTAGTTATAAATTTGATGGGAAAGGTGGATCGGGTGCCCCTGCTCATACGCACTTACTACCTATACCAGATACCTATCGAGGAGAACATCGTGATCCGTTGAGGGCGGGAGCGTTGTATGGAGCGTATGCGCAAAAGGCGATTGATAAATTGGCCGAAAATGGCAAGGCACCTGCGGGTTTTATTTGCGAAAGCATTTTGAGTTGTGGAGGACAGATTGTGTTGCCAAAAGGCTATTTAAAAAGCGTATTTGCGGCGGTGCGGAATGCAGGAGGATTGTGTATTATGGATGAGGTGCAGGTAGGATTTGGTAGGGTAGGGACACATTTTTGGGGATTTGAGTTACAGGGAGTTGTGCCGGATATTGTGACGCTTGGAAAGCCGATTGGGAATGGACATCCAATGGGAGCAGTGGTAACGACGCGAAAAATTGCAGACGCCTTTGCGAATGGTATGGAGTATTTTAATACCTTTGGAGGAAACGCGGTTTCTTGTGCTATTGGTCAGGAAGTTCTTCGAGTGGTTAAAGAGGAGGAACTACAGGAAAATGCGCTTGCAGTAGGAAATCATCTGTTGGCGGGAATACGGATTCTACAGGAACAGGTTGAGATGATTGGGGAAGTGCGAGGCCATGGGTTGTTTTTGGGTATGGAGCTGGTTGAAAATCGGGAAAGTCGAACTCCTTTTCCAGAAGCTGCACATTACCTAGCCAACCGAATGCGGGAGCGGGGGGTGTTGATGAGTACAGATGGTCCATTTCATAATGTGATCAAAATTAAGCCGCCGATGTGTTTTTCTATTGAAAACGCTGACTTTTTGATCGCTCAGTTAGAAATCGTTTTAAAAGAAATAGAAATGCGGAGTTGGTCAACTCTTTAGTGGAAAGCTTGTTTTAATATAGCGGATTGATTTTTTGTCAATTCATATTATAAATGTTGACAAAATAAATGACGATGCTATACTTCCTCTTTTTAGACTTTATTTAAATCAAAAAATACCACGATTATGTTTGGATTATTCAAGAAAGACCCGATTAAGAAATTAGAAGATGAATACGATGCTATTTTGCTCAAAGCTAGAGATACACAGCGAGCAGGAGATATTAAAGGCTACGCTAAATTAATGGCAGAGTCGGAAGAAATTATGGAGAAAATAGAGGCATTGCGCAAGTAAAGGCTGAAAATGGAATCGGTTCTATTTAATCGCCATTCCTAAAGGGGCAAGGCACTATCTTTTTTCTTGCATTTTTCGCGACTCATTGGCTTTTAACCAAGACAAGTTAGTGGCAAAAAAGTACGATTAAAAACAAAAAACTAATGTTACATTACGAATCCCATATTCAGTCAGCAGATGCCCGTTGGGTAGTTTTTGTGCATGGAGCAGGTGGTGCTATTGCTACTTGGGGATATCAGGTAAAGGCTTTTAAGCCTTATTTCAACCTGCTGTTACTGGACTTACGGGATCATGGATTGTCAAAGAATATGGAACCGGTATTTCCGTCGTATGATTTCGAGATTGTTTGTACAGATATTTTAGAAGTGGTGGATCATTTAAAAATCGAGAAAGCTAGTTTTATCTCTCTTTCATTGGGCAGCGTTATATTACAAAGAATTGCGCTTCGGCGTCCGGCGTTGGTCGATAAAATAGTCATGGCAGGGGGGATTTTTCGGGCTACATTAAAGATGCGTTTCTTTGTTCATGGAGGTAAATTTTTTGATCATATCCTGCCTTATGAAATGATTTATCGGATTTTTTCCTGGGTAGTATTGCCAAAAAAGAACCATCAATTTTCTCGTCAGATGTATCGCAATCAGGCTAAGAAGTTGACCAATAAAGAGTACATGAAATGGGTAGGATTATATGGTGAATTTTTTAAAATACTTGATGAATGTTTTAATGCGCCGATGCTTAATCAGAGTTTGGTCGTGATGGGGGCACAGGATCATGTTTTCTTAAAAGCGGCCCAGCGATTTGCTGAAAAGCAAAAGGCGGCCCATTTAGTTGTTTTTGAAAAATGCGGACATATCTGTAATGTTGAAAAATGGAAAGAATTTAATCTGGTGGCTATACAATTTTTACGAGGAGAAGGGGTTGCACAAAAGGTAAGTTAATTGATTCTTATTTACCATCTTTTACGCATCGACAGCTTACGCCTCTTTTGTGATCTGTTTTATTATTGATTGAAATATCATATCCTTCTCCACTTCTTCTGATTTTTATGGTAGACCAATACTGCTCATCTCCGGTCGTACTTAAATAATGCCCTTCTTTACTCAAGTTAAAATAATCTGCTCCCTGATGAGAGCGGAATCCACCAAATTGTAGCTTTGCATAATTTTCAGAAATATAGTATTTCAGACTGCCATCTGCGGTACGGGAAATGACGGGATTCATGCCGGTAATTAAATACTCCCAGTCTAATAAATCAGGAAGTCGCCAGCCGTCAGGACATATTGCATGATTGGTATTGCCGATACTATCCACCGTAGAAGCGTAGGTATATAATTTCCCATAATGGTTGCCATATCGCTCTAGTGATTGATAGATAAACGCTTTTTTATTACAAAATTTAAGGTTGGTAGACATGATTTGGGTATGCCCAATGGTAACGGCGTGATAGTTGACACCATCTCGGTTATCTTGAAATTTGATAGATGGGAGCGAAGAAACGAATCCGCATAGGAATAGTATTCCTAGCAAACCAATGGTTAGCGCTTTCATAATATGTTCTGGTTAAAATTGTCGTAACATCTTCAATTCAGAAAATGCAAACTGTAAGTAAGTGCTTGTCCAAGCACTTGATGTAATATTTGTAAAGGGGGGAGTGTAAGTTTAAAAAAAGAGGGGAAATATGTTTTGTGAAATTAAATATATGTAAAATAAACCTTTAAGGCAATAGGGGGTAGTGAAAATACCAGATTTATGGTATATAAAAACTGTTGTAAATGAAGGTGCATAGAGGTGGGAATCAGGGAAGCGGACTGTTATAAGATAGGCGAAAATAACCTAGCCACCCGCTGACCAAATTTTTTGAACTTTGTCCTTTTTTTCCATTCTTCTGGATCAATTTTTTCAGCAGATTTCAGATCACTAAAAAAGTCTTCGCGAATTTTAGCAGATACAGCCGCATCATAAATAACGGCATTGACTTCAAAGTTAAGGTCAAAACTTCGGATGTCCATATTGGCTGTACCGATGATTCCAATCTCTCCATCCATGACTGCTGTTTTGGAATGGATAAAACCTTTTTTATATTGATAAATTTCAATGCCGGCATCCAATAACGGATCGAAATAAGAAGCAGCGGCAGCATCGACCATCCGAGAATCAGACTTTTGCGGAACAAGTAGTTTGATATCTATGCCACTATAAGAGGCGATGATGAGGGCATCCATCAGACTTTCACCTGGAATAAAATAAGGGGTTGTGATCAATACTTCCTCATCTGCAAGATGGATTGCTTGAAGCAGAGAATGTTGAATAGTAGCCGTTTTTGAATCAGGACCACTGGCTGCGATTTGAACTAACTTATCTCCAAATGGCTTATCTTTTTCAATATTGGGAAAGAGATTAGGAGAAGGCTCCAGACATTCTTCACTACAAAAATTCCAGTCTGTCAAAAAGATAAACTGTAGATAATAAGCTGCGGCGCCCCGAATTTTGAGGTGGGAGTCTCGCCAAAAAAGCTTTTTGTCTGAGGATGCCTCCTTTTTTTTATTGATATAATCATCGCTTACATTGATGCCTCCGATAAAAACAGTCAATCCATCAACGACAATAATTTTTCGATGATTTCGATAATTAGCACGTCCGAGTGCCCAGAATTTGACTTCATAAAAAGGGTAAGCTTTTACACCTGCCTCACGTAAACGCCTTACCGTTTTCTTTCGAATGGATCGGCTGCCAACATCATCATAAATAAATCTGACCTTTATCCCTTCCTTTGCTTTTTTAATCAAAACAGCTTCAATTTGCTGGCCGATCTCATCGCTTTGATAGGTATAATATTCCAGATGAATGTGGTCTTTTGCGGAGCGAAGCGTCTTGAGTACTTCAGGGAATTTAGCTTCACCGTTATTTAATACTGTAACTTCATTATTTCTTGTGAGTGGACTTTCAATCTGGTTGGCGAGTAAATTAACCAGTTTTTTATTATGTTCAATTCCTGACTCTTGATTATGAAAGACCTGATCAGCATCTTCGAAGACTTGCTTATTTACTGTTGCATACAGGGATAGATCGTTTCCTAACTTCTCTTCATAGACCCTACTTCGTCGATAGTCTAATCCGATCATCAAGTAAATACCTAGTCCAAAAAAAGGTAACAATAACACCAGCAGAATAAACCCCAATGCTTTGGCCACGGAGTCGGTATCATAAATTATTTTGATAACAACGATGAATACAAAAAAACCGTACAGTAACTCAAGTATGGAGATCCACTTCATGTCTGTAAAATAGTAAAATTGCCAATAAAACTAAAAAGAAAATTAAAAATAGATTATCCCAAATCTCTTTCCCAGTCGTCACCCAATTCTTTTCGTCGTTGTTCCTCCAGGGCACGTTGGCGTTCCAGTGCCAAGGCTCGCTGTCGTTCGGCGCGGGTTTTATCAAAGGTATCACGCGGAAGAAAATAGGGGCGATCGGCTTCGTCCGGTGGAGGAGGGTAGGCGAAGCTATGCTCGTCGGATTCGATTTCCATTTTATAAAAAAAAGCGGTAAACAAACCAACGATGGCGCCCGATAAATGTCCTTCCCAGGAAACACCTGGCTTGACGGGAAATAATCCTACAAGCATTCCACTATAAAAGAAAAAGACAATGAGCGCAAGCGTAATAGATTTTATATTGCGACGAAAAATGCCGGTTCCTAAAATAAAAGCCATCATCCCATAAACCACTCCGCTGGCGCCAATATGA
>Ga0079203_1002520_pt1 | contig 12196 bp, 12 predicted proteins | sample PorBlaMBantryBay_FD_68602 | JGI IMG/M metagenome (GOLD analysis project Ga0079203, IMG submission 68602) | Marine algae microbial communities from Bantry Bay - Bantry Bay, Ireland | ecosystem: Host-associated > Algae > Red algae > Blade | place: Bantry Bay, Ireland
CCTCAATGTTTGTGATTTGACAGATTATAGTCCCAACCAACGGAAAAAGTTATTAAAAAAAATATGCTACACTGGTATCGAGGTGGTTTATTATAAGGGGGATGTTATCGTGTATGGCAGAGATTTTTTATTTGGGTTCTGTTCGATTTGAATCCAGATAAACGAGGTAGCATATCTTTGATCATGGCATTGTGATCAATAGTTCTGTAAAGGAGGTGAGAGGTATGGAGCTATATGTAGCATTGGGTGGAAATTGCGTTTTCCACCTGAAAAGACAAACACCTCAACCATTGCTTCTGTTAGAGTTCATTGTTCTTGCCGGAACACTCTATCAGTTGCTTGGCTAAGGTGTTGGGGAGAGGCGCAAGAAATTGCGTCTCTCTTTTTACAGCATACACACTATACGACTAATAGCATAGTGGGGAATCTTTCAATATCCTAGTGTTTTATCGTAACACTATATTTCGTTGCGTTGTTATTGTTGGTGAAATCGTTGACCAGCGGCACCTTGATCAGCTGGCCAGTTATGCACTCTGCACAGATATCACCACCAGTGGCGATTCCTTCCCCAGTTGTTGACGACACAGAACGCAACCAGCAGCAGCACCAACCACGGTGCAACGTCGACTGAGCGGGCGGCTGTGGCCTAACGTATTCCTTTAATCTTCCATAAAGTCATTCTGTAGATTTTTTGTGAAAGCATAATCATTCCTGATTTTCGTTAGTGCCCGAGACCTTATCAGCCTAATGTTAGGAGCAGTAGCGTTAAGCTCTCTAGCTAATTCAATATCGTTTTTTTCGAGCAAGTAAGATCCAATCAAAACTGATTTATCTTTTTTGCTTAACCCGGCATGATTCTGTATTGCTTCCATTAGAATATGAAGACTCTCGTCTTTCATCAAAGTTGATTTATAAGTAGGCGTTTCATGTACCCCTATTGAATCTATTGATGAGCTTCGGATCTTACGACTATCGTAACGGGTTTGATCAATACATTTTCTAACTGTTACCGTTCTAGCGAATGCAAGAAAAGCTTTAGACTTCGAAGGGCCTTTACCATTTCCCAATAATTTCCATATAGCGACTATTGACTCTTGAACACAATCTAGCACGTCCTGGTCTGAGTACAGATTGTTATTGAGCCGCCCTCTAGCGACAGGCATAAGATAATCACCAAGCTGTTGAAAACCTTGCTCTACTTCAGCAGGATCCATGCTTGCGCAAAGTCTATAGAGTGTTTCAGAATCATACCTTGACATCTGCTATTAATGCCCCTAAAGAGCTTGAATTACGATGAATTTTTTCGAAAGTGAAACAAATTAGTGTTTTTGTACGACTATTAATAGTAGAAGGCCATTTTCCAATGACTTCTATCGATCCATAACAAGAGGCTTTCCTCTATTGCGGATTAAAATAATACAATGTCCAGAAGCACCTTTTGTCTAAGGCGGCTTTTGAACGAACAGGGAAAAGAGGCATCATTAGATTAATTGCGACTTAATCTAATAGAGCCTCTTTTACTTTTATAAACACCTCTTGCGCCTACAAAAGCAACCCCTTTCCGCCCAACCTAACCCGAATACGAAAGCGCTATTCCTTGCGCGTCCATACACTAGTAAAGATATCTGTAAAGAACTTCAATACTATTTTTGTAGTTTTTTCGTTGGAGAGTAAAGCGATAACGATAACGGCTATAATAAAAGTCATTAAGGACGTTATAAGAAAAGCCGCGAACGTAGGGTCAAGCGAGGTACCCATAAAGCCTCCTAGGCTAGACAAAATATAGGTCTTTACCAGAACGCAAAAAGCACCCGTGTCTAGTAAAGACCAAGCAATCGAACGAACAGTTTCGAGAATCAATGCTTCTTAAGTGAAGGGTTTGCGACAACCCTAGGCTCTCACAGTCAGAAGCAACCATCGCGAGCAGCTAAATTACCATACTACTTGAATAACCACAAATTGCTATTTTGATTGTTGCCTCAAATCACCACCAGTGGCGATTCCTTCCCCAGTGGTCGATGATACAGAAAAAACCATCGAAGCTCAAAATCAGAAATTTTGAGCGTGGACCGATGTTAGAAAACCACTACCGATAAATTCACTAATCCGTACCAGTTTTACATTCGATCACGTTCTAATGAATAAATACGCTGCTGCGCAGTGTGGGCGTGATCTGAATCTTTCTCGAAACCTATCCAGCTGCGGCCGCTTTGCTCACAAGCTGCGGCGGTTGTGCCACCCCCCATAAAGGGATCAAGTACCAGCTCATCAGGTCGTGAGAAGCACTGAATATAATATTCTGCTTCGTCGACTGGTTGGCCCCAGGGGTGATACTCCTTAGAAGCCTTCTCGCCTTGAAATGCGCTGATAACCGTTTCTTTTGGAATGGCCATGCTGCCTAACTTCCGATAACACAGAATTGATTTTGTTGCTGAGCGGGTGTTTCTATTTCGCTGCAGGGGGAGATCCCCGCCATGGTTAATCGTGTAATCCCAAAAATACTCCATGTGCTCACGCATCTGAGCCATTGCGTTATCTTTCCAGTAATTTCCCACATAGGCCATCAAGAAACCATCTGGCGTTAGAACCCGGTCTGCTTCTTCCGCTAGCCAACCATATAGATCCATGCTCTCTTTTACGTAGGGTGGGTCGGTGAATATAAGATTGACTGAATCATCAGGAACATATTTCATCAACTCTCGCGAATCACCAAGATAGGTGTAGTTGTATGGATACCCTTCTGGCCCGGTCTGCTCTCCTGTGGCTTTATCTCCATATGCATCAGGAAACCAATTGAGCTGCTCCATCATATTTTCTGCAGCGGAGCCAATGGCCACATCTCCTGACCCTATTAACTGAGGGGCTAACTTCCTCGCTTCTTCATACGCAGAAATTGAACCTTCGGCCATAGCTCTATTAAACTGTTCTGCAAATTGTGTATAAAGAGCCTGTTCGGCTCTTGCGTATGTAAAGGCATCGCTATTTCTCATATATTGCGAAGATAATAGCAAATGAATCTTAAATTGTTAATAGGTGTGGCAGATCTGTGCAGTAAGAGGAGGAAAATGCGTGGGATGGACTTTGTGTGTCAAGGGGTGAATTTGCGCAGAAAATTCCCTGCGGAGCGGGTTGCCCCTTTACGCATGTGTTCAATATGCTAGGACGTAGTCCGAAAAGCAATCCCCTCTGCTTTTCGGAACTGCTCAGCGGCGAGTGCTGTAAGGTGTTGTGATTGTATGATTTTATGAATTGCAATGCTTATGGATAATGATACAATTTACATATGATACTGAAAGTGGCTGAATTTTTACAGTGGAAGGTTGAGGATCTGCGGAAAAGACTCCCTGCTCCAGAAGGCTTTCCCCAAAGATGTATTTGGGCAGCTTCAATGCTCTTTGAATTCGCGATGTTGTTTCCTCTACTCGCTATTCTCTGGGCAGGTATTAGTATCTGGGATGCGATTGGTGGAAATGATGATACGGGAGGTTTCGCTTAGTGTTCTAGTCTTATGCTTTAAGCGAACCTGTTTCCAAATAGTGTGTAAACCTAAAAGTCGACTTTAGAAATCTGCATGTTTCTTTAGACTTGAAGGTTTAAAATGTACATCGCGTTGGATGATGGGAAGGCCATATTTCTTATTCAGTGTTTCAAATTCAGAAATGCTGAAGTAACCAAATTCGTCTTCCCATCCTTGTACAAATCCAAAGCATACCCGTTCTTCTTTTTTGTACTCCACGACATACCAAACCCATCCTTGCAAACCGCCTATAGTCCCAATGTATCTGACATACGATTTATAATTCGGATACTTATCTTCTTGTCCATAAAGAGGAGGTATTACCTTTTCTATATCATCTGTCATTAATGGGACTGAATAGTCTAGGGGCTCATCGTGCAGGATATTTTCCAAAGAAACTGTTGAGATAATGTTGTTGCTATCACTCATAAAACATGTAATGCCGAAATTAGTATTGTAAAAGAGACTACGGCTAGGTCTTTCTTACCTCAAATGAGTAGTTTTTGGAAACAGTTTTGCTGTTAAGGTGCTAGAACACTAAACGAGGATTGGATTATAAGGCTGAGTGGGGAATTAAGGCAATTTCTATGTTAGAATAATATAATTAGGAGAAGAGTTTCGCTTAGTGTTCTAGTATAAAAATTCTAAGCGAAGTTGTATCCAAGAAAGTTAGTACCCAAAGATTTTTTTGAGTGCTTTCTTTACAAGTTTACTGGCGCCTTTCTCGAATGTGAGGAACAAATCATTGAATAAGGTCTCAACTAAACTTTTTCTTGGCTTCCTGCGGGCACGTTTCGTAATTTTTTTATGATTACTCATATTGCTGTATGGCCCAAATTGGAACTATAAAATAGACTTTGACCAAAGCCTTTTTTATCTTTTCAGAAATCAAAAAGAGGAAAGAGGAAAGAGGAAAAAGTGAAAACTATCTTGCTATGAAAATTTACTAGAACACTAAACGAGGATTGTAGTATAAAGCTAGTGGAAATTTGAGGCAATTTTCGTGATAAGAGGCTTAGAGCAATGAATCTGGTTGATCCTGGTTAGACACAACCCAAATGTCTTCAAATAGTAAATTATCTGGCTTTGCAAAGTCGAATATAGTGAAGTAAAAATTAGCACCATCAACCGATTTATCGGCCACAGCTTTCATGTTTTTTGCTCTTTCTGAAGATGTAGTGACAAATAAGACTCGAAATGTATTAGCATTGTACAGTTCATTGAAAGTACCCGTTTTATGAAGTGAATTATATAGGCGAATTTTTCTTGAAATATCACGTCTTTTATACTTTTCCGTTTTATCACCCGTAGAAGAATATTCAAGAGTCTCCGTATTCAAATCAATTTCTAAAAAGAAATGGGCTTTTTGCCCCTTAGAGTTTTCAAGAGCAAAATATTGGTCTGGCTCTAGGTATCCTTCGCTGGTTGCCCCTGTTGAAGTTTCGAATGGTAACTTGACCTTCCAAGCATCTCCCCCTCTCTTAAAGGCTTTCTCATTGATTACCCTTGTTATTTCTAGCTGTTCTCCTCGAACAGCCAACTCCAATGTAACCATAAAATCAGTTACAGCTATGGTGTGTGCTAGAGCAATCGGCTTAATTTTACTATCAGAAGATTTCCAGCGAAGATCAGAGATAGAAATGCCTCGTTTATCGGCAAGAAGTCCTGCGCCCTTTTTACCGAGGAAGTAGATAAGGGGCTTTTTAGGCTCCCAGTCTTTTCTAGGAAGCTGATCTCTATCAACATACCCATGATCATATAGCTTTCTTAGTCTATCGCGAGATTTATTTCTACGTGTTCGCTCTACTTTAATATTAGAAAATGCCAGTTCCGTAATATGCTCTGTGGTAAGTGGGCCATATCGGTACAGTGAATTCAATATTTCGATGTCTCTCGCTGTCGGATTAATGCGCTCAAGGGTATCACCGCTCTCTCGCTGCATCACCTTGCGCCGGGGTTTATTCCCAGAAGACTTTTTTGTCTTGTTTACTTGTGGGTTCTGGCTCGGGTTTTTCTCTATTGGGTTTTGGTCTATCTGATTTGCTTGATTTGTTGACATTATCATTTCTCACCGAGGAATTAGTCTTATTTTCTTTTTGTGGCTGTGCTAAAGTTTGAAATAAATTGTTTTCCCTCTCTATTATATCAACTAAATCACTAAGAGGCGTGCCATGCTGGGCGGATCTATTAATGATTTTCTCAGCAACTCTTTCTTCGTCGACACCTTTAGGTGGAAAGGTTTTGACTAAATTATCTTGTGCCAAATCAGACCCTTTAGCGCATTTTGCTAACGCATAGTATGGAGGCATATTCGAAAGGTGCCCGGCGGGAAGATCAATCCACGTTTGTTCGACAACATGCTCTCGAACAATATCTGAAAAAGAGTCTGAATTCAAGCGTGATTCTTCTTTTGGAATATATTTTAGGCTTATAGATTCTTCGAGAATTCTAAAATGACTAGCCAATTCCTTTGCATCAGATGGATTTACTTGAAAGATAACCTTGTTAGCACAATTACCAACGGCAGCTTTTGCGTCGGTATCTAGCTGGGCTAGAGATTGATGTGCTAGAGTACAAAACAGACCAAATTTTCGTAATTCGTTAATGATTGTTACAAACGAAGCCGGTGCGAAATTATAAAATTCGTCTGCATAGATATGACAAGGCTCACGAGTCGCTTTATCCCGGCGCAGTCTGCCCATTACAGCTAGCTGCGTTAGGATTATAGAACCAATCAATTTTTGTCCTTCTTTATCAATCCCCTCTAGATTTACAACTAACACTCCCCTATTGGATAACAGTTCTTCAAAATTTAAACATTTAGCAGTTTTAGGCTGAGCCAAAATATCAAGTAGAGGCTTTGTTGCAATTATATGGTTGATCTTTTTTTCGCTTGACTCAGTATCGCGTTCAAATTGGCCCTTTTTTGAATTCCAAAGCTCCCACCTATAAAGCAAGGCGGGATTGTTTGATACAAATTCAGATAGAAAATTGCGAGCGCTTTTACCTATTTCATCACGTCTCATCATAAGAAACATGTGATAGAAGCTTGTTGCATGACTTGGGTATGCATTAAGAAGAGTTTTTGTTGTTACCTCTAATGTATGTTGTAGTGTTGGAGTTGAGGAGAAATCGCCATACCAAAGGTGTGTGAATGTATCTAGAATTGCTCCTGCCTTCAGCTCAAATTCAGATCTACTTGACCACTCAAATGGATTTAACCCAAGTGGCCTCTCTATCTGGGGGCCAATATTCGGCGAGAAATAAATAACCCTATCTGCATGTTCTTCTGGGCACCTAGATATTGCATCTCGTGCCAAATCTCCATGGGGATCTAGGAGGACAACGCCTTTATCATTAGATTTAACATCGGACAAAAAAGAGTTTAAAAGAAGCGTAGATTTCCCTGTTCCATGTGTACCTATAATGTGGGTAGAGCGTCTCTGATCCGTTATATGTACTTTTTCCTTGCTTCTATTTGATATTCCAATAGCGGGAGCTGTGACCGCTCCACCTAGTGCATAGGTAATTGCAGACGGCTCTTTTTTTGTTCCTAAGTTAGTATCTTTTGTTGATGTCAAAATCTACACTCCTTAAACTGTCCTCGTTGATTAAGGTGTCAACTTCTTCATCAACCGCAAAAACTTCATCAATGATACGAGTGTATATATCCTCAAACATTTTGGTCTTGAGCTCTTCAGGTAAATCCCGGAAAGTAGAGGAATTAAACTCTTCATTGAACGACTCAAGAGCAGAACTGAGCCTTTTAATACGTAACCCCAACTCAAGTCTCTTGTGGTCATCCTCTAATACAGTCTTTTTCTTCCTAACCTGATGGTGGACATCTAATGAATGATCCTGAAGTGCACTACCGACTAGGTTACTCATCTCACCTTGTCGAAGTTGAAGATACGCAGATAGTTTCATATCTCCAATGTCACGCGCTACTTTTTTGACTTTCCGCTGCGTTCGATACGCCTCAAAGTGCTTTCCCCCCATTTCCCAAAAGGGGCTCCCAGCCTCAAGCGCTTCAACATTGTTATACATTTCTTGGTATAAATTCTTTAGAAGCCGACCTATTTCATGAGGATCGCTATATAACATCATGTCCCCATCAAAAGGCTTTGTCCCCGATATATCTGCTTGAGCCGTCCCAGATAGAGGATTCGTATCATTAATAGGCATAGCATGACTGTATTGTCTTTGACACTGGGGGCAGAACTGTAAATCTGTTCTTGTATCTTCATGGTTACAGTTATCACACTTGAGAACTATCATAGTGGCTCCTTATTTTCTTGTGAGAAAACAAATTACGAACTAAATACAACGAATATGACAAAGATGAGTAGGGCGAGAGCAATACCAAGCATTAATTTAAGTAATCCAGATGAAGCTATTATTAAAATAATAGTTATGGCCGCCAATGTTGGTAATCCATATGCCATTAAAGCCCCAATATACGATTTCCCAATCATGCGAGGTTTCCCTGAACAATAGGGGCAGGCCTTATCAGTTGGCTCTAGTACCCTGTTACAATTGCGACATTTTATTATGCTCATATGTTCACGGTTATTAGTAATTGTATCCTGGTAAATTATATGCTGCCCAACAAAGAATCATGGGTACTATAAAGAAGAGAATCATTAAAATAAATGTAAATGAATGGTTTATTAAAAAACCTATAAATGGGTTTGCCGGCTTTGCTAAACTAGCACCACAGTATGGACAGCCTTTATCTTCAGCTAATACACTTTCCCCACAACTCAAGCAATTTCTGTTCAATTTCATAGGCTCAAATAATGCGTTTTCCACTATAAATCATTTTCAATATACCGATCAGTAGGCCAAGGTGGAATTAAATATAATATTTCAATGATGTAAATCATCACCTAAACTTAGGTACGAGTCAGCAGATTTGCTTAGTCATCATTACTTAGCACAAAAATTTTGATGCTAAATATAACAACCCCGCTATAGAAGATAATCCAAGCCATTTCCATGAGTCTATATTTAACCATTCGGGGTGTAAAATAAATATACACATCCTCATACATATATGCAGATATAACTACCACATGACTAAATAATAGGGTACAAAAGAGTATAAGAGTGGATGACGAATGAAAACGCAAAAAGTTCATAGTTGACCCAGATTCTACACTCTTAGGCACGTATTCATCGTCGTCGATGGTAAAGAGTGAAATGATGAACATGAATATTATTCTAGGTATATAACCTAGTATAGGTGCTGTCACCCAACTAGCAGAAAACGCGTGAATAATCTTTATGACCCCCCTATAACTCGAAGAAAAAAGAGAAAGAGAAAGAGCATCAACGTCAGATGATAACTGAATCCACCCAAAATCGTTATTAAAGTATAAATAAAGGTAACCAGATGAGAGTAAAGAAAATACTGTGACACCCCAAAATATATTAGTTGGATATTTACGTATAAATTCCTTGATCTGTAACATCTTTACTCCCAGAATGTATTTTCTAGTTGCTTACTGGATGGAAGCTTTACAGGCTCATTATGCTTAAATTCATTACTACTGTCTTGATATCTTGAAAGGAATATTTCTTCAAGACTTTGCTTTGGTACTCCGGAGCGCTTGGCCAGCTTCTGCTTCAGCTCATCAATATCAACCCCGTCTTTATACTTCACCGGTGAGGTCGTTATTTGGGTCACTCCCCTACCCTTTGCCTTGATAAGGGCCGCTCGTGAAGGAAGATTCTGAATTCGCTGGATTGTCTCTTCCCACTGCTCAGGTAATGAATAAAACATTGGATGACTGCGCTGCTGTTGATTCACATCCTTAACTTGATGCTTTACTCTTTGCGGATTAACCTGAAACAGATCTTTTGTGTGTATCTCTGCATCATCCCGCCCTACCCCAAATATCACCTTCAACTGTATGTTTGATATCGCCCCTCTGATTCTCTCACTCAGCTGGGCCTGTGTCTGGTGAGCCAGTGTAAGAAGAAGACCATACTTCCTACACTCCGATAAAATCTGCGAGAACGTTGTTGCAGCCCCATCATTTGAACAGAAGATCTGAAACTCATCCATGTATAGATGGTATGGCTTTCTAGAGTCCCGCCGGGTTCTGGATGCTCTCTCAAACCCGGTCGCAACTAACGAACCTACTAGACGCCTTGTTTTGGCATCACAGCGTCCCAAATCCAAAAGGAGTACTTGTCCCCTATCCATGATGTCTTTGAACCTTAGAGCGTTGGTTTTGGCCCCGAGAATGACTCTCAAATGAGGCGATGAAGTAAATGCCGACACCTTGTTTAGAAGAGACTCAACCATCATCGGTGCATCTCTGCCCCACCTATCATACCTATTGTGAAAAAAGCTCTTCACCACAACATCATCAATCTGAGAAAGAACCTGCTCACGAAACTCTCGATCGCTCAGTAGCCGCTCCATTTCAATCAAGGATAACCCCGACTTATAAAGGGCTAGAATTGCATTTGTCGCGACATCAGCGAATCTGGGTGCTTCATCAAGTGCCTTTGGCCAGGCTCGCCGAAAAGCCTCAATAACATTTTCAGTTGTTTCTGCTGGGCCAAATTCCGAATCGAGTACGTTAAAGGGTACAACATAATCGTCTCGTGATGGATCAAAGTAGATTATACGGTCAAGGTGATTCGAAAAATGTTTTTCTCTTGATAGGAGATTTCGAAGAATATCGTCGATCAAATCAGAGTGTGGATCAAGAACACCGCATCCATGGCCACAAAGAACATCCTGAACAAAAACACTCTCTAAAAACTTGCTCTTCCCCTTTCCTGTAATCCCTGCAACATAGGTGTGCGTGTTGCGCTGAGACTCCCCTACTTTATAAGAATTTAACCGCAAGCGGCCGTAGTCACCAAGTTTGATTCGTTTTTTACGGTGTCCAAAAAACATAAAGCAGGTAGCAAGAGGAATAGGCAAAGGGCATATCGAGTATGCAAAAATTATACACTGGAGATACTCCAGTCAAAAACGAATGGTTTAATTTCAATACTTTCGAAACTAATGGGCTTCAAAACGCCCTATCAAATGAGTGGGTGGGTTAAGTCGAATTGAGTGCAAAAGCAGCAAGATTGTATCCGTAAGGATTCTATCGAAGCTGTTTTAAACGAAATACAATATACAAATGAACATGGTTTTTGATGGACGTGAGAAGGGAGAGCTAGGAACTAGATCGAGTGACAATCGTACAAGAATATCATGTTCATTAGGGTGGGTTATCTCATTTGAAAGTGCTCTGCGATATACGTCCAAAATGACCTAGATCCGCTTACAGAAATAGCTTACAAGTTGTATCCAACTGATGGTCTATGGCGAAGCCGATAACAATGACATCAAGCGCAGCGAAGATGACGAAATCAGCGACTGCAAAGAAGGAGGGGTCTGGGGAGGAATTCTTGCAGTCGCAACGTCGTCGGCCTTAGAGCGGAGCTGGCCGACTTGCCACGCACGCAAGCTCGACCTTTGAAATGAGCTAAAGCGAATGGAAAAAGAGTCGACGAGCGTAGCCCAAAGCAACTACTGCCAAGTAGGTAGCGGTGGGCACCCTATTCGCATAGTTGGTATGGTTTTGCCGTCAGGTGAAAATAATACTAACGTCAGTGAGACCCTTTTGGGTTGAATGAATGCGAATAGGGTGCGGTGCGTGGCAAGTCGGGCGGCGAAGCAAGCCCGGCGACGTAAAAATACGAACCTCCCCGAGAAGCTGAATTCTCTCACACTTGTGAAGCGCAAGGATTCCCTCTAGGGAAATCGGGCTTTATAAGTGTGAAATTCAGATCGAGCGGGGGAGTGAGGATTTTTAGTTTCCTCCCCAGAGATAAATAAAGCTGTGGTTTGGTAAAACCACAACCGTAAACTACGGGTTTTAGGCCCATAAACTACAGGCTGCGACATATGACATCCATGATCATCTGGTATCTTTTGACGCTATTGAAACAAATTAATCCCTCAGAGGCGTTTTAAGACATTAAAACCATTTGATTGGTATGTTTGTACATTTTTCAGGAAAAAGACGCTCACAAGTCTGCTGAGCGTCTCTCAGGGGTGTTTTTAGTGGCACCCCTATCAAGGATTATTGGTAGTTAGTTTTATATTCTAAATTTTTATTTCGTGTAGCCAAGAAAATATCTATATCGAATTTATTCATCTTGAAAAACAACATATTCCAAATCCAACTCTGTTTTGGTCAGTTTTTTGAGTTCACGTTTAATTACATGAATCAAATTTGGATGACTGGCTTGGGTGATCAGAAAGTCATTCTCAAGACCGATTATAGCTTTCCCATCTTTACGGCCAAGAAGCTCTAACGAATTTAAAATTATGCTATTAAAATTTTGTAACTTAAGAGTTTGTTTGAGCGACTCCCCTACTTCGATATCTTCTGCAGTCGTTTTATATCTTGCTCTGAATTTTTCAAGCCTAGTTATTTCGGCCTGAAGCTTTTCAGCTTCCAAGCGCTCTCGTTCGAGGGCGTTCTTTTGCGTTTGTTCATCAGCCAACTTTGCTGCTTGAACTTTTTCCGCTTCCTTTCGCTCTAGATCCTCTTTGGTAACAAATCCGTCAGGTGCTGCATAGTTATCTTCGATCGCACGTCTTAACCAACCACCCGGTTTCTTAATCTTGTCTGGTGCGTTTTCAACTAACCAGTCTCTGTA
>Ga0079203_1002521_pt1 | contig 12193 bp, 5 predicted proteins | sample PorBlaMBantryBay_FD_68602 | JGI IMG/M metagenome (GOLD analysis project Ga0079203, IMG submission 68602) | Marine algae microbial communities from Bantry Bay - Bantry Bay, Ireland | ecosystem: Host-associated > Algae > Red algae > Blade | place: Bantry Bay, Ireland
GTTATTTTGAGCTTATTTTTTTATCAGATAAGATAAAAAAACGTAGATATAGCCTGTGTTACATCGAGGATTTTTTATGAAATATGATGAAAAAAGAATCCAAAATAACTATGAATAATTGTGAACATGAACTTACAGAGTATTAAACCCTATTCATATTTAATTTTTTTGAAAAAATCCCAAACCACTATTCCCAAGCAGACAGAAATATTCAAAGAATGTTTCGTTCCCATTTGAGGAACTTCGATGCAAGCATCTAGGTGAGGTAATATTTCTTCACTCACTCCATCTACTTCATTTCCAAAAACGAGTGCATATTTTTTTCCAAAATCCATTGGGAAATCTTGCAGCCAAGTTCGTTGATCGACTTGTTCGATAGCGACAACTAGAAAACCTGCTTTTTTTAATTTTAGTACAGTTTCCAAAGTTGTTTCTGAGTGTTCCCAAGCGACTGATTCTGATGCGCCGATGGCAGTTTTTAGAATTTCTTTATGAGGAGGAGTTGCGGTAATTCCACAGAGATAAATTTTTTCCAAACCAAATGCATCTGAAGTTCTAAAAGCAGAACCCACATTTAACCCTGATCGTATATTATCTAATACTAAAACTAGCGGCGTTTTGGGTTGTTTTTTAAATGTTTCCTTATCGACTCGATTGAGTTCTTGTAATTTTAATTTTCTCATAATATTGATCTGGAGCGTTTTTTTATTTGCTTTAAGTAAAGTGTAACGGTCAAAAAATAACTTCCCGTTATAGACCGATTCTTTTGTCCTTATTTTCCCTTTGAAATCGGTCATAGTATCAACAATATTCCCTCTTTTAAAGGTAACTACGAACAAAATAATTCGCCCTAAAATCGGGAACTTATTCTTTGACCGTTAGTTAGTAAATTGATTTTGTTGAAGTATATTCTATATGCTTAATTGACTCAACTAAATCTAATTATTCTCTTTTTTATTATTCATACAAGCTTTGATGAAAGAAACAAAAAGTGGGTGTGGATTTTCCACAGTACTTTTTAATTCAGGATGAAATTGAACGCCAACAAAGTACGGATGATCTTTTAATTCCACGATTTCTACCAGACCAGTTTTAGGATTTATACCTGTTGGAATTAAACCTGCTGCTTCGATTTTTTCTAAATATTTATTATTAAATTCATAACGGTGGCGATGACGTTCACTCACCAAATCACTTTTATATGCTTCATAAGCTTTTGAGTCACGACGTAATTTACAATCGAATGCACCCAATCTCATTGTTCCACCTTTATTCTTAATATTCTTTTGGTCATGCATCAAGTCAATGACTGGGTTTTTAGATTTAGGGCTCACTTCCGCAGAGGCAGCTCCTTTTAATTTTAAAACATTTTGAGCAAATTCGACCACGGCACATTGCATGCCTAAGCAGATACCGAAGAAAGGAATATTATTTTCTCGAATGAATTTTATAGATTCTAGTTTACCTGCAATTCCTCTTTCTCCAAATCCTGGAGCGACTAAAATACCATCCAATCCATCTAGATGTTTTAGCACAGAATTAGCGCCGCCTTCCAATTGCTCAGAATGAATAGGAACAACATTTACTTTACATTCTTTTTCTGCGCCTGCATGTACGAATGATTCGTGAATAGATTTATAAGCATCTTGTAGTTCATTATATTTTCCAACCAAACCGACGGTCACTTCATGCAAAGGAGATTTTAGACGAGATAAAAATTCTTTCCATTTTTTCAATTCAGGCTCTCGAGTGTTGGGTAATCTTAATTTTGAAATGACGGTCGAATCTAAATTTTCTTTGTGCATCAACAATGGAACATCATAAATGGTCGCTGCATCAATTGCTTCGATCACAGAAGATATTTCGACATTGCAGAACAAAGCCAACTTTCTTCTGATCTCCATTGTGATGGGTTTTTCTGTTCGACAAACCAAAATATCTGGCTGAATTCCAGTCTTCAAAAGTTCTTTTACCGAGTGTTGAGTTGGTTTAGTTTTTAATTCTTTCGCAGCACTCAAATATGGAATCAAGGTTAGATGAATCACCAGACAATTGTCAGCACCGAGTTCCCATCGAAGTTGTCGCAATGCCTCCAAGTAAGGTAGCGATTCAATATCTCCAACCGTTCCACCAAGTTCGGTGATGACTATGTCAAACTCATTACTTTGTCCAAGTAATTTTGCTCGTCGTTTTATTTCATTGGTAATGTGTGGAACTACTTGAACTGTTTTTCCCAAATAATCACCTGCACGTTCTCGATTGATGACCGATTGGTATATACGTCCAGTTGTTACATTATTAGCTTGTGAAGTGGGAGAATTTAAAAATCGCTCATAGTGGCCTAAGTCCAAATCGGTTTCAGCACCATCATCAGTCACATAACATTCCCCATGTTCATAAGGATTGAGTGTGCCGGGATCGACATTCAAATAAGGATCGAATTTTTGAATAGTAACTGAAAAACCACGCGCTTGAAGTAGTTTAGCGAGGGAGGCTGCGATGATTCCTTTTCCTAATGAAGAGGTCACTCCACCCGTAACAAATATGAATTTACTCATGTATTTTTTTTATTTAATTACGGGATACAAAGGTACTTTAGATTATTGAATTTGAAGGGATTTACTGAAATGTTTTTTATAAAAAAGGAATGGGAATATTGGACATTCCTTGTTCCGTATTCAATATTCCCACAATCATTTTTCCCAAAAAAAAACTGATGCGAAATGAATCACATCAGTTTTTTTTATTAATAAACTTATAAAGATTAATTGTGTAATACCAAGTGGTATTAACCATTCATCATTAACCGTTCACCGTCAATTTACTGAACTGGCGCAGCAGCAGTTTCAGATTTATTTACTTCACCTTTAATGTTGATGAAAGTTTGACCTGGGTTAGTGTTAGCAGTAATAGTTACTCGTTTGTTTTGAGAACCAGTTTTACCTTTAGAGTTAAACTCAACTAACATTTCACCAGTTGCACCTGGAGCAACAGGATCTTTTGGCCAAGAAGGAACAGTACATCCACAACTACCTTTAGCATCTTTGATAATTAAAGGCTCGCTACCTGTATTGGTAAATTCATATTTGTGAGATACTTTTTCTCCTTCATCGATTGTACCGAAATCAAATTCTTTTTCTTTGAATTCGATAGTTGTAGTAGGTCCAGTAGGAACTTCTACGGCAGGAGCAGCAGTTGGAGCAGCATTATTAGCTGCAGGTGCTGGTGCAGTAGCAGTACCACTAGTTACATTAGCACGAGCATCATTTCTTACTGAAGCTTCGTCAGATGATTTACCCATTAGGCCATCAAACGCTCCTGTTAAGTTTAAACCTAAAAGGATAGCGACTAGAGCTAATAAACCGAGTTGGATTTTTTTAGAATTTTCCATTTTTTTTTTTTTTTTGATTACAAATTGTTAAAATGAGAATTAAAGAATATTAAGATTGCGGCGCAAAATTAATCGTTTTTTTTCAATTAAAAAATACCGACAATAATTTACTAGTTAAATAATAAAAAAAGATAAAATGAATCTTATCTGTTTTTGTTTACACAAATCTATTATTTCTTTTAAATAGTGCTTGTTAACCAGTTGTTAACATATTGTTATTTCAGTAGAAATCGGTCTTTAAAAGACATTTTTTGTTTCAAATCTTCTCAAAAGCTAGATAATACAAGTTTTTTAACCAAAAACTAAATAGCAATAAATTGAGCAAAATCCTCCACCGATTTAGCATTTAAGCACATTTCCTTTGTCAATCTTCCTTTTCTCGCAGGTAAAATACCAAAATGTATATCATGAATCCCACCTGTACTATGCGCATCTGGGTTGATTGAAATCAGAACTCCTTTTTCTAAAGCATATGGAATCCAAGTCCAATCAATATCTAATCGATATGGATTTGAGTTTAACTCAATAGCTACACCATAGGTTGCACAGGCATCAATGATCTTTTTATGGTCAATTGGGTAGCCTGTTCTGGACAATAATAATCTGCCAGTTGGATGACCTAATATGGTGGTATATCTATTTTCAATGGCTTTGAGCAACCGATTCGTTGCTTTTTCTTTGTCCATTTTCAAATTGGAATGGACTGAGGCGATGATAAAATCGAATTGTCGCAACACATCAGTTGGATAATCCAATGAGCCATCATTTAAAATATCAGACTCAATTCCTTTGAAAATTTTAAACGGCGCTAACTCTTCATTTAGAGTATTTATTTCTGCGAATTGCTGCATGACCCGATCCTCTTTTAATCCATTGGCATAAAAAGCAGCTTGCGAATGATCGGTGATTCCGAGGTAATCGTAACCTAATTTTTTAGAATATTCAGCCATCTCTCGTAAAGTATTTATTCCATCACTATAGGTGGAGTGAGAATGAATCACCCCTTTTATATCTGATTCTTCGATCAAGTTAGGGAGCTGATTATTTTTGGCTAAATCTAGAACTTCTGGAAGTTCTCTCAACTCAGGAACAATGAAAGGTAAGTTGGCTTTTTCAAAAATCTCTTCTTCGGTTTTTAATCCTTTAAAATCTAACCCTTCATTTTTTTTGATAAATGCTTTTAAAAATTCATCACTAGAAGAGTATCTGAAAAGTTTGGAACCAAACTCGTTTTTAGCACAAGTGAAAATGGTGACTGGTTTTTCGTTTTCATTTTTAGCCACAAAATGGTTCGCTTCTTTTTTTTCTAAATTTAAAAAATCCATTTCGAAAATGGCATCAATAGGTTCATCTGATGCGACCAAAAATTCCATCACATTGATAATTGGGCAAGCTCTTCTCATTTCCCCAACCCAACTCACTTGAGCATCTGGCAAGGCAGTTTGTATTTTTTCTAACAATACATTTGCATCTTTTTCCAAAGAAGCATAATGGAATTTATTTTTGGAAATAAGGAAGTATTCTAATTTGTTGATTAAATCTGCTTGCGTTTTTTGACCAAAGCCGTTTAATTCAACTAAGCGATTTTCATTGCAAGCGTAAAGTAATTCACCGACTGTTTCTACTTCGAGTTCTTTCCAGATGACCTTAATTTTTTTTGGCCCAAATCCTTTGATTTTTAGCATATCCTGAATTCCTTGCGGCGTGATCTCTTTGTATTTTTTCATGGCTTCCATTTCGCCATGGTCAATGAGTTCTCGAATTTTACTGCTGATGGCTTTTCCGACACCTTTAATAGCATTGATTTCTTCGTCCGACATTTCGACCAGAGGATCTGTTTGTTTTCGCAAAGTGATGTAGGCACTAGAGTAGGATTTGATTCTAAATTTGTTTTCTCCATGCAACTCTTTGAGATTGGCGAGTTCTTGAAATTTGTTGGCTATTTCCTTATTGGTCATGATTTTTTTTTTGCAAATGTAATACGATTCTTCCGAATCGTTTTCCGAACGTACCAGGACTTTCCAAGTCCTGTATTGTATATAAATGATTTAGCAAGCGATTTAGAAAATCGTTGAAGGTAGTATTCACAGGTAGTTTGTGGGTAGTTTGTGAGTAGTTTGGACAGGACTTGGCAAGTCCTGCTACGTTACATTCTTTCTATGATAGTTGCGATTCCCATTCCGCCGCCGATGCAAAGAGTAATTAGTCCTGTTTGCAAATCTTGGCGTTCCAATTCATCTAAGCAAGTACCGAGCAAAATAGAACCTGTTGCACCGATTGGATGACCAAGTGCAATCGAACCACCATTGACATTTATTTTGTCAAAATTATTGATACGCATATCTTTCATAAATTTCAAAACGACTGCTGCGAATGCTTCATTCACTTCAATCAAGTCAATATCTTTTAAATCCATTCCTGCTTTTTTCAATGCTTTTTGGCTAGCAGGTGCTGGGCCGGTGAGCATGATGGTGGGGTCTAAACCAACTAAAGCTGTAGAAATAATTTTTGCCCGAGGTTTTAAATTTAATGCTTTTCCTTTTTCTTTCGAGCCGACTAAAACTAATGCAGCACCATCAACAATTCCAGAAGAATTTCCAGCGTGATGCACATGATTTATTTTTTCTAATTGAAAATATTTATGTAATGCGACTCGATCAAAACCTGCATTTCCCATTTTTTCAAAAGATGGATTTAGTGCTGCTAATCCTTCTAAAGTAGTTTGCGGTCTGACGAACTCATCTTTGGAAAGCATGATAATTCCGTTTTGATCTTTGACAGGAATGAGGGAGTGATCAAATCGTTTTTCAGTTTGCGCAATGGCTGCTCGTTTCTGAGATTGAACGGCAACTTCATCTACCTCATTTCTTGAAAAACCTTCCAACGTAGCAATTAAGTCTGCACTAATTCCTTGTGGAATATATCCTACCCGAGTACTTACCAATGGATCTAAAAACATAGCTCCTCCATCTGAACCCATAGGAACTCGACTCATACTTTCGAGTCCTCCAGCAATAATTAAATCATCCCAACCTGATCTAATTTTTGCTGCTGCTAAATTAACAGCTTCCAAACCAGAGGAACAAAATCGATTGATTTGAGCAGCTGGAACATCCCAATCATAACCAGCATGAAGGACAGCTGTACGAGCAATATCTCCACCTTGTTCTTCTAAAGGTGCGTTGACTCCAATCAAACAATCGTCAATTTGAGCGGTATCTAAATCGTGTTTTTCTTTCAACGCAACTAAGAGTGTAGAGAGCAATTCGATGGGACGAACTTCGTGAAGAGATCCTGTTTTTTTTCCTTTTCCTCGAGGTGTTCTGATGGAATCAAAAATATATGCTTCGTTCATAATATTGATAGATGATAAAATGTTTTAAAGTGATCTAACTAATTGATAGTCAGTTTTTTAAAAAAGGAAACATCTTTTTTTGACAAAAAGAATGTTGTAGAAAAATACTACCTTTTTTGTAGTACGTAATTTCACGGAGTAAAGTTAGTTGAAATGGATAAAAACGTTCCATTTTAGTCAATAAAAAGACTTGTAGTTTATTTTTTTTTTTATAAAAGTAAGAATCGCTTTTTAAGACTAAAGATTTTAATTATATTTGCTATCTCTATCTTACCAATTTAATTTCAATCTTCAGATCCAAAAAAATACAAACATAATTTAATTTTAAAATAAGTCTTTCATTGAGGGTCATTTATTTTAGATTTTCTTTCCCAAATTTTCCGCATTATTTTAAGACAACCTGAAAAGTAAAAACTTTTCGGGTTTCCGATTTCCAAAAAAGCATTCCGTATTATTTTAAGTTCAAAGTAATCCAACTTTGAAATCAGATTATTTTTTTTTGATAAAAAAATTAAAGTGATGGCTATTGCCCATTCCTTAATTCTACTTGTATGAGACAACCTTATTTTTATAACAAATTAATTACGTGAAATGAAAAATTTTTATTTTTTGGCTTTAATGTTACTATTTGCGGTTTCGGTTCAATCGCAAACCACCACCATTTGGTTGGGAGGAAGTACCGATTGGGATGATCCGACCAACTGGTCAGAAGGAATTCCTGAAAGTGGATTTACTGTTACCATTCCAGGTACTCCACCGAATGGAAATAACTTTCCAGTTTATTCAGGCGGACCACTTATTGATTATACCATTCAGAGTTTTGGAGGAAGTATCACTTTCAATTCGGTAGTTTATAATACAGGAAGTATTATAAATTCGGGAGGAGGAAGTGTGGTCAATAATTCTGTATTTATTAATGCAGGGATGGTCACTTTTAATAATAATGATGGGACATTTTTAAATAATGGTACGGTTGATAATTATGGAACACTTAATAATGCAGGGACTTCAATTTTGGAAAATCCGGTAGGAAGTGTTTTTAATAACTATGGAAATATCGACAATTTCGGAACCATTAATAATGGTGGTGATCTATTGAATAATGGTGACTTGGTGAGTACGAGTACCATTTTAAATAATGGAACGATTACCAATAATGGATTTTTGAATGTTGCATTTGGCGGTACATTTACCAATGAAGTAGGAGGAAATATAGTAAGTACTTCAGGAGCATTTGTAGAAATAAATACTGCTTTTACGAATGCAGGAACGATTACTTCTGATGGGTCTTGGTTTATTCAAGTGGGGAGTACATTGTTTGATAATTCAGGAAGTTTTACGAGTAATGGAAGATTAGATCTTTCAGGACTTTTGAATAATACTGGAACGATGGTGACTAATGATGAGATGTTTATTAATGATTCTGGGAAATTAGAAAATGATAATATTTTCACTAATAATGGAACGATTACGCTTTCTATTTGTGGTCAAATTATTCAAAATGCTAACAATAATATTGCAGGGACGATTTTGAATGATGGGATAATTTATGTGTTGAATGGATCAGTAACGGTAACTTCAAATTTAGACTTTGGAAGTGAATTTACAGCCTTGAATCAACGAAAAGCACCTGATACAAAATGTCGTTCAGGTATGTTTGTTTTCCTTGATGAAAATGGACAAGGTTCCATAACTATAGATGCTGTTGATAAAAATTCATTTGGTTTTTGTGGAGCAGCAATTGTGGATAGAACGCTTTCACAAAGTACTTTTACGGTGGCTGATTTGGGAGTAAATGAGTTGACTCTGACCACTACCGATAACTTTGGAGAATCATCTTCTTGTAATTCATTTATCACAGTAATTGATTATTTTCCACCAGTTGTACCTGTGGATGATCCAGATATTGATTTTGCTTGTCCTGCAGATATTACGGTGACTCCTCCAGCAGGTGGATCTTCAGAAGTTGCTTCTTGGACAGAGCCTACAGCGACAACAACCTGCACAGGTGGAACTCCTGGAGGTGGAGAACCTTCTTGTGTTTCAGTACCTGAATCAATTCCTGGTTTTAATTTCGCTGGAGAATTTGCAGATAGTAAATATTACGTTTCTACTGGTTCATCATTTAATTATAGTGAGGCACTTGCTTTAGCTGCTAACTTTGGAGGACATTTAGTAACGATAAGCGATGCTGCGGAGAATCAATTTGTAAAAGATAATTTGCCAGTTGGAAGTTCAGCGTGGTTGGGTTATTCTGATGAAGCATCTGAAGGGAATTATGTTTGGGTCACAGGAGAACCTACAACCTATACCAATTGGAATAATGGAGAACCTAATGATTCTTTGGGTACAGAGAACTTTGCACGAATCCGTCAAGATAATGGAAATTGGACAGACCGAAATGGAGCAACATATTATTATTATGTGGTATTAGAAATAGATTGTCAACAAGGATCTGTTTCTTGTTCTGCTGTAAATGAAAATATAGCTAATGCAACTTATCTAGGTGAATTTGGAGAGAGTAAATTCTTTGTTTCCAATCATGCTCAGACTTGGAATGAAGCACAAACATTCGCAGAAAATAATGGCGGTCATTTAGCAGTAATTGATAGTCAAGCTGAAAATGATTTTATCCAAAATAATATTAATCCAGCAAGTGGAAGTGTATGGATTGGATTGAATAATAATAACAATGGAAATAATTTTAGTTGGGTAAATAATGATCCCGTTGTTTATACTAATTGGTTAAATGGAGAACCTAATGAAACATCTAATCATGTTGCAGCTAGGTTGAAAAATGATGATGGACAATGGACTGATCGAGTTCTTTCAAATCTGTTTGAAGTGGTTTTTGAAATTCCTTGTGACAATTCAGCACCTACTTGTGAAGATGTTAACCTACAAATTACATTTGATAATTATCCTGAAGATATAAGTTGGGTAATCAATGATAGCAATGGAAGTGCTGTTGCAAGTGGTGGAAGTTATGGCAGCGAACCTGACGGTTCAACTGTAAACCTTTCTAATTGTCTTTCTACAGGATGTTATGATTTTGTTTTGACAGATAGTTATGGAGATGGACTTTGTTGTAATTATGGAAATGGCTCTTGGTCAATTGCGAATGCAGATGGAACAGTTTATGGTTCTGGTGCTCAATTTACGACTACTCAAACTGCCAGCTTCTGTGTCATCACAGGCGATGGAAATCCTGGTGGAGGAGGTGAAAACGATTTGACAGTTGCACAAATTACAGGTGGACAAAACGGTGGTCAGTTTCCAGTTGGGGTAAATGAAGTTTCGTATAGCGTAACAGATAATTGTGGAAATGAAGAGATTTGCACTTTTACAGTAACAGTAGAAGAGAATCCTGCTGAAATTACAGTTGTAGATTGCCCTGCCGATATTGTTGTCAATACTACCCCCGGTGCGCCTACGGCAAATGTTACTTGGACTGCACCAACGGCAACAACGGATTGTTTTAAACCAAATACTACAGTTGAGCAAACTGTTGGATTTGATAGTGGAAGTGATTTTTTAATCGGTACTCAAACTATAGGATACTCTATCACAGATTCTTGTGGTAATTTCCAAGCATGTAATTTTAATGTTACCGTTCAAGCGGTGCAAGCAACTTTGACCTTAGGAACTTGTCCTGGAGATCAAGCCTTGCAAGTAGCTGCAGGTCAAACTTCAATTACAGCAACTTGGAATGAGCCAAGTGGTACTTCTGATTGTTACACAGGATCAGTTCAAGCGAATCGCTTAGTAGGCCCTGCAAGTGGTTCTGTTTTTCCAATAGGAATCACACAAATAGTTTATGTCTTGACTGATGAATGTGGTAACTCTGCATTATGTGCATTTAATATTTTGGTTAGTGAGTCATGTCCAGTTGTGGGAACAAGCTGTGATGATGGAGATGCATCAACAGAGAATGATGTAGAAGATGGTAACTGTAATTGTGCAGGAACACCATGTCCAACAGTTGGAACAACTTGTGATGATGGAAATGCAACAACAGAAAATGATGTAGAAGATGGAAATTGTAATTGTGCAGGAACGCCTTGTCCAACAGTCGGAACAACTTGCGACGATGGAGATGCAACAACAGAGAATGATGTAGAAGATGGAAATTGTAATTGTGCAGGAACGCCAATTGTTTGCCCAACTGCAGGAACAACATGTGATGATGGAAATGCAACAACAGAGAATGATGTAGAAGATGGTAACTGTAATTGTGCAGGAACGCCTTGTCCAACAGTCGGAACAACCTGTGATGATGGAAATGCAACAACAGAAAATGATGTAGAAGATGGAAATTGTAATTGCGCAGGAACACCATGTCCTGCTACAGGATTAGCATGTAATGACGGAAATCCAGCTACGGAAAATGATGTTACAGATGGAAATTGTGGTTGTGTAGGAACACCATGTCCAACAGTCGGAACAACCTGTGATGATGGAGATGCAACAACAGAAAATGATGTAGAAGATGGTAATTGTGGTTGTGCAGGAACACCAATTGTTTGCCCAACTGCAGGAACAACCTGTGATGATGGAGATGCAACAACAGAAAATGATGTAGAAGATGGAAATTGTGGTTGTGCAGGAACACCATGTCCAATTGCAGGAACAACTTGCAACGATGGAGATGCAACAACAGAGAATGATGTTACTGACGGAACTTGTGGATGTGCAGGAACACCAATTAATACTGGTGGTACATGTACGACAACTTCCAATATTGCAATAGGAGGAACAGCTACTGAATCAAGTGTTCAATTTAATGCGACAGGACAGCGAGCAATTGATGGAAATACAGATGGTGATTTTTGGAATGGAAATTCTGTTTCGTTGACCAATTGGGAAACTCAACCTTGGATTGAAATTGATTTGGGACAAGTTGGAAATATTGAATCTTTTAATGTTTCTAATAGAACAGATTGTTGTTCAGGATTTTTGGAAAATTATCATATTCTGATTTCTGATGTACCATTTACTTCGTCCAATTTAGCAGCAACTCAAGCACAAGTGGGAGTAGTTGATATATTTGAGTCTGCAGCAGCAGGAACTCCTTCTACAATCGCAGCTCCAGCTAATACTACTGGTCGATATGTACGGATTCAATTAGAAGGTACTTCTTTCCTTGGATTGGCAGAATTAGAAATTATTGGATGTTTTGGTGGCGGTGGTTGTCCAGCAGCAGGTACAACTTGTGATGATGGTGATGCCAACACTACAAATGATCTGGAAGATGGTAACTGTAATTGTGCAGGTACACCAATCTCATGTCCAACAGCAGGAACTGCATGTGATGATGGAGATGCGACTACAGAAAACGATGTCGAAGATGGTGACTGTGGATGTGCAGGAACTCCTTGTCCAACTGTAGGAACAACTTGCGACGATGGAAATGCCAACACCGGAAATGATATAGCTGATGGTTTATG
>Ga0079203_1002526_pt1 | contig 12167 bp, 9 predicted proteins | sample PorBlaMBantryBay_FD_68602 | JGI IMG/M metagenome (GOLD analysis project Ga0079203, IMG submission 68602) | Marine algae microbial communities from Bantry Bay - Bantry Bay, Ireland | ecosystem: Host-associated > Algae > Red algae > Blade | place: Bantry Bay, Ireland
GCATAGACGCCAAGATAGTTGAAATCGGTTCAGCCGAAGAAGGCGATAAGGTTGGCATGCAGGATGGTCGAGTATTTTTTTATGACGATAAAGAAAATTGGTGGAGCCGTGCCGGTGGCATAAGTAGTACTCCTGTTGGGGATCCTTGTGGTCCAGACAGTGAGGTGTTTTATGACTTTGGTGAAGATCTGCATGATGAGGAAAAATGGGGCAAAGCTCATCCAGCCAACGATAGCGGCAGATTTATAGAAATCGGCAATCAGGTTTTTATGCAGTATAAACGTACTGATAGTGGCTTTGAGCCTTTACCAAACCAAAATGTGGACTTTGGCGGTGGCCTAGAACGAATAGCCGCTGCAAAACTAGATGAACCAGATGTGTTTAAGATTAGCGTTCTTTGGCCAATTATTCAGGCGTTGGAAGAGCTTTCAGGTAAAAAATACGAAGACTACACAGAAGACATGCGTGTTATTGCCGATCACTTAAGAGGTGCAATGTTCCTAGTCTTAGACGGCGCTAAACCGAGCAATAAAGAGCACGGCTATGTAGTTCGTCGCTTAATGCGTCGAGCAATATTAAAGGCTTTCCATTTAGGCATAGAGCAGCATTTTGTTGAAGATCTTGTGCCAAAGATTACCGAACTTTATCGTGATGACTTCCCGGAGTTATTGGAGAATGAAAACGAGGTAGCAGCTACTTTAGTCAAGGAAGAAAAAGCCTTCAAGCAGACACTACGCAAAGGCTTGAAAGAATTTGATAAAGCCCTATCTTCTCCGTATTCAGTAGGTGTTGTTGACAATAATGTAATTTTTGACAATAAACGTGGTTCAGAGGTTGAGTACTCTAAAATTTTATCAGGAGACATAATATTTAAACTTTATGACACCCATGGCTTCCCTGTTGAATTAACTATTGAAGAAGCTGTGAGTAGAAATATTTCTGTTACGGAAAACGACAAACGTAGATTTGAAATATTGATGGAAGAGCAGAGAGAGCGCTCTCGTACCGCAGCAAAAGGTACTTTTAAGGGTGGTCTGGGCGGGCAAACTCTACAGCATAAAAAGTATCACACTGCTACACATCTAATGTACCAAGCATTACGAGATGTGCTGGGTGATCATGTTATACAACACGGCTCCAACATAACCGAAGAACGTTTACGTTTTGATTTCTCGCACCCAGAAAAAATGACCGACGAACAGAAAAAACAAGTCGAAGACATTGTAAACGAACAGATCAAGAATGATCTAAAAGTAACATGGGCAGAATACCCAACACCAGAAGCCACCGGCCTACTTGGTGCTCTAGGTCAGTTTGGTGATCGCTACGGCGACACTGTTAAGGTTTATCAAATGCTAGCCGATAACGCAGACAAACCTTTCAGTTTCGAAATATGCGGCGGTCCCCACGTAGACCACACTTCTCAATTATCCGAAGAGGGTAAAGTTTTTAAAATTCAAAAGGAACAATCCTCCTCTGCTGGAATTCGACGGATAAAAGCTGTTTTAAAATAACATTGACAATAACTATAATAAGTGTATATTTGTCTATATGATAAATAAGGAAATTTCATTAGCTACTCCTGACTGGGCTAGAGTGGAAATAGCAGAAAACCAAGAGTTCACAGCTGGCTATGAACTAGCAGTGGAGGTACATGCTGTAGCTATGGGATTTTTGGCTGCAGGTACTGGTGAGAGAGGCTGGGCTAATTCTTGCGACCGCTTCTTAGAACTACGCGGGGATAATTCTAGATTAATAGTCAGAGCTGGAAGATCGTATAATAAGTACGGCAATGAAGAAGCTTCATCTTTTAATCCTAGCCTAGTAAGAGTAATTGGCAATACTAGCCATACCGACTTTAGGCTTCATTATGCGGAACCAAGCTTAGGGCTAGATGCTATAGAAATAGACAACCTTGTTGGTATCGAACGAAAGTTTAGAATTACAAATCCAGGCACCTTTGGTGAGAGAGTTAAGACTGACGAATCAAGGGCTCTATCAGCTCGCAATCCAGATCATATCGCATCCATGTCCAGTAGATGGACTGAAATACTAAAATTTATTGAGTAGAGTAATAAAGGTCTCCAATTTAGGATATCTCAAATGTGTGAGTTCTAGACAATAAACAAACTTCTTTAATTGCACAGATTAATATTTGATAAAAGCAAATTTAGTTCATATAAATAAAGGTTTTGATATAGTTTAATTCTTAGCCTATACGAACCACTAGCCACCAACCACTAGCTACTGCGCCTGCGCTGCGGTATAATCATAACCATAAAAATGAAGAAAAATATTGCAACAATAAGGAAGCTGGCCAAAGATTCTGCAAAGACAGGAAAAAAGAGTCTGTCCGAAGGGGTGAGCCAAGTAAAGAACCTCAAAGGTAAGTTGCAAAAAACCGAAGAAGTAGAAGATAAGTATGTTGTAGCTTTGGATATTGGTACTGAATTCGTGAAGGTACTAACTGCCCAATATTCAGAAGATAACCTAGAAATTATTGGAGTCGGCATGGCTCGACAAGATCCGACGGCTATGAGCGCCGGTGCGGTGACTGACATAGGTAAAGTGATTGAAGTATGTGACAAAGCTTTGTTGCAGGCCGAGAAGAGCGCTAAGGTGGCAGCAAGATCAGCGATCATCGGCGTAGCGGGGGAGCTAGTTAAGGGTATGTCGAACACAATTACTTATAAGCGCGAGAACCCTCAGGCTGAGATTACTGTCACAGAGCTAGAAGATATAATATCCAAGATACAAGATAAAGCTTACGATATAGCTAAAAACGAATTGTCCTGGGAGACTGGAAGTGATGAGCTGGAAATAAAGATAGTTAATTCGGCGATAATATCCATGAACATTGATGGATATAAAGTGACCAACCCAATTGGTTTTCAGGGTAGGGATTTTAAACTACAAGTTTATAACGCCTTTGCCCCTTTGGTACATGTTGGCGCATTGCAAAAAATTGCATCAGAGCTAGACTTAGATCTTTTGACTATTGCAGCCGAGCCCTTTGCTGTTGCTCGATCAGTACTTGGGCAGGGCAATGATGAGTTTTCGGCCATTTTGGTAGACATTGGCGGCGGCACAACTGATATTGCCTTGGTTAACGAAGGTGGAGTCGACGGTACTAAGATGTATGGAATTGGTGGTCGCTCCTTTAGTCGATCTATTGCCAACTCTCTAAACATAGATTTGAGTGAAGCCGAGGAACTTAAACTGAAACATTCGAAGTTCCCAGACACTGTACCTACCAAATACCAAGAAGATTTATTTGCAAGCATCAAGTCAACAGTTGAGCTGTGGCAACACGGATTGCAGATATCTTTAGAAGAACTTACTGGTAACGATCAGCTGCCAAATCAATTACTATTCTGTGGAGGTGGTTCGGGACTAAAATCAATTCTAACTTCCACTAAACAGGGCGGTTGGACTGAAGATTTACAAATATCGGATAAGTTAAAAGTTAGACAAATAAGCTCTGACGATGTAAAGAACATCACAAATTCTACAAGCGTAAATCTTGGACATACGTTCATAACCTCTATGGGATTATTGCGTGTGGGCCGTGATACAATGTCTGTTGATACAGCCACTAGAATTCAGTCCAAAGTTAATCAATTACTAAAACTATAATAAGGCACACATAACTTGAGTAAGAGAACAATAATACATATTGAAAAAGGCGACGATATTACCTCTGTGGTAGAGCGTCTTAAAGATGCAAGAACAGAAGTTGTTGGCATAGTTGGCGACAAAGGTTCGTCGGTTTTTAATAGCCCTGTTAATGTTAAGCTGCTCGACAAAACTGCCAAAAAACATAAGAAGAGTTTGGTTCTAGTTAGCGATAGCTCTAAGCTGGAGCCACTTGCGGGAACGCTACGAATAAAGATTGCCAAGAATCTGGATGACACTCCGTTTATACCTGCTAAGCCTGTCGAAATGGACAAAAAAGAGATAGTTATTGGAGCGAAGAAGAAAAAAGCGGCAATCAACAAAGAAGAGTCTAAAGTAAAAGAGGCTAAGATTGAAGAAGCGCCAAAACCAGTACCAGAAGAAGATACAAACCATGAGTCAGAAGATCTCCCAAAAGTTATAGCGACAACCGAGAGCTCTGTAGAATCCAAGCCAGCCAAAAGCCTAGAGAGAAAAGGTATCTCTATACCAAGTTTTGATAAATTTAGAAACAAGGTAATCTTTGGCATATTGAGCTTGGCGCTACTGATCGGCCTCTGGTTTGTAGCTTTCTTTGTGTTGCCGAGCGCAGATATTAATCTTAAAATTAGGACAAGCGAGCTTAACGTCAGCGAGTCCATAACTATCAGTGATACTTTTGGCGAGTCTAATTTTGCGACTAACAACATTAAGGCTCAAAAAGCTATTGTTACCAAAGAAGAGACCAAGGAATTTACGCCAACTGGCGAGAAGAATAATGGAGACAAGGCAAAGGGTGAAGTAGAGGTTAAGAACCTTAACAGCTCGACAACAGAGAACTTCGTAGCTGGTACTAAGTTTATAGATAATGATGGTCTGGTTTTTACTGCCGATAATGATTTCTCTGTGGGTCCGGCTCAAGTATCTGGAGGAACAATCACCCCAGGGTCTGGTACAGTGGATGTTACTGCCGAAAAACCAGGTGAAGACTACAACATAGGCAGCAATGAATCTTTGAGTATAGACAATTCAAGCGGAGCATTTACAGCAGAAAGCGTGTCTATTAAAGACGGTACAGACGACAAGGTGAATGTCGTAACCCAAGAAGATGTTGATTCGACGGTGGCAACATTCTCAAAGCCCGTAACTCCTGAAATAGAAGCTGAACTTAATCGACAGTTTTCTCAAGAAGTTTTGGTCCTAGAAGATAGCTTTAAAACAGAAGTAGTGGATATTAAATCAGACCCAAGTGTTGATGACGAAGGTTCTGAGGCAAAATTGACGGTTACTGTCATCTATACAATGTATGGTATTGATAAACTGGAGCTAAAAGATTTTGCTCAAGAAAAAGCTCAGCTTGATCCAAGTGGAGCCGAAAAAATATTCGATGTCGACACCAATTCTGTGGTTGCCAAGATAACTAAAGACGACGATTCTTCTATAGATCTCGATATAAATATCAGCACATTTATCGGCCCAGAGATCAGCGAGGACGATCTAGCGGAGCTAGTTACGGGTAAAGGGTTCTCAGAAACTATCGAGACATTAGAAGATTTGCCAGGTATAAGTAAAGCAGAAGTAGACTTCTCGCCATTTTGGGTAAGTAGCGCTCCACGTGAAAGCAAGATAAGCTTTACGACCGAGGTTGATGAATAGTCTATTAGCACTAGATATTGGTAAAAAACGTATTGGCGTGGCTCGAGCTGACGCAGTCGCCAAAATACCAGAAGTTTTAGATCTGCTTATTGTAAACGGCATGGAATTTTATGAAATTCGTAAATTAGTAGAAGCGCATTCTGTTACTAAAATCGTGGTTGGACTACCTCGAAACCTAGAAGGTGAAGAGACCCAGCAGACTCAATACACCAAAGAAGTTGCATCCAAGCTAGAAAAATTTATCGACTGTGATATAGTCTTTCAGGACGAAAGCCTGACGACGGTTGAAGCCGAAAAAATGATCGATTCAGACAAGCGTTTTAAGGGCTTGGATAAAGACTCGATTGCTGCAGCATACATACTAAAAGATTATTTTAATTCAGAGAGGAAAGATGCATAAAAAAATTGTTTTGATACTAGGGCCTTTATTATTGTTAGCATTAGCAGCTGGTGGATTTTGGTTTATGAATTACAGATCTAACCTGTCCCCCTTAGATTCTTCAGCTGAAGTTCAAACTATAAGCATAGCTGGAGGTAGCAGCGCAGGCTCTATCGCTGACCAGCTAGAAGATGCCAGCATAATTAAGAGCAGTGGCGCTTTTACAAACTACTTATCTATCAACGGCTTAGGAGATGCTTTGAAGGCTGGTAGCTTTGAGTTATCAGGCAGTATGACAGTTCAAGAGATAGCTGAGATTATCAGCGAGGGCAGAGTCGCTTCCACTACTATCTTGATACCACCAGGACTGACAGTTAATAAAATAAAGCAGATATTCATAAATGCTGGATATGATCAGAGTGAGGTTTTGAGCGCCTTCAACACGGTGAAGCCCAAAGACCATATTAATGGTGTCAATGCCGAAGACTTAGAGGGATACATAAAGCCAGACACATACACAATCGGTAATGATCTGACTGCTGAAGACATGTTAATCTTAACTCTTGATGAATTCGAAAAACAGTTAACTCCAGAAATACTTGCCGGATTTGAACAGCAGGACCTGTCTATAAATGGAGCGACCATTCTAGCCTCTATTGTACAACTAGAGTCTTCTTTGGCTGAAAACCAAGAGAAGATTGCTCAAGTTTTTATTCGTAGAATAAATGAAGACATACCTCTGGGAGCCGACCCAACTTTCAGATATGCATCAGAGCAGTTAGGGATTGCCGACGACATAGACGTTGACTCTCCATATAATACTAGGATAAACGTAGGCTTCCCTCCAACACCAATAGCTAACTTTAATCTAAGTGCGTTAGAAGCAGTGGCTTATCCAGCGGATACTAACTTTCTGTTCTTTGTATCTGGAGATGACAGTGTTACGTATTTCTCTAATACATTAGAAGAACACAATCGGCTAACAGAGTTACACTGCGTAGAACTCTGCAAGCTATGAGAGAATATAATTTGGCACATTTTGAATTTTTTAAGTCCGTGGCTCACTGCATTTAGATTACTAAACTCCGTTACTGCTACTCCTTAAGAAAATTCAAACTGCACTCAAATTCTAGTCTCTCGGTGCAAGCCTTTTATACCAGGAGGCAACACTCAACTACCTATTCCTAATACTGGTTGCGAGTAGCCAACAGCTGCGTTCATCGGAACTAGGTCAGGCTGCTCGCTTAGTTGTCGCTCAGTGGTATATGAAAAGTTGAATGATATTCTGGTGCTTGGATCGCTCCAGAAGCTACCAAGCTCGATACTGGGTATGTTAAAATTTGCCTCTACGCCAGCAATGACAACTGTGTGTGGCAGGTCTCTACAGGCTACAATAGTTAATTTACCCGCCTCCGCATATATAGTGGCTAAGCGATTGTCTAGTATCTCTTGATGTGTTTTGGCTTCCGGTTGACCTATCACTGTGCCTCCTCGAAGATCGTTATCCAAGCTATCACTAGTCTTAAGAAATAGATTGGCGTTTAAAGCCCACACATCAACGTGCGCTTCTAATCTCATGTCTGGGCCAAAGGCTAGCCCCATAACTCCTTCGTTGATGCTGGCAAGTGGTATAGCTTCTTCGCCCATAACTTCTGAGGCTACCTGCTTCAACTCATTTTGATAATAGCCACTCAACCAGTCTAATCTACTAATAAGGTCTTCGCCGCTTGTTACGACTGACGCAATCTTTCGACCGACTAAGTCTAAGTCTCTGTTGTTTGGCCTGTAGCCAAGCTCAAGCATCACAACTTGTGCGTCAGCTTTTATAGCTTCGATAGAACTGCTGATAAAGTCATCAGGGAGAATACCTGGGTCTACGCCACCAGCTGCGATAATCTCTGAGTTGTGTGTTACTGAAATAATTTCACCCATATGTAAATGTATTATATCATATTTTAAAAAATATAGAGTTATGGAAGATTCCAGTGTCAAGATTCAATATGCCGAGTAGCTTGTGGGTTGCTGGTTACGGGATACTTTTAGCTATGCTAAACTAAGCATATGCAATTTCCAAAAAAGACCCTCAAAGATGTGCCGCTACAAGGCAAGGCGGTTTTGGTGCGTACTGGGTTTGATGTGCCGTTGAGGGAGAACGATGGTGAGATGGTTATTACTGATGATTATCGAATTGTTAAAGGTTTGCCAACTATTAAGTATTTGCTAGAGCAGGACTGTAAAATTGTGCTTGTTTCTAAGCTGGGGCGGCCAGACGGCGTGGATAAGGCTTTGAGCTTGGAGCCTGTGGCTAAGCACCTAGGTGAGTTGTTGGAGATGGACGTTAAGTTCTGTTCTGAGACGACTGGGCCTGTGGCTAGGCACGCAAAGAAATCTCTTAAAGCGGGTGAGGTTTTGCTACTTGAGAATCTATTTTTCGACCCACGAGAAAAAGCAAATGATTTAGAATTTGCAAAAGAAGTTGCCGAAATGTGTGATTATTTTGTTCAAGACTGTTTTAGTAGCGCTCACCGAGAACAGGCTTTAATGAGCGTTGTTAATCAGGCTCTGCCGGGCTCCGCAGGCCTACTATTGATCCAAGAATATGAGAAGCTGACCCACGCAGTAGAAGAAAGCGAACAGCCGCGCTGTGCGGTGGTCGGCGGTGCTAAAATCGAAACCAAAATAGACTTATTAAACAAACTTATCGATACTATGGATTCTGTAATTATTGGCGGTGCATTAGCTAACACATTCTTAGTCGCTAAAGGCGTAAATGTTGGGTCGAGTAAATACGATAAAGACCAAGTGCAAACTGCTAAAGACATCCTACAGAAACTAGAGGATAAGAACGGTGTAGTCTATTATTTGCCGGACATTGATGTAGCAGTTTCTGCTGACCCCAAAACCAAACAGCCACGAAAAGAAGTTTCCGTTGGCAAAGTGGCGCCCGAAGAATGGATACTCGATTTAGGCGAAGAATCAATTAAGAAGATGATGGAGCTTGTATCAGAGTCCAAGACAGTAATCTGGAATGGTCCAATTGGCATGACCAGCAAGCCGGCGTTTGCTGATGGTTCAAGAGTTTTGGCTGAGTATTTGGCCAAGAATAATAAAAAAGTAGACTCAATCATTGGTGGTGGTGACACAGCTGATTTTATTAATACGCTAGGTTTGGTGGGCAAGATGACGCATGTTTCAACCGGTGGGGGCGCTAGCTTGCAGCTTATATCGGGGCAAGAGCTACCAGCTGTCGAATCTCTATTGTAGCGTCAACAGACTTCACATCTATTTTGAATTTTGAAGCGTAACTGCTCGTGGTATAATTAATTCATGAAAAAGAGTGGGCCAAAAAATAGAAAAACTTTAATTGTTGCCAACTGGAAACAAAATCTTAATATTAGTCAGGCGTCGATTTTTATGCATAAGATGCAAGAAGAGGTTGAACATCACAAAGATGTCGAGGTGGTTATTTGCCCTAGTTTCGTAAGTATTGCTCCATTGCACAGACAGATTGATCATCGTAAGTTTAAGCTAGGGGCACAGAATATATCAGATGAGGATATTGGCCCAGCCACCGGTGAAATTGGCGGTCCAATGTTACGAGGATTGGTGAAATATGCGATTGTCGGACACTCTTACAGGAGGGCGCACTTTAATGACACCGACAAGTCAGTAGGTAAAAGAGTTGCTGCAGCATTACGAAATGATATTAAGCCAATTATTTGCATAGGCGAGAACGCTAAAGAAAAGGCTGAAGGTCACTCTATGCATGTCATCTCTAGTCAACTAGAGGCAGCCTTAGCGAATGTTACGTCTAGCGATATTAAGAGTGTAGTGATTTGCTCGGAACCAGTATGGGCTATCAGTACGAGCAAGGGTGCTCATTTGCCGACCCCAGAAGAGATTACTAGACCAGTCGCCAAAATTAGAGAGATAGTGTCTGATCGTTTTGGTGCGAAGGCTGGTAGGGAAATTACTATTCTGTATGGTGGTAGCGTAAACAGCGATAACGCTGTCGGATATTTACTACTAGAAGGCGTGGATGGATTTTTGATAGGAGGCGCTAGTCTAAAGCACAAACAACTGTCTCGCATTATTCAGATAGCTCGCCACAGCAAGATGTTGTAAATATACATTGCTCAAACTTTTGATTTGTGATAAATTACTACCATAAGCGTAATCTCTCGCCTATAGCCTAGGCAATCTGCGAGATAGGGCTCCAACAACTAACAAAATAGGATGGGCATAATGCCAGATTTAGATTTTGATGAGCTACACAAGGGTGTAGAGCAGATGAAACAAGAAACATCACCGTATGGTGACGGTGATAGACGCAGTACTTCTCGTAAACTGAAGAGTTTTAAGCGTGAAGCTCGTGATACTGCTCGCACCGATGGCGAGTCGATAAAGGTTAATTTTACTAAAGCACCTCTGAAGAAGCCCGAACAAATCGTATCTTCTGGCTCGGCTGTCGATGGGATAGTTGGCGTAACCCCAGTTGCTGCAACAAAGAAAAAACCTGCTAGAAGGCCGCGTGCTGGTAAGGTAGAGCCTGTTATTGAGTCTGTGCCCGAGTATAAAACCCCAGAAGTAGCAGAGGTTGACGAAATAAAGGAACAAAGAATTCAAGAAGCTGAAGAGCTGGTGGATAGCACAATAGGCCAAACAGTTGATGTTAACGAGCCTTATGATCCAGACGATCAGTTGCATGAAATGGTTGAAAAAGCCCCTAAAATAGAAGAATTTTCGAGTGATGACGAATTGTCTGTTCATGAATTTGCCCATGATGAATATATTGCAGACCAGCCTCCTGATTTGCCGCAAGCCCCACAGCCACCACAAGATTTGATTGGTGAACCACCAATGCAGGATCAGCTTCACCAAGAAGAAGTAGCGCTTACCGAAAAAGAACGCAAGAAACAGGACAGGCAACTTAAAAAAGATGCTAAGAGACTAGCAAAACAGAACAAGACAAATAAAGCACCAAGCGCACCCAAAGCAGAAATGACTATGACCGACACTGGAAAACCTAAGGTTATATGGGATATCCTTTATTATTTGATCGTATTTTTACTGGTTATAACTATAATTTCACTAATAATGATATTGCTTGATAAATTTGAAGTTATTAATTTGCCTTCCTGGGTCCCATTTATAAGCTGATTTTCTGGCGATTGAATACTAACAAAATAAATTCAATAATCTTATTTTTGAATATCTATATTTTTGCGCAAGCTAGGCGAACAGCCTCACTCCAGGTGGGAAAGGCATGTATTGTATTGGCAACTGCTTGAGCGGTTAGACCGTTTTGTATGGCTACTGTAAGTTCATGGATCATCTCGCCAGCTCGTGGAGCAGCTATCGAAGCTCCTACCAACACGTCTTTATTGTTCACCAGCACCTTTACGAAGCCGCTGGGGTTGTCTTCTGTATTGGATCGCCCAATAACGTTAACTGGTGAAAATCCAATGCTGTAGGGCATCTTTTTGTCGATCAGTTCTTGTTCGGTAACGCCAACATTTGCTATTTCTGGTCTTATAAAGACGCATCTGGGTACAGCTTTGTAGTCAGTGTGTTTTTTGTCTCGATGGAACATATTATGAGCGGCGATTTTACTTTGGTAGCTAGCCATATGAGTAAACATATATGGCCCTGCCACATCACCAGCAGCATAAATGTGCTTAGCACTGGTTTGCATTGACGAGTCAGTAATAATACTTTTCGGAGTGTATTCTACGCCGGCGTTTTCTAGCCCGATGTCGACGTTCGCGCGCTTGCCACTGGCAACCAAAATTTCATCGACAATCGTTGATTTGTTTTCGTAGCCTCTTTTGTAAAAAACCTTCTTCTTGCCGTTTGATAATTGCTGCACTTTAACTACTTTGGCGCTATTGAGAACTTTTATTCCGTAGTCTTTTTCAAAAGTTCTAGATATGAATTCACCATTTTCTCTATCTTCCTTGGGTATTAGGTGCTCTGCAATTTCTGCGATTTGAGTCTTGACTCCAAAGGTCGCAAACAGTGATGCGAACTCACAGCCTATTGCTCCACCGCCAATAACAAAGATACTTTTGGGCAACTTAGTTAAATTAATGGCTTCTCGGTAGGTTATATATTGGCATTTGTCTAAGCCAAGTATTGGTGGGATAAAATTTACTGTACCAGTTGCGATCAGAAAGTTTTTAGAAGTATATCTTTTTTTACCTGTCGATATTTTATGAGGCTCTAGAAAGTGCCCCCAGCCCTTTATGATATCTATGCCTTGTGAGTTAAAAAGTTTTTTGCCCTCGCTTGTGCCGGTTCTTAGTACTGCTAGATCTTTCCATTCTTTGACTTGCTTATAATTAAAATCAACATCTGCTTTGATACCGTAAGGTTTACCGTTTTTTGCATTATGGTAGAGTTCTGCAGAATGTAAAAGAGCCTTTGTTGGTACGCAACCCCAGTTGGGGCATTCGCCACCTATTTCTTCTGGTTCAAC
>Ga0079203_1002529_pt1 | contig 12152 bp, 9 predicted proteins | sample PorBlaMBantryBay_FD_68602 | JGI IMG/M metagenome (GOLD analysis project Ga0079203, IMG submission 68602) | Marine algae microbial communities from Bantry Bay - Bantry Bay, Ireland | ecosystem: Host-associated > Algae > Red algae > Blade | place: Bantry Bay, Ireland
GAAACACCGTTGCCAACCTCGGGCGGAGGCACGAAGTGAAGAGCCAGGTATTGCTGGTCGGGCGTTGCCGGCGGCCAGCGTCGTAGTCTTTGCCCGTGACGACTGATCCGACCGTTGCTGCGGTACTGCCGGTTCGCAATGGCGCCGACCGAGTTGAGCGCGCGATTGCGGCGGTGCTGGACCAGACCCATCCCGTGCACGAGCTGCTCATCGCCGTGGGCCTGTCGGACGATGACCCGCACTGGTTGGCAACCGCAGCCGCAGCCCGGGACCAACGCATTTCCGTGGTCGCAAACCCCACCGGCCGGACTCCCAACGGACTCAATCTGGCCATCGCTGCCAGCACCGCCGATGTCATCGTGCGGGTGGACGCTGGCTCAGTTCTCCCGACCGACTACGTGGCGCGCGCCCTGACCACATTGGCCAGCACCGGTGCGGCCAACGTCGGAGCGATTCAGCACTCGGTGGGATCCACCCCGTTTGAACGAGCGGTGGCAGCAGCGGTCACGTCAAAGTTCGGCGTCGGAAATGCCACCTACCGATACGGCGACGGCAGTTTCCGCCCGGTCGACCCCGCCTACCTGGGGGTGTTCCGACGTAGCGCGCTCAAGGCCGTTGGCGGCTACGACGATCACTTCACCCGAAACCAGGACTACGAGCTGAACTGGCGTCTCCGTCACATCGACAACGGCGTCTGGCTGGACCCGGTACTGCGGGTTGTCTACCGCCCGCGATCTTCCCTGCGCTCGCTTGCCCGGCAGTACTGGGAGCACGGCTGGTGGCGGGCAGAGACAGTGCGGAAGCACCCGACATCACTGAAGCCGCGCCAACTTGCCGCTCCGCTCCTGTTGCTGGGACTCTCACTGAGCGGCTTTGCCGCCCTTCGCGGAAGACGCCGAGGAGCGCTGGCGGTGCCCTCGATCTACGCCGGCGCAGTGGCTTTCACAGCGGCCGCAGCCAACCCGGAGATCAGTCTCGCGGAACGAAAGCGGATGCTCCTGATCTTTCCAACACTGCACCTCTCATGGGCGTGCGGCCTGATCAGCTCGGCATTTCGGATCGCTCCTTTCGCAATCGTCAAAGCGCTGCGGAGAGTAGCCAATGACGACGACCAGATGGGCGCAACCGATTGATCGGATCTCTCAAGACGCCGAACGCCCCGGGATCACATGAACGATTCCTGCAGCACTCTGTTCACCGATTGCCTCACTGGGCGCGCCGACAATAATGTCCGCCACACCATCGCCCGTAATGTCGGCTATCTCGATCTGGGCGGCGAAGTTATCCCCGGCTTCAGGTGCCCCGGGCAGCGCGCTCCGGGTGAGGGCTTGGGCTGCACGATCGGTCGTTAGACCGTCAGCGGACCCTTCCAGGATGTGGATAGCACCAACATCTGCGAGGTCGCCGATCCCCTCACCCGGCGACCCGATTGCCAAGTCCGCAAATCCGTCACCGTTGAGATCGCCGGCACCCAGCGCCGCACCGAATCGATCGCTGCTCTCGGCGGTGCCTAGCAGATCGGCCTGACTGAGAAGGGGTTGGGCTGCGAATCCAAGGGGGTCGCCATGTAGGACAGCCACCGCTCCCGCCGAAGTCTCATCCGAAAATCCCTCGCCCGGAACGCCGATAGCCAGGTCGTCAAAACCATCGTTGTTGAAGTCCCCAACCGCCATCGCTGCACCCAGCCGATCGCCAGGTCCGGGTGATCCGGCCAGACCTCCTTCGCCCTGTTGAAGAAAGAACCCGATGGATGTCCCCAGGCCATTCGGGGTACCGACCACCACGGTGACGAGACCGGCCGCGGAATCCAAGCCCGGAGAAGCGATGGCCAGGTCATCAAAGCCATCGTTGTTGAAGTCTCCGGAAGCAAGCGCCTCACCGAAGCGATTCTGAGCGTCGACCTCCCCGCCCACGTCGGCCTGATCCAGGCCTTTGGCTGAATCCGAGTCGAGTCCGCCGGGCGTCCCGTCGAGGACATTCACAAAGCCCGCCTGCGCAGCTTCGCCCACTGCCTCCCCGGGTACACCAATGGCGAGGTCGGCCAATCCATCACCATTGAAGTCTGCTGCCGCCAACGTAAACCCGAACTCGTCCCCCGCTTCACTGACACCCGGAAGGGGGTCCTGTCGAATGACGACCGACTCGGCGAGCGCCGCTCCGAGCGTCGAACCGACGACGATGTGAATCACACCCGCCTGTGCGTCTTCTCCGAGCGCTTCGCCCGGCGACCCAATGGCGATATCACCGAATCCGTCCCCGTTGAAGTCAGCGACCTCAATTGCGGTGCCAAATCCGTCGTCGACTTCCGCTGCGCCAGCGACGCCTTCGTTGGCCTGCGAGATTGCGACCGCCGGCGGGCGCCCGGGGCCGAAGTCACCACCCAGCACAACGTGAACACCTCCCGCGCCCGACTGGTCGCCGATGGACTCACCCGGCGACCCGAGCACCAGGTCTGCTACGCCATCACCATTGATGTCGCCAGCGGCGAGCGACCCTCCGAACGAGTCGCCGAACTCGGCGCTCCCCGGGATGGTGTCATCGGATTGCGCGATACCCAACGCACCCGTGACGTCGAGAGGCCAGCCCTGTAGATCATCTGCTGATCCGTCAGCGGGCGGAACAGCGGAAGGGGTCGTCACTGGTGGGGCACTCGCGACCGCTGAATCGATGGAAGCCGCGGTAGGCGCAACATTGTCACCTGCCACAGGTTCACGCTCGCTGCTCGACTTGGAGGACGATTGCCACATGAGAAAGAGTCCAACCGCGATAATAATAGCGATAGCGCTAATGATCACCGGTTTGCTCGGGGGGCCTGTTGCCACGCGCACTCCGATCTCTCGCTTGGCCTGGCGAAAGATTGTAGAGCGTCAAGGCTCCCAAAGGCGGCATGGCTGGGAGTCAATTGGTTATCGCGTTCGTCGAGCTTGAGCTACAACCGACGCTCGGGGATGTTGTCTCGACTCTCGTATGCTTCGACGACATCTTCCGGGTCGCCAAAGAGCACCTGTGAGCCCTCGTGTAGCCACAGCGCCGTATTGCAGGTTCGACGCACCTCATGCATCGAGTGCGTAGCCAGGACGACCACGCCGGCACCGGCCCGGACTTCGTTCAGGCGGTCAAGGCTCGCCTTCTTGAACTCTTTGTCGCCGACCGCCAGCGCCTCGTCGATGAGCAGAATGTCGGGAATCTCAACCGTGGCAATGGCAAACCCCAGGCGTTGCCGCATGCCCGACGAGTATGTCCGCACCGGCAAATCTATGAAGTCGCCCAAGCCGGTGAAATCGATGATCGCCTCCGAAAGACGCTCGACGCGTGCAGGAGCGATTCCCTGAGCCAAGCAACCGAGCTCAATGTTCCTCCGCCCGGAGAGCTTGCGATCCGACGCGGCAGCCACACCGAGGATGTGCGGTTGATGCGCAACACCAACGGATCCACGGCTGGGGCGGAGCAGCCCGGCGATGGCCTGGAGCAGCGTCGACTTGCCCGCACCGTTGTGCCCGATCAGGCCGAGGGCATCGCCGCGGTACAGATCGAAAGAAACGCCTCTGAGCGCCGTCACATGGCGCCCTTCCTGCGATCGAAAACCGCGGCGGACAGTACGAAGGACAGAGTCCGAACGATCGGCAGCGTTGCTCAGGTGATCAGTTGGCCCAGTTTGAGGCGCCAAGGGTTCTTGATGAGCCGGATCCCACCCGATTCACCATCTGGCCAGTTGGGCGAACGGCCACATAGCTCGCAGATGATCCAGCCAGGGCGACCGAGGGGTCAGCCTCAATCGAGAACTGGCCGGATTGCAGGCTGAATGAATTCCAGGAGCCGGACTTGGTTCGTGTGTAGAGGAGGCCGGTGTCTTTGACCGCTCCCAGCACAATGGCACCCGCTTCGTTGGTATCCACGCTTGCGGAGACCCAATTGCTTGACCCTTGCTTGAGAAACCCGGACCAACTGCCGTTGTTCGACCGGGTATACAAGGTGCCGTCGGCTTTGAGCGCGGCGTATACAACACCGCTGGACCGGGCGCTGATTGACGGCCGCATGTCGGTGGCCCACGTGGCTTTGCCTTGTTTTGCAAACCCAGACCAGTTGCCATTGATCTGCTTGCGGACGAAGAGTCGACCATCGTTCTTGGTGGCGGCGTACCAGAGATCGCCGTCGTCAGCAACGGCGACGTCAAGCTGAGCCCAGCCCGCTTTTCCGTGCTTCTTGAATCCGGCCCAACCACCGCTCGTCGATCGTTGGCGGGTGTAGAGCCGTCCGTCTTCTTTGATTGCGGCAATGGTGATGTTTGACCCGCTGGTTCCTACCGATGGCGACGAATCGGTAGCCCAGGTGGATGCGCCGTGCCTGGTCCATGGACCAAAAGTTCCATTGAGCAGCCAGGACCGCGTGTGCAGTGCCCCTGTTGCTTTGACGGCAACTATTTCGGCCCGACCGTTCTCATCGATCGCCACGTTGGCCGAGGCCCAGTTGCCGCGGCCCAGCTCGATCCAGTTGCCAAAGGACCCATTGGGGGCCCGCCGGATGGTGTAGAGCTGACCATCCTCCTTGAGGAGGGTGAATACCGAGTACCCGGCCGCGTTGGACGCCATGGAGTGGCCGGGCTGGGCGGGGTTGAACGACGCCAGAGTTCCCGGATCCGGGTACAGCAGCGAGAGCGCGTAGACGTCTGCGGCTCCGAGGGAACGTTGGATCTCGTTGCCACTCAATTCCGAGTGCATGATCGATTGCGGTCGATTGGTTGGGTGTCCAAGACCCAGGGTGTGTCCGATCTCGTGCAAGAGGAGCGACTCCATGTCGAGCCTGCCGGCCACGGCCCCCACGGCGAAGACGCCGGACTCGTCGATGGTGACATCGAAGTGGCCGGAGCCGTTCCCTGCAAGTCCGGTAACCGGATCGATGGTGATTTGGTCGCCGTTTAGACCACCGCGTCCGGCGATTCCGGGTGCGGTAGGTCCGAACGACACGACGTTGATCCCATCACTCGGCTGACCCCACGTGAAGTTGGCAAAGGTCGCCTCGCTCAAAACTGACGTGATGCCCTGGAAACTGAAAGACACCAGCGAGCCGGGCGCATCCTCCCACGTCTGGAATGCCGAATGGACCGAATCGAGATAGCCGGCACTCACCACGTCCTCATGCACCCAATACGGAAGCTCAACCGCTCCGCCGAACAGCTGCCAATCAACCGTGATCGGGTCACCGTTGCCATCGGTACCAAGGAGATAGTCGAACCGATAGTCCTCACCCTCCGAGAACGTCTGAGCCGCCGCCGGGTTTGCCGCCCCAATCGCCAGCATCTGCGCCACGAGTGCCATCACAAGGTACGCAACTGCATACCGTTTCACGTTCGCCATACCCGCTCTTTCGCTGAGAACCGGCGTGGTCTGGCCGGACCTCATTTTTTTGTTGGTACACCATAGCGGGGATGGATATTTGTAACGACGCTGGAACGCGAGAACTTCGGCAAGGCGCACGGCACCCACCCAACCCCCCACACCCAACCTCGCTCCGTTTCGCTGGCTACCCTGCGGTGATGCGTTCCCCGGTCTCCACCACCGATCTCGCCGTGGATGTGGTCATTCCGGTTCGGAATGCGGCCGACAGAATCGCCAGCGCTGTTGCCTCGGTCCTTGACCAGGACAAAGCGCCACAGGCGGTGGTGCTCGCCATGGCCCCCTCGACCGATGGGACCGAAGATGTGGTTCGTCGGCTTGTGGGCCACTACCCATCGGTGTCGGTGGTCGCCAATCCGTCTGGCCGCACCGCTGCTGGACTCAACGCCGCAATTGCAACCACCACCAGCCCAATTGTTGCGCGCGTTGACGCAGGCTCGGTGTTGCCGTCCAGCTACCTTTCGAGGGCGATAGCAACATTGGAAGCCACTGGAGCGGCGAACGTCGGTGCGGTCCAGGTCTCGGTGGGAACGACGCCGTTTGAGCGAGCTGTGAGCGCTGCCTCCCTCTCCCGATTCGGGGTGGGCGGGGCCGGCTACCGGCTGGGCGGTGGCGAGCCGCGACCAACAGCAACCGCCTACCTGGGCGTGTTTCGGCGCGATGCCCTGGCGCGGGTGGGTGGTTTCGACGAGGCCTTCATTCGCAACCAGGACGCAGAGCTCAATTGGAGACTCCAACACGTAGAGAGCGGCGTGTGGCTGGACCCCGAACTCCAGGTTGAGTATCGGCCGCGTTCATCGCTGACGTCGCTCATGAGTCAATACCACCAATACGGAGAATGGCGAGCCCGAACTATTCGGAAACACCCGGAGTCACTCTTGCCAAGACAGTTGGCTGCTCCGGCGCTGGTCGGAGCGCTGGGCGTTACCGGGCTGCTGGCGTTGGCCGGCCGAACGGGACCCTTGCAACTTTTGGCGGCGGTGTATGGCGGAGCGACGCTGGCGGCGTCGGCCACTGCCGGCGGCGAGGTGAGCGCGACCGAACGACTCCTGCTGGTGATGGTCTTTCCTGGCATGCACCTGGCTTGGGGCTCTGGGTTTCTACGTTCGTTGATTCGCATGGTCCCCTGGTCTCGATGATGCGGTCCGAGGACCGCGCTCTTTCGGTGGGGGTGGTCGTTCTGACCATGGGTGGCCGAGACGCCGAATTGGCCTCCCTGGCAGCGTCGCTGGCCGTTCCTGATGATCTTGCCATCGACCGAGTGGTCGTTCTGAATGGCGGTGACGCCGATCTCCCTGCCGGGTGGCGGGGGGTGCGAAGCGAGACCAACCTGGGGGTACCAGGCGGTAGGAACCTCGGGATTGCGGAAGTCCGGGGTGATGTGGTGATCATTCTCGATGATGACGCAATCGTTCGCAGCCAGGATCTGATCTCCAGATGCATTGAGCGCTTCTCCGAGCACCCGGATCTGGGCGCTCTGGGCTTCCGTATCGTCGTTACCGGGACCAACCGTTCATTGCGCCGGTGGCTGCCCCGGATCGGTTCCCGCGGCGCCGACAAGGCGGGTGACGTAACTGCATTCCCTGGGGGTGCTCATGCGCTCCGTCGCTCCGCGGTTGATGATGTTGGGGGCTACCGGGCCGAGTTCTTCTATGCCCTCGAAGAGACGGAGCTATCGTGGCGACTGCTCGACTCGGGATGGCGCATCTTGTTTGAGCCGGGGATCTTCATTGAGCACCCCGAGCATGCGATCACTCGCCACGAGGATGCCGCTCGTCGCACCGCACGGAACAAGGTGTGGTTGGCTCGCTTGTTGCTGCCCGCTCCGTTGGCCGTGCTCTACATCGCGTTGTGGATTGGGCTGCTGGTCTACCGGTTTCGCGATTTCATTCCCGCAGTCCTGTCGGGCGCACTCAGCGGGCTGACGGCCTTGCCGGGCCAACGAGAGCCGATGTCCTGGCGCACAGTCTGGGTCATGACCAAACTTGGCCGCCCGCCGATCATCTGAACCGCGTGGGTCGGCGCTCGCCAGCCAGCACTGACGCCCCATAGGTCGACGTCCTCGGCCGACCAGGAACGTCGGGGCAATCCTGATCAATGGCGACCATGGCGGCGGTGTTGCTACCGCGGATTGGCCAGAATTGCGCCCCAGAAGTCGCCGAATTCCGAAGCACCGACAACTCCTGAAGACTCCTGATCGATGGTCGTTCCGAGCGGCGAAAACTCCGCGATGAACCCGCTGAAGTCGCCGGCACCTCCGTCAAAGGCCCCAACCACCAGGTCTTCTCGACCGGAGCCATCGAAGTCGCCGGTCGCCACCGAGAGGCCGAATGAGCCCACGCCGGTTGCCGATCGGCCGACAAAGTCGGTCGGGAAACCGAGCACCGCGTCACCGCCGGGCGAATACACGGTGGGCTCAACCAACGTCAGCCCGGCCGAGGAGGCGCCGCTGTTGTTGGCCGCCCAAACACCAACGATGAGGTCAGTCAGGCTGCTGCCGGTGACGTCACCACTGTTCATAACCGAACCGAAGCGCAGGGCCGGCTGAGCCGCGGCGGATGGCGCCAGGTAGTCATCGGGCCGGAGCATGAAGGGCCGGGTGCCGGTCGGACCAGCTGTCAGGTGGGGTCCCGGCCCCTGCTGTGGATCTTTGAATTCAACGACGGTCACCGCCCCTGCGTTACGGACCGAACCCACATCTTCAGCGGGCGCACCAATCGCCATCGCCATGACCCCGGGCCGGAAGTCGTCAACAATCACCTCGAAGCCAAAGTTGTCGCTCACTTCGTTCACCCCCGGGACACCGGGTGAACCTTGATGGACCAGTGAGCCCCGACGGGTGGACATCTTTCCGCTCAAGCTGGTCTCAAAGTCAAGAACGGTGACGGATCCAGTTCCGGCAATCGAACCAATCGCTTCGCCCGGCGAACCGACCACCAGGGTGTCCCCCTGGTACCAGTTCGAGGCGTTGTCAAACAGCGTTCCGGTTGCAAGCGAGAAACCGAAAAGGTCGCCGACCTCATTGACCCCCGGAACACCTCTTGAGTTCTGGTGGAACAGGACAACACCGGCTGTGCTCAACCCGAACGGAGATCCGCGGAGGATGGTGACCACGCCGGCATCGACCACTGATCCAACGTCCTCTCGCGGGGTACCGATGATCAAGTCGCTGTACCCGTCACCATTGAGATCGCCGGATCCGAGCGCGGTACCAAACAAATCTTCGAACTCATTCACCGATGGCAGTCCCGGGCTGCCCTGATGAAACAGTCTGGATCCCGTGGGGGTCAGACCTGCGGTTGATCCGTACAACACCGTCACCGCTCCCGCTGAGACAACGGAGCCGATGTCTTCATGTGACGCAGCCACCGCCAGATCAGTGAAGCCATCGCCGTTGAAATCTGCGGCTTCGAGCATGTCACCCCAGCGGTCGCCCGATTCATTGGTCCCGGGAACACCCGGTCGGTCCTGATGGAACAGCTGAGAACCAGCGCCGTTCAGCCCGTTGGTGGTGCCGTACACAATCGTTACGGCGCCTGTATCCGACGCACTGCCGATGTCTTCGCCGGGCGCACCGACCGCCAGGTCCGCCAAACCATCACCGTTGAAGTCGGTGTCGACATTGCGTCCGGGCACTTCTGCTCCTGCCGGAGACACAGAGGCCAAGGTCAGCGCAATCATCGATACGCAGGCAACCCCCGCCGCCATTGTCCATCGCCGGGCGATTGCTGGTGTGAAGTACATAGCCTTGAACCTAGGGGGTCTGGTCGATGGCCACCAAGCACTGGCAGCGCCGAACCCGGGGGGTCTGGCCGGTGGCAACCAAGCAGCGGCACCATTTCCCAGTATCTTTTGCCCGTGAAAACCTTTGTACACATCGGCTACTTCAAGTGCGGGTCCACGGCCCTGCAGCGTTACCTGGCGGACAACCCGGCCCAGCTCGACGCATCTGGCGTGCTCTATCCGGATGCGGGCCGGATGGGCATCCATTCCCACAGCGGCGTGGCCTTCAAGCTCTACGACGAGGCCGACCACCGGGTTGCCGACTGGGTCCAACGCATGAAGGGGTGGAAGCAGCTTGCCACGTTCAACGATTTGGCCGACGCTCTCACCTCCGAAGTAGCCAACTCGTCAGCCGACTTCACAGTGCTCAGCTCCGAAGAGTTTGTCCGGTGCGGCGCATTTGACGATGGGACAGAAATTGTGGAGCGGTTTGCCTCCACGTTGAGTGGGGACGTCAAGCTGGTGGCTTACCTTCGGCGTCCTGACAAGTACATCGTCTCGTGGTACGGGCAACTTCTTCGCCTGGGCGTTCCGGCTCGCAGGCTCCCAATGGCCATGGACAGGTTTCTCAACAGCATCCATATCGATTTCATGCTCGGCTTGAAGCCCTGGATCGAGGTGTTCGGCGCCGACGCCATCGAGTTGCGAAACTACGAGACCCTCACCGGCAACGACGTTGTTGTGGATTTCGGCGAGGTCCTTGGCCGTAACCTGACCGGAGGAACCGTGGCGCCAAGGGTCAACGTGGGCATTCCGCCCGCGTTCTATGAGAGCGTGCGGCGGATGAATCACGCCAGCCAGAGTCTGGCACTGCGCAAGGTCCGATCAAATGCGATTGCGTCGCTCAACAAACTTCCCGTCGGCGAGAAGATTCGAACGGCCAACGTTGAACTTCTGGGTTCAAAGGCCCGCCAGGCGCTCTATGACCACTTCGTACCCATCAATGATCAGCTTGGCGAGATCGCTGGCTCATCTGATGGGTTCTTTGCCAACTTGGATCAGATGCTCGAGATCAGCGAAGGTTCGGTCAGCGCCACCAAAGCCCACCAACAGTTTGGCGACTTTCTCCAAACCGCCATGATGGGCGAACTCGTTGGTTGACTTCAGCCACCGCGCTTACGGATCACAACCAGACCGCGATCACCGTCAATGCTTGCCACGTCGAAGGAACCGTCAGACGTCCCGTGGGTCAGCAACTGCGCGGCACTTTGGTTCTCGCGGCCGACAATAGCCAGGCTCCCGTCAGAATCCAGAACATCGAGCGCCGCAGCCATGAGTTGCGTCTCGGTGCCCAGGTCACTGTCGAGCAGGACGAAATCAAAGAGTCCAAGGTCCCCCGCAAGCGGGACCTGCTCCACTGCTTCCTGGGCGTCAGGCTCCGAATGGACCGGCTCGTAAGTCTGGAGATCAAACAGCGAACCGGCCGCGGTGCGGGCTCCGAAAAACCCGTCCACAAAGGTCACCCGGTCTGACTGAACAATGGCGCGGGCGTGGTTCAGCGGAGTGGAGAATACGCGGTGCCGGAGGTTGGGGTCCACGCACACAATAGAGCTTCCGGCCGGTTCTGTTGCCTCCACTGCGACGCGGGTTGACAGGCCAAGGAACCCTCCAACCAGCAGCATCCGAGTAGGGCTCTCACTGCGCAAAAGTCGGTGCAGCGCCGCCAGGTCGGTCACCGAGGATGATCCCGGCCGAGCGTGCGCGTCAATCAGTTCTGCCTCAAGAGCGTCGCCGTAGTGGCGCTGGACCGATGCCACAAATTCACGTTCCAGTTCTCCTATCCGGACGCGTTCCGGCTCGCTTTGACGAAGCTCCCGGGCCCCGAGGAGATCCCGTTCAAAGTGATCGGGCGGATTGGGCTCGATCTCCATCGCCCGCTCAAAGTCCTGGATGGCTTCATCAAGGCGCTGTTCCCGCAGGCGGAGATGGCCGCGATGAAAGAACGCTGCGGGCAGAATGTCATCCAGCTCCAAGGCCTGCGTGTAACTGGCATAGGCCAGGTCGTAGTGACCGCGTCCAACCTGAATGATCCCCCGGCTCACGTGCAGTTCGGCCTGCGTGGGAGCGATGGCCAACGCATCGTCGATCACGGCGAGCGCTTCGTCACGTCGTCCAGCCCGGTCCAGACACTCGGCGAGGATCATCAACCGGCCGGGATCATGGGGAAAGCGATCACAAAGGTGCTGCGAAACAGCGATGGCCGCATCGTGTTGGCCCGAAGCGGACAGCTCCCGCGCCAGCCCGGCGTGAGCCACCGAGTTGGATTCAAAGAGGTGCTGACCAACTTTCGGGCTGACGCGGCCAAAGAGAGTCGGTTGGTAGTCGGGCCATTGGTACGGCCGGCCAACGATGGTCCGGTGGTCGCGAAGCCAGCCCCGCACCGGGTGCCCGGCGCGGGGAGTGTTGGTTGCTGCGCCCCCGTGAAATTGATGAAAGGTCGCTTCGCCCGCCAGTAGAACTGGCGTGATGGTGGCGTCGGCCATGTATCGGGCAAACAGCTCCCAGTTGGCGACGCCGCCGCCAACGGCGGCAGCAAATCCGGGGTGGTAGCCGCCGATGCGGTCCCACGTGGACCGCCGAATTGTAAAGCAGTTGCTTTCGAAGGTGGGCCGGAGCAGGCGTTCGGGGACAGCAGCAATATTGGATATGTCAAACAGCTCGTAGCCATCCTCTTCCCACTCAACCGAGGCCAGAAGCTCGTCTTCGGCCATCTGGTCGTAGCCGCCATAGGACGAGTCGTTCTGCAACTGAGGACCCAGATGGAGTGAGGGCGCGTACACAAACGGGTCGTCAAACGCACGGAAAGCCTGAAGGGTTTGCCGGAGGATGCCGGGCGAGAGCATCCGGGCACCATCGATGACGACGGTGACCAGTTCCCCCTGGGCTGACTGCACTGCTTCATTGAGGGCGCCGGTGGGTGACGGCATCGCATCGTCCACATAGACGTACCGGAGGTTGGAGGCCAGCGCATGCAGC
>Ga0079203_1002538_pt1 | contig 12128 bp, 8 predicted proteins | sample PorBlaMBantryBay_FD_68602 | JGI IMG/M metagenome (GOLD analysis project Ga0079203, IMG submission 68602) | Marine algae microbial communities from Bantry Bay - Bantry Bay, Ireland | ecosystem: Host-associated > Algae > Red algae > Blade | place: Bantry Bay, Ireland
CTGCCATTATTTCAAACATTTCCAGATCACCCTCTACACGACGAAGAAGAGCAACCGAATATTCTTTGTCCGAATCAGATTCCCTATTAATAGGCACCACGTCAAATCCGGCACCACTAGGTAAAGTTTCAGATGTGCGTGAAACTGCGGATGGTAGCGTGACAACTATCGCTTCAAGTCGTTCTGGATATGCCATGCCAGCTTCAAATCTCACAAGGCCAGCTCGACCAATACTGCCAACCGCCCACTGCCCCGAGCGTTGCCGATCCTTAAGCGCTTGCCAAGTAATAGCAAGGTCTGTTTCTGTCCATGACATATCAACCTACCCTCAAATCTACGACGCTGTTACCCAAGTAGTCATGGTTTGTGGCACCCCTACTTGTACGGCTTCCGGGAAGCGATAAAGCGCAGGCAACTATTGGTGTATCTCCGTCCAGTTTTGAATGCCTTGCCTTTTTCTGGTCCAGTAAATACAGCATGAGCAATCCTCGTGCGGAATCCGCTTTTACGGAATGTTCTGAATCTCCATTGCCGATAATATGTCGTATTGCAACCCCGCTGGGTTTGGTCGGCACTTCTTTGCCTTCACCGCGCCCTGCATCGCCTTTCCACGTTTTATGCGTGAGTGCCAAGGCTGCATGATACTGGCTTTCCGTTAGGTCTATCGCTTGGTCACGAGGAGATGTTAAAGTGCCAATTGAGAATGTGTTAGGAGTTTCTTCACCTTTATGCGTTCTCTCTATTTTTACAATCCTGTGCCCAGCGATAGTAGTTGAATCTTTGGTCTCGGACTCGCCTATACCAATCAGAGCTACTGTCCAGTTGGTCAGCTCTCCCTGCACGGCCATAGTGCGAACGAAATTTGCCAGTATCCCGCTTTGTACGCGGATACTATCTTTGTGCGTCTCATAAGCTACAAGAAAGCTAACGACGGAATCTGCAGTAACATCGCGCCATAGTCGCCCTGACCAGTTTTCGCGTCCAGGCTTGTAGTGCTGGTCGTTCAGGTCGCGGCTGCTTCCTATTGATTCGAGAAATTTTTCAGTTATGTTGAAGTTTCGATCAATCACACCACCGTCTATCGGAAATTGAGTAGTTTGTAAAAGGTTCCCAGAAAATGACACCTTCAACAGTAAACCATGTCTACTCTTGGCACGGCTCGTTATTGCCATAGTGGAGTGCATCTTGACGCGCAGACCAAAATTCGCTGGTGTACCCCCCGTTGCAGCCATTTGGTCTAGGTCTTGTCTAAGTTCTTCAGAGGCCTTGGTTATGTGGCTGTACCATTTGAGCAGTTCGGGGTCGAGATACAATCTACAAACGTCCAGATAGCCATCCCGATAGCCAAACCAGCGACCCATCTGCATCAGCGTATCGTACATTTTGGTAGTACGGACGAAGTAACTGGTACACAGACCTTCAAGTGTCAGTCCACGTGATAGTTTGTCGCCGCCGATGGCTATCACCTTCAATCCTGTGGCCTTGTGATTGTCATAGTCCAGGGCATCCTTGGCAGAACCGTTAATTTCGCGCACTTCGATGTCTGACAGAACAGAAGTTAACTCGTGACGTAATTCTTGCCATTCAACAGAATCATCAACATTATCTTCTGACCCAATTCTGGATATTGCCTGCATGTCTGGTTTGAAGCGTGTTTCAAAGTCGCTTTTCAGCAAGCTCTCTATTGGTTCGAGATCAATACCCGTTTTAAACCGGTATTTCAGCTCATTTACGTATTTACTCACCTGTGTCACTACTTCATTCTGAGTAAAGGTCCACCTTGAGACGTGTATCAGCATCGATGAGTGTTCTTTGCCTTGTCTGCGTATTTTCCTTACAGCGCAAGCGTACAGGAAAGACCAAACGGCTTCCTTTATAGAAGGCGGTAATTCGCCATTGGGGCGATCCCCATTCTTGTGAGTAGATGGTAGCCAGCATGAAGGGTCATTCTTATCGAGTCGTCTTATCAATGCTTGATAGCTGTTAGCTTCATCTGAGTGGAAAATTTTGCCCGGGCCGATGTAGTTAGACGGTGCGCCCAGTGAAGTCACGAATGCCGATGGAAAGAGATCGGGCCCGTATTCTGGCACGTCTCCACTTTTGTGTATGAAGATGTTCGCAAAAGGTGTCGCGGTGTAGCCGACGTAGGCTTTCTGCGAAAAAGAGTGCAGGAGTTGACGGATCAGTCCATTGATTTTAGTTGGATCATGCTCCTTATCAGGAACTGAATTTTCATCGAAGTCCTGTTCGTTAGTATCAACAGACCCGTGGTCGCACTCGTCATCTATTACCAGCAGTGGTAGATGAGTAACCTTCTTGGTGTCTTCACTTGCAAATCTACCTACCCAGTTATTTAATTGCTTCAGTACGGTCACATTTTTTTTTACAACGAACAACCATGGCTGCCCGTCAGGTAGCACAGCCAGAGCTTGTCCCATAGTAGTCTTGAAATCACCGTTATCGTTTCGAGTTGTAACGGAATTCACCTGTAGCCGTGCGTCACGGTTTATGCGGCCAACGCCGATTGGCATCATGTCAGAATCAGTTGTGTTATATCCGAGGAATCCCTCTTCAAGCCTGATTTGGGTTTGTGAACGCAGGTTGTTGTGGAGCCCTGCAAGTACTATGATGATTTTGTATCCCGCGTCAGCAGCCTTGCAAATCAGGCCAGTATAGTTTCCGGTTTTTCCAGATTGAACATGCCCCACAACCATTCCACGACGATCCCATGAGCCTCCTCGTTTCGGATCTTCTAATTGCTTGAGTATTTCATCTGTCGACGCATCCAAAGCATCTATTGCAGCGGGGGGCAATTTCTGTTCTGAGTATTCAGCATATCTCGCCCAGAAACGCCAGTCGTTCTTGCGATCAGAAGTTAGCCAGTCATGATGATTTTCGTGATTCACCAATGTCGCGTTCCCTCCGAAAGTGCGAATAAATCGACTGAGAAGTTCTTTGTGGATTTCTATTGCATCTACTTCCTCCCAGTCAGCCGCTAAAATCTTTGAAACTGTTTCAAGGCTGCCATTAATCATTGCAGGCGTTACGGTTTGTGCGGTCCGTTCTGCTTCTGAGCTGAGAAGCGTCTGAGTCATAGTCAGAACATTCTTTCGCGCCTTTGCCGAGTTGTTAGCGTTACACATTTTTCAATGTCCTATGATTTTATCGAAGTTGTTTCACTAGACTGCTGAATTTGTCAAACGGCGGGGTGTTGAGTAATTTGGTGCGGGCAACCTCCGGGGAAAGCCTGTACTTGTCGACCTGTAACCGATAGAGCACGTTGAGCACTTCCTGAGTAGCTTTCTCGTCGCACTCGGAAAACTCGTTGACAGGTGTGTCGTCATCGTTCGCCGAATCTACCCAGATCCGCCGCACCGGAACAGTTTCTTCAATGAGTCTGAATAACGCTTCCATTTCAGGGCTTCTAGAGTCAAGTTGTTCAAGCAGTGAATAAACGAGATCGTGTTCTCGATTTATCGCATACGTTGTTCCTTTGGATGTTCTCCGGATGTTCCAGACGTCAGGCAAGGCACCGGTATTTGGCGATGGCTCAGGAGCTGACAACGGTAATGCACGATGAGCAATGACTTGCCTCGCACGCGAGCGTGTTTCAGAACCTAAACGTGTAAGCTCTGTTCTCAGGCTAACTGGCGGGCTTGCCGTCGATTTCATGACATTGATATTCCAGTCGGAATCCGCATCATTCCTGATATCAATACTTATTCGGGCCAGTCGATGTGGCTCATCACAGGTCCATGTGCGACGCCCTTCACCAAGACGTAACCAGCTTCCAAACACCAGCAGCCGCTCATTTCGGTATATGTAGAAACCCTGATGGGCGACCCAGCCGTAGGGGCCCGCTGCGTTTTTTGCTTCGGCTTCGGTCAGTCTGTTCTTGTTTGGAAGAACATGACACTGTACCTTTGTTTGCTGATGGCCCGGTAATACATATACTGGGCTTTCCAAGGCTTTCGAGAGGTTGCCTGACAGGAAAGGATCCCATGGCTTTACGGAATCATCATTGACGAAAATATTTAGTGCAGGTGTTGGTGTGTCGAGATATCTGTGAAACGTCAATCCGAGGAACTGCTTAACCTGATTGACGATAAGAATCATATCGTCTGCAACAAATCCCCGTACAACGATTTTATCAAGTTTCTCCAGAAGCACTATCGTGCCATGAGTCTGATTCTGGAGCGGGAGAAGCGCAAGTTCACTTTCATTGTCAGCGCCTTCAAACAATGGCCAAGAACTATCGGTCTTTGAAAGATGATCAAGGTCCCAGCGTAAGCATGCGGGTATCGTGGCCGCAGTTCGGCTCATTACAGTCAAGCGTCGTGCCTGCGAGAAACCTGCTGTTTTCAATCCCATTCCGAATCGACCAAGGTCGTTAGCACTACGATCTTCTCTCGGATCTCTGGCACCAATTCGCATCGCTTCTTCAAGCTGTGAATCAGTCATGCCTGTTCCATCATCAAGCACGCTGATCCAGCTTTTTTCTTCTGCCCATTCGAAATGAATTCGGACATTTCGGGCTTTTGCAGTAATTGCGTTGTCGATGATATCTGCGAGTGCCGTGGGAGTGGTGTAACCGAGTCCGCGTAAGGATTGAATTAGTACACTGGCACTCGGAGGAACGTTTCGGAAATTCATATTCAGTTACCTGTATTCCGAAAGTATGTCGGAATAGGCAGGCTTCGACAGTTTCTTCAATGCTTTCTGCTGAATCTGTCGGATACGCTCTCGAGTTACGCCGTACTCAAGACCAATTTCAGCAAGGGTCATTGACTCTCTGCTTTCAAGCCCGTAGCGTTTGATTATTATATCTCTTAGTTCATGCGGTAGCCCTGCAATAATTTCTCGGAAGGCTTTCGAACGCTGAGCTTCTAATGACAGTTCAAAACCTTGGTTCCCCTCTTCAATTGCCACGATCTCGGTCAGTGGTTCTTCTACACGTAGATAACACTGGTATTGTTCTAGCTGCTCGATACTGAGTCCCGAGGCCGCAGCCAGTTCTGGTCTTCGCATACGAGGAAGCCCGCACTTTTCACTTTCTTCGATCAGGCTGTCCAGCGCATCCAGATACGCACGGCGATGATCCGGAATGCGCACCACGCAGCGGCTATCTCGTTGAAGCCGATTTAGTGCTTGCCAAATACTTCTGCTGGCGTAGGTGCCGAGCCGATGGCCAAATACAGGATCAAACCGCCAGATTGAGTGTACAAGAAACAGTATTGCGCTTTGGACAAGATCCTCGAGATCATCTGCGTCAGGATCTAAAGACAATGTGATTTTTCTCGCAAGTGGTAGATGAGCATGCAATAGCTCATCAAAGGCACGTCTATACCGCAGCAGGGATAATCTCAGATCCTGCATATTCGAAGCGACGTCGACTGGCTCCAGCTCAAATGTAACGTAGGTGCAGAATCGCGGATCACTGGCAAAGGTTTTCAATTGATGAAGCGCCTGATCCGTATCATGAAACTTACCCTGAGCAATTAACTGGCGGATAGTTGTAATAGTATCTTCAAAGCTACTTTTGGAATAACTGGTTTTTGCGTTATGTGCGGTCAAAGTTCCGAAGGCTTGGTTTTTTCCATAAAGTGCGTTTTCAACCCAAGTTGCAACCTGATTCAGCAATTGACGTGAGCTGGCAATCGCCTTCAATATTTTAGACTGACTATACGTGAGCTGATATACAAGTTGAGCTTCTCGTTCTTTAGTGAACTCTATCCGCCTGTCTCCAAGTACTCGATTGGATTGACCTGCAACCGCTAACAGTGAATCCACTAACTCCATAGCGTCTATATTATCAATATTGGCAGCAAGGCTTGAGACCGCTGAGTCTGAAAGCCTTTCGACTATCAGGCCACATGCTTCGATTTCTCGCTGTAAATTCGTGTGAAGGATTTCCCGATCTCCTACCCCGGCGCTAAGCCAGACCAGCACATCGATATCATGGTATTCACAGCCGCCCTGCGATAGAACGTCTCTGACCCAGCGTGAGCACGCTTCTTCAGTGAGTCTGAATCCACCAGTCTCTGTTGGTGTCGTGGTGGAGGTCCCTGCCTTTGACAGATTGTCAATATCATCCCAGTTTATCGTCTTGCCACTGGTTTCATCAATCTGTTGGACTTCACAAACAGGCCGAAACAAGTCCTCGACAGGCAAGCGCTGCACAGCTAATAGGGAGTCTTTGCAATCGTCACCCGGCACCAAGTCAAAACTGAAGTCTTCATCGTCTAATGAGTCGATAGAGGCGGCACTGGTATCAATTTGGTTGAGTGTAGGTACTGCCTCAGCTTGACGCTTATCCACACCCGTAGCTTCCGTCTTCTTTAATAGCTTCAAAACTAACCGTGAAACTCTCGATAGCTTCGGTGTCTTGGCAGCATGGGATAAAAAGGTCTGATCGACTCATCTGCTAATCAAGCAAAAACGAAAGACGCCGCCGTTTAGTTCGTTAACCCAGTGGTTTTTAAGCCCGAAGGGTGACGTACTCAAAGGCAAAATGTGCGTTCGAATCAGATATGGAAGTGAGATATTCAACGACGAAGCTACCATGCGGAATCTGAAGTGTTCCTTGTATCGACCACAATTCGCAAATCATGAAACGGTAAAGGCGATGGATCAGTTCAGGATTTCATGTTGTTGAAGACAAAGTGCCTGTGTACTCACGCTCAGCAGAGCTTGAGGCGCTTCCTTGGCCTCTGCGCGAACGCTATTCGTGAATAATCTGAAAATTGCTATCTGTCTTAAGCTGGAAACAACAATTGCAGAACTGAATAGCTATTCTGTGCATAAAGTCACATGCTAAATAACTGAACTCGTCGCACGTGCGGCGTCAGCTTACGCCTACGGCATCTAACCAGCCAGATCACTGTGAATTTACAATATGTAGGGTCAGTATTTTCAAGCTTCGATACACGTTATCGTTTGTACGGGTTACATTGCAAAGAATTACTTCACTCGTGTATTGGTATTGATGACAATGTGCCTTGGTACCATGGATATTGATTATGAGTGTGCCAGCTCGAGGTGCTAGGTGTTACTCTTGTCTCCGATACTCCGTTTAACTGGATCTGTAATTTATTTCGACTAACAGCTCCGATATCTTCACCCAAAGAGAAAGACTGCTGGGTCGGTTGGGAGCACATGTGATTTATTGTCAGTTGGTAGTTATTCAGAACGTGGGGCACTTGAACATCTCCTAATCCTCGGCTTGATGCCGGAGGGTAACCGAAAGCAAGGATTCATTGATTTCGAGACGTTTTTGGATCAGCATTGACAGGTGCAGAAAGAGTAACAAGCAACAACAAGAAGCCAGACTAGAAAATTTAGGATTGTAGGACGTCTGGTAAATACTCACGTATCAGAGTACATTTCTGGTTCTGATTCGCCCACGTGTTGTTCCACCGCGTGTACACAACAATTGATATCTGACATACACTCGCACACCGGTTGCAATCGACTTAGCGCAAGCTTCGCTATCCAGAACTAGACTTCCAGGGGCAAGGTTATCTTGATTTTATTCCGGACTTGAAATCACAATTCTCCTTGCTCATATAAAACTAACGCTTGGAACTGCCGTTAAGGATTTCATAAGAATAGTGGACGTCTATAATGTCTCAGTTGTTCCCACCAGTAAGCCTATTCTCAATATCCAACGAGGCGAACGTGTGGTGCTCGAACACCTCATGGCGCAACTGCCAGACAAGGCCCACGTCTATTACAATATCGATCTACTAACGGAAGAGTACAGGAATGGCGGTGGAGCCAGGGTCCATCTTAAAGAAGGCGAAATTGATGCGATAGTGCTGCCACTTCCAAGGCTTCAAGGAGCGCTGCTGCAGCTCATGGCCACTGTGACGTACCAACTCGCGGATCAATGGGGTTGGTAATCGTTGACGAGCGTAACAGTACGCAGCCGTATTCGTACTGATTGCGCTGAAACCCGCAACCTGTCGAGCCACGAACCATTCATTGACAGCAGGCTGACAAGAGCGATCCTCGCTCATGGCTTGAGCAAGGAACAGAGACAAGCTCTGCGTAGGGGTATAAAGACGTTCGCGATGCTCTGGCAACAGCGATTCGAGCTTGCCCAACATCCCATCGTCGGTCAACACATTAAAAAACAGATCGGCGTAGGCGTGTTCCCTGAATTGCTGAACGCATTTTTGTTGTGGAGATCGGTTTCGTGCGCTAGAGTCATTCGTGGCTGGCATTCGATTGCCATGAGTTGTGTGTAGGAACTCAAAGCGTAGTAGTCGAGCCTGCTTTTTCACTTTTATATCAAGCGCTTGATGTTTAAGTTATTGCCATTCAGTCATTAAACAAAGTTCGAAAGTGGGTGGTATGCAGGTTGGAGCAGTGGTCACCATGGTAATAACAGTTTTTTCCGCGTCAGTGATTGTCCAACTGGATTACGCTGTTAACGAGGGGAGTCCAGTATAAGCATTGCGGTATATTGAAACGACTGAAAACAACGGGAGCTGTTACCGGAGCTATCGTAGATTTTTGGTGCTGGTTCATGCTCGGTTTTATAAGACTCCCTCCGATATTGATTTACCGCTCAGGGGTAGGGATTATTGAGCCTGTATTGCAGTTTTTTGGCCTTTATGGTCGGATCAGTCTTCTGTTACCAGCGCTCGCAGTCTGTATCGCATCATTTACTGTCTATGGCTGGCTCTTGGCTGCAATTGCCTCTTTGTTCTATAGAGGGGTAAAGCAGCAGTAAATCGATTAACGCCCCGTTGTAAACTGGCAGCGCATAGACCTGTGCGTTGATGGGTATTGAGTTTCCCGTATCCCGTACTTTTTCTGTTGGCTAGTCAAGCGCAGACGATGGGCAAGGTATTGGCCATCGTTAACCGTGCGATCTCAACGTACCTATGTAGCCCGAATTGATTATCAAGGCAGGCTTCAAGGTCACAGAGGCTCATACAGATGCGGTGACATTGATCCAGCGCTTTGACTTAGCACTGAATATGAACTTGCATTTTCACGCGCTGTTTATTGATGGCGTTTTTTCGCCCAAGAGCAATGGAGAGCTGAGATTTCACCGGATCGATGCCCCCACGGCCAAAGTGCTCACCGCCTGCGCGGCCCGGTGCAAACAATCCCAGCCTGGGAAGAAGATGAGTGTGGCACCGGCCAGCTTGGCAAGGTTGGAGGATTCTCGTTGCATGGGTGCGGCCTTCCGTCGCTGAACGGGACGCGCAGTCTTCATTGCCTTGTCAAACTGGCAGCGCTGGTGTCAAGCCTCGAACGAATCTTACGGGACCGCCTACGCACGATTTCATGGAGTAGTTGGCCGAACAGTCGGTATCGAGAGAGCGTGACGCCGCTAAGTGCTTGTCAGGTAAAACCCGCCACTTCTGGCGTAGAGGTTGAAGGGTCGGACGAGCCAAATCCGAGAGCGGGCAGGCGCAAGCGGTAGTGCTGCACCCTAAAGGGCATAAAGGCAAAGAGGCTCAAGCGAGTATTCAATCGGGCCGCGCAGGTATAGACGAGAGTGTGTGCAGTGCGTGTGGCGGACCGATGAAGGCTGCGCGTCCCCGATAATAGTCGGAATGCCGAACCACAGCATTGAAGATCCGATGGTCATCGGCAAACTATTGTCGCACTTGGAAACCAGAAGCTGCGGCCCACCGACAGGCTCAGAAAAGTGTGCTGTTGGAGCACGCGCGCCGCCGCCAGGAAGTCGCTAGCCCCTACAGACCCACGGGCGCCCGGCTAGGAATGGTCAACGGATACTGCACAAGTAGAGGCGGGTAAGGCAATCGTTGCACGCTAGAGATTGATCAGGTGCCAGATGTGTGATGGAGTAGATTGGCCGGGTGCCAGTCGGTGCTTTAAACAGTCTGTAGGCAAGTCATTGCAGCTGATTCACTGATGAAAATAACCTGATTAGGCGAATTTTTGTACGGCGGCTTGATGGTGATAGGTAGTTTATACACCTTATACTCTGACGTGTGTGGTCATGCTGCCTTGCCCTTTTTGCGCTTTTATTTATTTTCTTCAGCGCGCAGGTTTACTTTTTCACGTACCTTGCGACTATTCTCTCTGGCCGCCTGCATTAGCTTGTTAGACGGAAAAAAATGTCATCAAGCGACGTGTAGCCGCCTGCAGCTTTTGAGGTATTACTAAGGCGTTTGACTAATTTGGAGCTCACATGGCCGCCAAACACCGCAATCTGGTGAAAATTGGCAACGCTCGTTTGCGTGCGTTTACGCAGTTTCTGTGTTTCGGAATACGCAGATTCCCGAAATTCTCTAGGGCTCATGATCTAAGGAATATCTCTTTACTTTTGATAATGCAATGATAATTTGGTATTTGTAGTTAGTGTTTTACTAGGGATATCATTCGCGCAATGGATATAGGTGAAATCAAGCGTTTAAATTTACGGTTACTTGCCGAGAAATATGATGAGCGTGCTGATCTTTCAAACATAATCGGATACTCCGACACTGACTATGTCAATCAGCTGTGCAAGGGTCACTCACCAATTGTAAAGAAGTCCACAGCCAAGATACATCAGACCTTTGACTTAAAAGATCTCTGGCTTGAAACGCCGCACCATGGCAGCTGGGCAAGCTTGGAAGACAAAAAATACCAAAAACGGCGCCTGCAAAATGTAAATCTTGATATAAAATAAACTGTGGGTAATAGCAGTGATATGACGCTTGCCTCGCCTCGACGCGGCGGGCGCAACAAGGATGATATTAATGTACAGAGTTACGAATTGTGGTCAGGCGCTGTTGATGTCGAAATTCGTGATATGACCATACCTGCATCATGGCTCAAAGAAAAAGGTTTTAAGCCTGAAGACGTTGTATCAGTAGAGGTGCCGGATGATGCGCAAGGGCCTCGAATCACTAAAGGCGATTACGCGGCCATAGCAACTCAATACGGCAAAAGGCCGCGCAACTATGCCACGTACGCCATTAAGATCAGCGATGAATACACGTTGCGGCTGATCAGCCTTCAGCGCAATGGCGATATAAAATTATGCTGAAAAAATCAAAGCGACAAGCACGCCGAAGAGGTTGTGCCAAGCAGTGAAATAGATGCGCTCGATGTTCTGGGCGAAGACGCTAGCGCGACAATACGACCCTAATGGAAAAGCTTGGTTTGGCAATGCCCGCCCTTGCCGCTTCTGAATTATTGGACAGCCTCCAGTTGTCTAAGTGTTTTCGCAGCCTGTAGCAGTTCGGTAGCTTGGTTATCTAGGGTCTGGCTCGCCTCGCTTTCCGTTCCTTGCTCCATGTATTGAAGGTATGGCGTGAGATCCGTCGGTTGAGCGGGCAATAAGCTCCGGGCGTCGGCGGCTTGTGGCGCGCTAACAACCAACACAGCTGCGCCGTCTGGCGAAGACGAAGTCAGACTCGCGATGCAGGCTGCATCAGCATCGCGACCACAATACTCAAAAACGCCAACCGATTGATTGCCCGTCAGTCTCGGCATGAGGAAATAGGTTAGCAACGTGCCAGATGGGTCGAGTGTGCAGAAAAATAAATCACTGCTATCTATGTATGCACACGCGAAAAACTCTTGAGGGCCAATGGCTGTGGCTGCATTTGGACTAAATCGCACAGATGTCGATGCGACTCCTGAAAGTATTGGACCGCCAGTAGCCGAACTCGACAAGCTAGTTTCAGAAAAGACGATGCCTACACCAAAGACAGATTGAGTACCGGTGTAGCCGTACCCAAAGCCCACGCGACCTATTAATTCTGATATGGGGCCAAGGCCCGAATTCGCATCATCAAGCAAAGGGCTTGGCGTTTGCGGCGCCGGATCAGGACTCGGGCCTGCTTCTGGGCTTGTAAAAACATCTAGCGGGTTGTTTTCAGCGCCAGCAATGGGCTGGGCTTGGCTGTTGTCTTCGCCTGAGCCTCCACCACATGCGGTTAGTAGTAGAGGGATGGCTAGTAGTGTGGTTTTTAGCTTTTTCATTTAAGCTTCCTTTGTTGATCGTGAATCTTGTCACATCTGTTGACGTCGCGTAAGGGGAAAGCGTTTAAACGTTGTGCGCAGCATGACGATTTAACGCCCGTTGAACTGAGCCGCCCGTCGTGCAACCCGCGCCGCCTATCTCTATAAGGAAATTGTATTCAGCCGCCTTG
>Ga0079203_1002542_pt1 | contig 12114 bp, 9 predicted proteins | sample PorBlaMBantryBay_FD_68602 | JGI IMG/M metagenome (GOLD analysis project Ga0079203, IMG submission 68602) | Marine algae microbial communities from Bantry Bay - Bantry Bay, Ireland | ecosystem: Host-associated > Algae > Red algae > Blade | place: Bantry Bay, Ireland
CAAGAAGCGGTTGCTGAACCAAGTAAAATTTATTTTCGTCGGACTGGTGATGGAGAAATGAAAAGAAGTCTCTGCCAATATCCGACTAATGCCAATGCTCAGATGGCAGGGATGTCATTGGATGCCTATACCGACTTCGTTGCTGAAGCGTGTTATCTCAATGAAGACGATCCTGCCTCACATTGGAAGGCACTGAGTAAGAAACAACAAAAGATAGTTGACTACCTCAACAAAGTCTCATGGATGCGGTATAAGGCAAGTCACACAGATATCCAATTCAGTGTAGAGGGTCGAACTTGGATCAACTCAGATGGTAAAACTAACATGCCAAGCGGAGAAGTCTTCTCCGCACCAATAGAAGACAGTGTCCAAGGAAAAATTCACTTCACTCATCCGAGTGTCTATCAAGGCGTAGAGGTAGAAGGTATTACACTTACCGTGGAGCAGGGCAAGGTAATTTCATACTCAGCAGACAAGGGTCAAGAACTCTTAGATACGATCTTTAATATCGAAGGTGCTGATTTGTTTGGGGAGGTAGCGATTGGAACTAATTATCAAATACAAAGGGCAACTAAAAACATTCTCTTTGATGAGAAAATAGGCGGCACTATCCACATGGCTGTTGGACAAAGTTACTATCAATGTGGAGGTAAGAACACCTCAACTATCCACTGGGATATGATTACTGATATGAGTAAAGATGGACAAATCTATGCCGATGGAAAACTCATCTATGAGAAAGGTAAATTCTTATTATAATCTCTAAATGTAGGAACGATGCTACTATATTTGCAACATGGTTTACTACATAATGAGGTTATTAGTAAGAGTAACTCTACAGTTATACTATAGAAATGTAGAGATTACCGGTACTGAAAATGTTCCACAAAACGAATCTGTTATTTTTGTTGGTAATCACCCTAGTGCCTTCATGGAACCAATTTTGCTAGCATGTTGGACAAGAAGACCACTTCATTTTATGATTCGAGGTGATATGTGGAATAATAAGGGAATGGCATTTTTATTGAACGGCATCCATGGAGTTCCCGTCTATCGTAAAAGTGAAGGCTACACTTCTGCTGATGCAAATAAGCGGACATTTGATCGTTGTGTTGAACTCATTGTTAGTAATAAACTCCTATTAATCTTTGCTGAAGGATCACATCAATTAGTGAGAAGACTCCGTAGTCTTAAGAAAGGAACTGCAAGGATTGCTCTACAAGCTATGGATGAAAATCCAGAGAAAGAAGTCTACATCGTACCAATCGGAGCAATTTTCAATGCTCCTCTACTACTCAGAAGAGATGTACATATCTCTATAGGCAAAGCCGTTCCACTAAGAGCCCATATCAGTTCAGAATCCCGTGCTATATCACTTAATCAAATCACTAATGTCATTAAAGATGCTCTGAGTGCTGAGTTACCTTCACTTGAGAGTGAAGAAGAACTCATCTATGAGCAATTCATTTATGAGGAAGCAGCATTTGGCAAACCTTTTCAACAACAATGGAGGGATGCAGAAAAAAGACTTCATGCTTTGTCAAAAAACGAAAAGAAAGAACTTATAGAGAAGACCAAGTCAGTAGATACTAATCTTCAAAATCAAACTTTAGCTAAGAGTCTCCACAGTGGACATTGGTTGCTCTTGGTCGTACTCGCTATTCCAGCTTGGATTGGAAAAGTCCTCCACTTTATTCCAATAGCTCTTAGCGAACGAGTCACTCAATCTATTGTTAAGAAAAAAGAATTTTATAGCTCTTTAAGAGTGGCAACATTATTAGTATTTGTGCTCTTATGGTATGTACTCCTCAGTATCTTGTCACTTATCATTATTGGCAATCTCTGGCCTATAATTGCTATTCTAATTGTAGGATTGATCTCACTGCCTTACTTTGATCTTTGGAGGATAGCTCGAGCTAGGTAACTCAAGCTATCGGTCTAGCCAAAGTTGTGGATCAACCTTGCGCTTACCTTCCCAGATTTCGAAATGAAGAAGGTCGCTGACAGTTCCTATAGATTGATTCTGTGAGACTTGATCACCTTGCTGGACGAGTAAGTTACTGACTGGCGAATAGAGATGATAGATTCCTTCGCTTTCTATCAATACTAAGTATCCATTTTTGATTTGTTCTACTTTAGCAACACTTCCACTTCCTATCGAACTTAGTGATTGAGATTGAGAAGTACCAATATCAATTCCGTTATTGACAATGTAAACATCAGTGAGAGTCGCATGACGTTGCCTTCCAAACCTAGAGACTACAGCTCCATTGATTGGCCAAGGCAGATTTCCTTTTTGCTCTCTGACTGTCTTTTCAGACGTTGGAATAAGAGTTGGTTTAGATTGAATTGGCTGAGTACTTATTTCTGGATTGTCTATCGATTGTTGAATAAAACTTTCAATTCTTTGATTGACATTTTTTCTATACTTTCTCGATTCAGCAAGTTCAGACCTAATACTAGCTTCTTTTTTACTGAGTTGTTCTACAAGATTTTTTTGGATACTAAGTTCTGTATCAATTTTTTCTTTTTCTTGATTGAGTACTCTTTGTTGCTTAGTATTTTGATTGATTGCAGCTTGATAGCTTTTGTAGAGTGTATGTGAGACGTTTTCCGCCTCTACAAATTCTGCCTTTTTCGCTTCGATGTGAGTTAGGTACTGTTCAGCCAGTACATTTTGGCTAAGAAGTCGATTAATAGATTGAGTAGACAAGAGCATGTGTATTGGACTAATTAAGCATTGTCGCTTATAATTAGCAGCGATGATGGCATAATACTCTGCGTTGAGTTCATCCTTAATCCGATTGATTGAGTCTAACTCAATTGATGTCTTTTGTGCTTCTTCTTGTAACTCCACCATTTCTTTCTCCAAAAGACTCACAAGACTTCTTCTGTCTTCTATTGTTTGCCTAATGACTTGCAGCTCTTGCAGTTCTGCATCTTGAGTTGATTGCAATTTCTCTAAATAGCGGTTAGACTCATCTATCTTTCTGTTAAGTTCCTGTTGTTGGATTTGGAGATCCTGTTCGAATTGTGCATCTAGATTAAGAGAGAGTAAAGTGCCCAATAGCAGAAAAATAATAATAGGACTACTCATCTTTTGGACTGACATATCCATTCTTTTGAGCTAATTTTTGATAATTAGATGCTTGAGCGATATCACCTACTTTGGTAAATAATTTTCCTATCAAATGATAGATGAGTGGATCATTAGATTCGTCTATACTATAGTTCTTAATAATAGATTCTATTTGAACTCCTTCGCATTTACCTATGAGTAGATTGATGATCTCTCCCATCACAATTCCTCTTGAGTTACCACCACTTACTAGCTTCATCTCTTCCATGTATGACTTAGCCTCGTCATTATTTCCTGATTCATACTGCCCAATACTTTGCCAGAAGTAACCATCAAACTGATTTGGATAATAATCTATTGCTTTTTCTGAAAATTGAATGAGGTCTTTATTCTTCTTCATGTCGTAGAGTAGATTCATCTTTTGAGTCCAAACTGCAAATACGTCATCATTGAGTTGGAGTGTTTTATTGTAACTCTTCAGTGCCGGCTCTAACTCACCTGTGAGATACATAATATCGCCTTTAATCGCATAAGCTTTTGCTTCATCAGGATAGCTTGAGGTAATCTTCTCTGAGATTGATTGCAAAGCTGAAACTAATTGTGGATCTCGATCTATTTGTAGTTGCTCTACGTAAGGGATTAATTCCATGATTTTTGCATCAAATGGAAGGTTAGGGTTGTCGATTAGTGGAGTAATAGCATAGAGGTATTCACTATCAGAAGCAGCTTTGACATCCTTAGTTACAATCTGTCTATTAGCGATGACATTACTCTCATCTATCTCAAGTACGCGTCGATAAATTTTTTCTGCTGCCTTTTCTTTACCGAGCAAGAGATTTTGATTTGCTAGAGCATTGAGTATTTCGATATTTCGTGGAGATGACTCCACAGCTAAGTTTAATATTTCTAAGCCTTGTGCATAGTCTTCTCTAGTGTTGACAATCTCCAACATTTTGAATGTTGATTTGTCTGTCACACCAAACTTAGTCTGGATTGCTTCAAGAGTCTGTAGACTTTCTTTCCAATTTCCATTTTGCTTTGCATTACTTGCAATTCGATAGAGAAAAACAGAATTGTCAGGTTCCATTTCACTCACAGCCATCAATTCTCTATTAGCTGCTGTGAAGTCCATCATCATTTCATTTATATCGACGACTAATAATCGATACCATTTATTGTCAGGATTAAACTCTACTGCTTTAATAGCATAGTCAAGAGCCTTTCTGTATTTCTCATTAGTGACATGGAGTCTTGCAAGTTGGTAATGGACTTCTGGGTTACGTCTATCCATCTCTAGACACTTAATCAAGTTCTCTTCTTGCTTATCTAAGTTAGATAGGTACTTATCTAGTTCTGCTTGGATGAAAGCAGTCTCTAATGCCACAGTAGATGCAGTTGGCTCTTGTGCAGAAACAATAGATGCTATGCAGAGACACCAAATAAAAAAAGAAAGTGATTTATAATTCATAGTTAGTCCTTCTAAACCAAAATAGTCAAATGGTTTTCAAAATTAACAACACTTCCGTTTCTTTTTTTATTCTACAATAGTAATTTTTAACATATTAGATCTGAATCTCTTATAGAGTGGCATGGAACCTGTGTTGACCATTGTATCTCCTATCTTCAAGTGGCCTCTTTCTTTGAGTATCACTTCAATATCAGCAATAGTGCCATCTGTAGACTCAAATTTGTCATAATAGAAAGGTTTGACACCCCAGATAAGACTTAATGTAGGCAATATCTCCCTGACAGATGAGAAGATAAATATCCTAGCACTCGGTCTATAACTTGCAAGTTTGAATGCTGTGTATCCTGTTACGGTAACACCACATAATGCATTGGCCCTTACATCTTCAGCTATCTTTGATGCACTAATACAAATCATATCGCTGTAGAAAGTCTCTGAGCCTCTATTGGGCTTAGGTCTTTTATCTTGGAGTTCGTAGTGCTTTTCTGCATCTGCAATAATCTTACTCATTGTCTCTACGACTAGAGTTGGGTGGTCTCCAACAGAGGTCTCACCACTCAACATCACGGCGTCTGTACCATCTAATACTGCATTGGCTACATCGGCAACCTCAGCTCTTGTTGGAGATGGGTTAGTAATCATTGATTCCATCATTTGTGTAGCAACAATCACTGGTTTTGCTTTCTGAATACATTTTCGGATAATAGATTTTTGTATATAAGGAAGCTTCTCTAAAGGCACTTCAACACCAAGATCACCTCTTGCAACCATAATTGCATCTGTCTCTTTGATAATTTCTTTGATATTTTTAACAGCTTCAGGTTTTTCAATCTTTGCAATCACTTTAGCAAGGTGATTTTCAGCTTTGATGAGTTCTTTTAACTCTATAATATCCTTTGCTTCTCTTACAAATGAGAGTGCTATCCAATGGACAGGAAGTGTCAAGATGAATGCGAGGTCTTCTCTATCTTTTTTGGTAAGGCTTGGGAGAGAGATTTTTGTATCAGGAAGGTTAACACCTTTATTTGATTTGAGTACACCGCCAAATAATGCTTTGAGTTTCACATTTTTTTCTCCATCAGTTTCTACTACTTCGAATACAAGTTTGCCATCATCACAAAGTACTTTCTCTCCCTTAGCGACGTCTTGAGCAAATGAAAGGTAACTCATGTAAGCTTTCTCAGATGTACCGATGCATTTCTCAGATGTAAATGTAATGATATCACCAGATTTGACGGGTTGACCTCCATCTTTCATCTCACCTACTCTGAGCTTTGGTCCTTGCAAGTCAGCCAAGATCCCAATATTGAGATTGTGATCACTGTTGATTTTAGTGATGCGTTCGACTACTGTTTTTTTATCTTCATGATTTCCATGAGAAAAATTAAGTCTGAGTATATCAGCTCCAGCTCTTATTAAGTCCTTGAGTTGTTCTTCTTCTGAACAAGCTGGTCCTAATGTGGCAACGATTTTAGTGCTTTGATGTTTAATATTCATAAGTGGTCGGTATTACTCTACTGCACAATACTACACAAATAATACCAAGCTTTCTGTTCTCGGCAAGTAAACTTAATCGAATTTTATAAACTTATAAAGGGGTGAATATTTCATTAATTTCGAATTATTCTTGAATTAAGGGAACAAATATTGAATCAAGTCCCTTATTTGAATTGAAAAGTTGCATTTATGGATTAAATGCAACTATTGTACTCATGGAATGGAGAATGAATAAAAGGAGATTAAAAAGATAAAAACGTCTTACTCCTTGTAAATACAATTGATTATGTTTTTATTTGCATTCCAAAATTTTAAATATTATGTCTGAAATAGCAGAAAAAGTAAAGAAAATTATTGTTGACAAGCTAGGTGTTGATGAAGCTGAAGTTTCTCACGAAGCAAGTTTCACTAACGACTTGGGAGCTGATTCACTTGATACTGTAGAACTCATCATGGAGTTTGAAAAGGAATTTGATGTATCGATTCCAGATGATCAAGCTGAAAACATCGCTACGGTAGGTCAAGCAATTGACTACTTAACAAACCAAGTTGGATAGTCTACTAAGACTTATTCATAAGGTCAAAATGTAAAATAAGGGTTGTACTCGTTGAGTATAACCCTTTTACTTTTGACCACTGTCTTTTTATGTTATATCCAATTCATAATGTTCTAGTCATCAACAAAAGTGGTAATTCGTCAAAACTTCTTACATTTACAGCTTGAATTCACTTGTTGACTGAGGTCTCTTACAGTTAGTGGAAACTTTTTTTTAAGTGAAAATAGTAGGCGATATTTTATCAAATATATTAATCATCTGATCGACAAATGAGAAGAGTAGTTATAACAGGCTTGGGTGCATTGACTCCTATTGGCAATTCACTAAATGCATATAAGGATGGTCTTTTCAATGGCAAAAGTGGTGCTGCAAGGATTACAAAATTTGATCCAACACACTTCAAGACTCAATTTGCCTGCGAGCTAAAGGACATCGATGTTGAAGATTACATCCCAAGAAAAGAAGCTAGGCGAATAGATCCATTTTCACAGTATGCCTTAATTGTCTCTGGAGAAGCTATAGAAGATTCTGGAGTAGATTTAGAATCAGTGAACCTCGATCGCTTTGGTGTGATTTGGGGAAGTGGAATAGGAGGATTCAAGACTATCGAAGAAGATATCGAAGAATCTACAAAATACGACAAGCCGAGATATAGCCCATTTTTAATTCCTAAGTTAATAGCGGATATTGCCCCGGGTCACATCTCAATCAAATATGGATTGAGGGGACTCAACTATGCAACAGTATCAGCTTGTGCTTCTGCATCTCATGCTATAATCAATGCAACCGATTACATTAGATTAGGTCGAGCAGATCTCATCATGTGTGGAGGAAGTGAAGCGGCAGTTACTAAGGCTGGAGTTGGTGGATTCTCATCAATGAAAGCATTAAGCTCACGTAATGATAACCCAAAAGCTGCTTCAAGACCTTTTGATGCAGAGAGGGATGGATTTGTACTTGGTGAAGGAGCAGGAGCTTTACTACTAGAGGATCTTGAGCATGCTAAGGCACGTGGTGCTAAGATTTATGCAGAAGTTGTCGGCGTTGGAATGTCGGCAGATGCGTATCATATCACTGCTCCACATCCTGATGGGCTAGGTGCAAGTAACGTAATGAAGTATGCCCTCCAAGATGCAGGACTCAACACGAGTGATGTAGACTATATAAATGTCCATGGAACATCAACACCTCTTGGTGATATCGCTGAGACTAAGGCAATAGGCAAGGTATTTGGATCTGACGCCTATGACCTCAATATCAGTAGCACAAAGTCTATGACAGGACACTTGTTGGGTGCAGCTGGAGCTGTAGAAGCAATAGCAGGAATTATGGCTATTCAACATTCAGTGATTCCTCCAACTATCAATCATCATACTCCTGATCCAAATATTGATAGTAAGCTTAATCTCACATTTAACGAAGCTCAAGAGAAGAAGGTCGACATTGCACTTTCAAATACATTTGGGTTCGGTGGACACAATACAACTGTTATATTCAAAAAATTCTAAGATGTTTTTTAGAGTGTATAATTACTTTATCGGACAGGACAAAGAACTTGTGAAAAAAATTCACAATGTTCTCGGTTTTACTCCAAGTAATGTCAATCTCTACAAGACTGCTTTTTCTCACAAATCGATGAACCAAGGGGCTAATAAGAATGGAGTGAATAATGAAAGACTGGAATACCTTGGTGATGCAATACTCTCAACCGTTGTAGCGGAATACCTCTTTAGAAAATATCCAACACAGAAAGAAGGATTCTTGACAAAGATGCGATCTAAAATCGTTAAAAGGAATACACTTAACAAGGTTGCAGGTGAGATGGGGTTAGACATTTTGCTCAGTCACTTTGTTGACACAAGAATCAGCAGTTCTATGAAAGGGAATGCTCTAGAAGCCCTAATAGGAGCAATCTATGTTGAGAAAGGTTATAAGAAGACTAGAGATTATATCATTAAGAACATCCTCATCAAGCACTTAGATATCAATACTTTAGAAACAGTAGAAGACAATCACAAATCGCAACTTTTAGAGCATTGTCAAAAAATAGGAAGCAATGTCGAGTTCAAATTGGTGTCGCGCTACAAGGTAGACAAAAGAGATAAATTCAAGATTGCTGTGAATGTTGATGGCAAGCAAAAAAGCGTTGCAGAAGATTTTAATAAGAAAGCTGCTGAACAAAAAGCCGCGAAAATTGCTATATCCAATATACTGGACCAATCAGTATCAGCATAAACCCTTATTATGGATTCTCTCTCGCAAATTGTCCTCGGTGCAGCAGTCGGGGAAGTTGTCCTTGGCAAAAAAATAGGAAATAGAGCAATGCTCTGGGGAGCTATAGCAGGTACTATTCCTGATTTAGATATTATTTCCAATCTTTGGTTGAATGAAGTAGATGGTCTCGCAGCTCATCGTGGTATCAGCCATAGTCTAGCTTTTGCAGTATTGGGAGCTGTTGGCTTTGGTTGGGCTGTAGATAAAATGTACAATTTAAGCTTCCAAAAGCATATCGCTATTTTCTCCCGTTCGATTTTGATCTTTAGTCTGATTGTTGGTCTGATCTATTTTGGGGTAAATTCCGAAAAATTATTATCACCTTTAATCGGGGCAGCAGCAATTGGAGTTCTTGGTTATCTTTGGATGAACAAGAGATACCGGACACATCCTATCGCATCACCTAATGCGACGATGCGTGATTGGATTTTACTCTTCTTTTGGGGATTAATTACACATCCGATATTAGATTGTTTTACTGTTTATGGCACACAACTCTTTGCGCCATTTTCCAAGACACGAGTTGCATGGAGCACAATCTCCGTAGCTGACCCTCTTTATACTGTTCCTTTTATGATTTGCTTGATTCTTGCATCGTTTATTGCAAAGGAAAAGAGATTAAGAAGGATTATTAATTGGATTGGGATAGGAGTTTCTTGTAGTTATTTACTTTTCACAGTAATTAATAAGCAGAAAATCAATGCCATATTTACTCAGAGTCTTAATGAACAAGGGTATGTATATTCCGATCTGATGACGTCACCTACAATACTGAATAATATCCTTTGGCATGGAGCTGCTAAGACTGATACATCGATCATCTTCGGTAAGTACTCGTATTTTGATACAGACAAAAAGATTACTTTCTACGAGGAGCCGATGGGAGATGAAAACTTAGCTGGGATAGAAAACCACCGTACGATAGAAATATTGAAGTGGTTTAGTGATGGCTATTACAATGTAATAACTCGAGGAGATATCATACAATTCAATGATATGCGATATGGTCGATTTACTGACGATGACACATCACCTGACAACTATATTTTTATGTTTAATTTAAAAAGATTAGGAGCTAATGATGTAGAGATGTTGAAATCACAAGGTGGGCCACCACCTGGAAATGAGGCTGAGATCTTCAGAGCACTCAGCAAGAGAATTCGTGGAATAGAGTAAGTTTATTCTCGTCCAAGATTAGACAGCAGATTCCTTACCCAAGAACTCACAAACTTTATTGACCATCTCTGGTGATCCCACTATAAAAGGTGATCTTTGATGCAGCTCTGTTGGCTCGATATCTAAGATTCTTTGATTACCATCTGTGGCAATACCACCTGCTTGCTCAGCAAGGAAGGCCATTGGTTTACATTCATATAGGAGTCTCAGTTTGCCACTTGGAGCTGTAGTCGTAGATGGATAGAGAAAGATACCACCCTTAATCATATTTCGATGAAAATCAGAGACCATAGACCCAATATACCTACTCGTAAGTGGTCTGCCTGTTGCTGGATCTAATTCTTTGCAATATTGTAAGTAAGCTTTAATACCGTCTGAAAAAAATGGGTAATTTCCTTCATTAACAGAGTAGATATGACCAGTTTTAGGAAATTGAATCGACTCATTGGACATAAAAAATACACCAATAGATGGATCAAATGTAAATCCATGGACACCATTTCCAACAGAGAGCACCATCATTGTTGATGATCCATAAATGATATATCCCGCAGCAACTATCTCCGTCCCTTTTTGTAAAAAATCTTCAATCTTTGCTTTCGTCCCTACTGGTGTCACTCTCTTGTAGATCGAAAATATCGTACCGATAGACACATTGACATCTATATTACTTGAGCCATCAAGTGGATCAATGAGTACGACATACTTTCCTTTCTGGCACGTCTCAGAGTCAAAAGCAATAAACGAATCTTCTTCTTCACTTGCTACACCACAGATTTGTGCCCTTGCTTTAAATGCCGCGATAAACTTATCATTGGCATACACATCTAGCTTCTGTTGATCCTCACCTTGGATATTCGTATTTCCAATTTGCCCCATGATCTCATCGACAAGACCTGCCTTATTGATTTCACTGTTAACAACCTTAGTTGCGAGTTTAATACAACTGAGTATCGAAGTCAATTCGCCAGTAGAGTTAGAAAAGGCGTTTTGACTATTTACAATATGTTCACCTAGGGTCTTAAAATTTGCCATCCTTTATTAATTTAGAACAGAGTGATTAACACAAAGGTAGAGATACTTCTCTGGAAGTGTAGTTAACATCATCTATATAATATTCATTTATTTATATTTTTATTGACCTGAAAAAATGAAATTCAAACCACTATCTTTGAGTCTACTTAAAAATAATGAGAGCATTAGTCATTTCTGGTGGAGGAAGTAAGGGAGCATTTGCTGGAGGTGTAGCGGAATACTTAATCAATGTCGCCAAGCGAGATTATGATATCTTCGTTGCGTGCTCTACAGGAAGCTTACTGATTCCTCATCTATCGATTGGCGAAGTCAGTAAGATCAAATCAGTCTTTACCAATGTTTCTCAAAAGGATATCTTCAATATATCACCATTCCATATCAAACGACTCCCTAATGGTGAGTTTAAGACTAAGGTAAATCATTGGAATTCTATCCGAATGTTTTTGAGAAGAAAAAAAACATTTGGTGAACATAAAAATTTAAGAAAGGTAATCAGCAAAATGTTTTCGGAAGCAGATTATGAGAAGATACGAGGAAGTAACAAAAAAGTAGTCGTCACAGTAAGTAACCTCACTACAAGCCGTGTAGTCTATAAGCACCTTAACGATTTTGAGTATGAAGACTTTTGTGATTGGATGTGGGCATCGACAAGTTTTGTACCCTTTATGTCATTAGTAGAAAAGAATGGTTACGAATACGCTGATGGTGGTTTTGGTAATTATGTCCCTATCGAAGAAGCAGTTAATCTTGGAGCTACAGAGGTCGATGTGGTCATACTCAAACCAAGGCAAATAAATCATGCCTTTCGTAAGACCACAAATGCATTTGACCTTTTCTTGAAGACTATGGAGTTTTCACTTGATCAACTTTCATATCAAGATATACTTATTGGTCATTTAGAAAGTATCTACAACAATAGGGTCAAAGCAAAATTCTTTTTTACCCCCAGATTACTTACTCAACATAGTTTTATCTTCGACCCAACGCAGATGAAACAATGGTGGCAAGAAGGCTATGATTATGCAAAA
>Ga0079203_1002546_pt1 | contig 12105 bp, 8 predicted proteins | sample PorBlaMBantryBay_FD_68602 | JGI IMG/M metagenome (GOLD analysis project Ga0079203, IMG submission 68602) | Marine algae microbial communities from Bantry Bay - Bantry Bay, Ireland | ecosystem: Host-associated > Algae > Red algae > Blade | place: Bantry Bay, Ireland
AAGCGCATCTTTTTTGAGAACAAAGTGCAGTTGTTTTGTCGGGAGGTGCGTTAGAAGGGAATTGCGACGATGGAGCTTTCAACAATATATTCCACAGCATATCTCACTATCATGATAGACGCAGGGTATCAAAATCTGTTAGCTACCATCAAGAACTAGATTATCATGAAATACACTTTATATATATTTATATTTATTTTGATTGTTCCAAACGAAGGAAAAGCACAAGATGTTTTAGGTAGGTGGTATTCGAAAACAATAGTCAATGATAACGAAGTTCATTATTTATTTGATATTGGAAAGAAGGGTGAAAAATATGTGGGGTATATTGATTTGCTTTCAGATAGTATATTTAGAATTGGATTAGATTCTGTAAGTTATTTGAATAATGATTCGGTAGCGATAATTGATAAAGGGTTGGATATTCTATTTAAAGGTAATTTTGCGAACAAAGAAATTACAGGAATTCTAGAGAGAGATGGGTATTCCAATTTAGTTAGTCTTTCAAGAGAACCCCGTGTAAAAAGAAATCAATTAATACGGAAGCCAGTCCCTTACAGAACTAAAGATATCTACTTTTATAATAAAGATAGTACTCGATTAGCAGGAACGATAACCTATCCCGAAGCAGGAAAAAATTTAAAAGTGGTAGTGTTAATTTCGGGCAGTGGACCTCAAAATCGAGATGAAGAAATTTTGGGACATAAGCCATTCTTAGTGCTGGCAGATTATCTGAGTCGAAGAGGGGTGGTCGTTCTGAGATACGATGATAGAGGGTATGGGGAATCAAAAGGTCAATTTCGGCCAGCGACGAGCATGGACTATTCTTATGATGCATTGGCTGCCGTAGAATATTTAAAGGATTATAAGGAGATTCCCATTAATCAGATTGGTTTAATCGGACATAGTGAGGGAGGAAATATTGCGCCTGTCGTTGCCACCTTGGATACTGCGGTAAAATTTTTGGTATTACTTGCCGCTCCTGGAACTTCTAATCTAGCCTCTTATTTGAGTTCTTTAGACTTAATTCTGAAGGAATATCCTGAAACTTACCATAGAGATTTTCCTTTCTTTAAATCTGTTTATGGGGACATGGCAAACATTGATGATAAAAAGATATTAAAAGATAGCCTGGAACTTAAATTTAATTTTATCGCCAATTTAATGGGGGAAGAAGAACTTGTTGTTTATGGGGGAAAGGAAAAATACATAGAAAGCCAGGTAAATTATCATACTTCAGACTGGTATCATTATTACCTTCAGTTTGATGTTTCTGAATATCTACAAAAATTGAAAATTCCAGTTTTGGCTTTGAATGGAGATAAAGATAATTCCGTAGAATCGACATTTAATTTAAAAGGCATTGAAACTACCTTGAAAGAATCTGGAAATTTTAGTTACGAAATTGTGGAACTGGAAAATGTAAATCATTTTTTTCAGGTTAGTGATGACGCTAAAATCGGAAGTGTATATTTTAACGAAGAGACTTTTTCAAAAATGGCTTTAAACATAATTGAGGAATGGATAAGTAGACGGTAGCTAACAAACGAGGATGACAGAATGTCTCCCTTTGGTCGCCACTGCGCATCTCGAAGACTTTGTAGCAAATTAGAAAAAAATTATGAATCGATTAATATTTTTGATTATAATATCTATTATCTGTTCTTGTGAAAACAATGATAGTTGTGAGGAAATCATGGAGAAATATCAAGATGAAAAAATAAAATTAGTTCATATTTATCCTAATTGTACTGAGAAACAAACCTACACAAGAATTCATTTTTATCCTAATGGGCAAAAAAGTAGTTACGGTTTTTATGAAAACCATATGAAAAGTGGCGAATTTAAAACATGGTATGAAAACGGCCAATTATCAGCAATATGGCAAGCAGAAAAAGGTAAGACCAAAGGAATGGTAAAATGTTATCGTGAAGATGGAACAATAGAAAGAGAAGCATTAGCTGAAGGAGATTTTAAGGGGTATTTTAAATTTTATAATGAAGATGAAAAGATAACAGCAGAAGGGAACCTTTTGAATGACAGTACAAAAATTGGCAAGTGGATTGAATACTATGAAAATGGTAATACAGAATATATTTGGGATTATGAGTCAGGAAAGCTAAATGGAGTTTGTAGTACATATTATGAAAACGGAGTTCTTGAAGGGATACTTATTTTTGAAGAAGATTATCTAAAAGACACAGTTTCGATGTATGACTCTGAAGGTAATGAATTATATTTTGAAAGAAGAAAATGAAAAAACTGGAGCCAACACTAAAGGCTGAAAGTCGCGGCGCAGCCCGACGTTCGGGTGGCGACTTATTGCATTCCCAGGCATCTACCAAAACGAGTTTTTCGCTACCATAGGAAGCGCATCTTTTTTGAGAACAAAATGGAGTTGTTTTGTCGGGAGGTGCGTTAGAAGGGTAGGATATAAGGGAAATTGCGACGAAGGAGCTTTGTTAAACATTACCCAAAATGCCGACACCGCCTCAAAATGCCGAAACCGTAGAGACAAGGCATGCCTTGTCTCTACGGTTTCGGTGGTCTTAATCTGTGTCTCTCTCTTACGATAGCATTGCGTAGCAAGACCCTAATTAACCAATTTACTGATTAACATTTAGGAAAAAATAACAATTTGAAATACATACTAATTTAGTACCCGAACCACCAGACACAGTTAAATGAACACCCCCTATTTACGACAGTCACGCCGTTATCACCAAATCAATTTTTCACGATCCCGTTATCAATTACCTTTCTAACTCGCCGAGCCACCATCCCCATAAACAATCCCGCCATCATCATAATCGTTCCAACCCAAACAAAGTTAATTCCGGGAAACAAAATCGCCTCCAAAAGAATCCAGTCACTTCGCGGGACATCATTCGCAATCGCAATCGGTACACGTCTCTTTTTTGCGTCTTTCCGTCCAATTAATACTTCCACTTCCTCACTCTTGGGATCAATTTTTACAAATCTAAAATGCAATCCCAGATCAAATAATTCGTCTTTAAAATTAAAAGGTTGTTTACCACGAATCAGATAGAGTGGTGCCGCTTTTCCGACCTCTGTTCCCTGCTTGTCAAAAATGGTCATTTCCGCTCCAACAGCTACATCTCCGTCCATCCGTTCGTACGCCGAATGTTCTGCATTTACATTAAAGTCATCAAATCGAATTTTAAAATCCTGGTAGTCAATTTCCTGACCCCGTTGGAGTTTAAAACTCTCGTACCCCAGTTCACTTTCCGGAACAAACAATTCGTCCAGTGCTTCGTTGGGAAACTTGATTTTCATATTCAATTTTGTAATCTCATCCGAAAAAGTATAGAGCAATGTTTTACGTAAGGCCATTACTGGTTCTACTTCAAAACGAGCATTAATTTTCTTTGGATACACGGTAAATCTCGCGCCGTAAGATAAATCACTCGGCTTGGAATCATAGTCTTCGTGCGTCGCTCCTTCTTTCATTTCTTCCAGAATGATGATATAATCTTTCTGTCGCAGCGTATCTCCGACGTTCATGTAGTGCGTCACATAATTCAAACTATCTTCCAGTGATTGCGCAAATTTCTTATCCGTTTCAGACAGCGGCAAGCTGGCAATATGGGTGAAAATATCCTCTGTCCAGTAATGTTGGGTAGAAGGATTGGAAGCGACAATTTTCTTTTCCTTGCGTTCGTAAAGGACGTTTGGATACAAATCAAACTCTTCTAAAATATTTCCTTCTTCGTCTTTTTGTTTATAGTTAATTTGAAATTGTCGGTGGTTTCCCCAAATGCTGTCTTTGACGTAAGTCACTTCATAACCATTCATAAACATCGGTGCGTCTTTCATCAACAACACATTGCGCTTGTACTGTTCTTCCGAAAAATTATCAATTAATCCTGCCTGGGCAAACTCATTGTTGGAAATAAATTTCTTATTCAATCCGGAAGCTAAAATACCAATAATCATCAGCCCGAATCCTACGTGGGAAACAGTGGAGGCTGCCGTCCGCAAGTTCGCTTTGGTAAACGAGATCAGATAATCCAGATTGGTAATGACCGTAAAAATTCCGGAAAACAACAGCAGTTTATACTGCCACGCTCGTGCATCTATCCACGTAGTAGCCAGCCAGGTAAGTCCACCCGAAATAATGGTAGCAATACTAAGGTGCAATAAAACCTTGTTACTATGCGAACTAAAATTCCGCTCTTTGAAACGCAAATATTGGGAAGCACCAGAAAATAAACTAATAAAGATTCCGATCCAGAGTTGGTATTTATTATAATGGTCAATCGGGTCTTCAATAACACTTCCCTGATAGGCAGGATCAAATAGTTCTACAATTTTATTATAAACAGGTAAAGAACTGGATGCAGTAATCAAGGCTGCTGAAAACAGGAAAACCAGACTACCGATAAACATCCAGAATTCTTTGGAGCTCGTCGCTTCTTCTCTTTCCGGTACCGGCACGTCTCGACTTCCCCAACCGTAAGCACCGATGGATAAAAACACAAAAGCCAGTAAGAAAAGCAGCAATTGATTTTCTAGTCCCATTTCGGTAAAAGCGTGTACGGAAGTATCGCCCAACACGCCACTCCGCGTTAAAAACGTGGAGTAAACGATAAACACAAAAGTCAGTAAATAAAAAAGATAAGAACTCTTGATCGACTGTCCGGTTATTTTCGCAATTAGATTGGTATGAATACCTGCGAGTAAAAACAACCACGGAACAAGCGACATATTTTCTACCGGATCCCAGGCCCAGTATCCACCAAAACTTAACGCCTCGTAGGCCCAGGCACCACCCATCAGAATACCGGTTCCGAGCATGCCACCCGAAAACAAAGCCCAGGGTAAAACAGGTTTTAGCCATTCTTTATGTTTCCCCGTCCAGAGTCCCGCAATAGCGTAACAAAAAGGAATCGCGGTAGACGCAAATCCCAAAAACAGGGTAGGTGGATGAATCGTCATCCAGTAATTTTGCAAGAGTGGATTTAGTCCGGTACCCGTCACCAGACTCAAGTAATCCGCATTGGCAAAAATTGGAATATCCATCGTATCTCTCAATAACAACAGAGGGTTGCTACCCAATTTATAAACCCATTCTCCAAAGCCGATATAAACGCCCTGAATCATGGAACTAATAAAAATCTGAATAAAAGACAGGGTTGCCATAACGGGGGATTCCCATTCTTTGGCGGTACGCATCAGGACAAAACCCAGGATCACGTGCCAGAACATCCATAGTAAAAAACTACCTTCCTGTCCCTCCCAAAAGGCGGAAGCGATATATTTAAAAGGTAAATCTTCCGAGACGTGAGAATAGGCGTAATAATACTCAAAGTATTGTTGAATCATCACGTAGAAAATCGTTCCGATCACTAAAAAAGTCGTTAGCCCATGTAGGACAAAAGCCGTTCTGGCAATCTTGCGCCAACTCGCAAATTCGGGCGTATCTCGCCGCTGCGTCGCGAAAAAATAAGCGACGGTTGCCAAAATACTGGTAACGAAACTAATAAGAATGGCCAGGCGCCCGATCTGACCTGGTAATAAATGTTCCCCGATATACTGGATTTCTTCCATGCTAGATTTGCTTGGTTTTAGACCTGATAATTATTTCTTCGTCTTTATATTTGGAAGGACATTTCATCAGCATTTCCGTTGCGACAAAAACGTCTCCTTTCATTGCGCCAGTTAGCACAATAGATTCGGACCGTTCGAATTCTTGTGGCTTTTCAGAAAGTAGCGTAACTTTACCTGGCACGCCCTTGGAATCTTTCATATGAAAATGAAATTTATTGGGATCAACCGCTGGATTATATTCCATCGGTTTGTCCTTCATTAGTTGACCCACGAGTTTTACGCGATCACCTGTTTCTACTGCTTCTGCAAAGGTAGAATATGTACTGACATCGCCGGAGAGCGATAAAAGCAACCCAATCGCAACCGCAATAATGGCTATTCCAATTAAATGTGATTTTTTCATAAGTGCCAGTTTTATTTAAGGAAAATTTTTGTGCTTTATACAAGAATACTAATCGCCCAAAGTTACGTCTTTTTGAGGGCGAATGCGGGTTCAAAAAATCATTATTATATCATATTTAAACCTGAAAACAGATGGCAGACTCTTTTGACAATGATATGACTGGCCGGATGGTAATTATTTTCGGCTCTGCCCGCTCTGACGGCCACACGGCTCAAATGGCCGCCCGGATCGCCTCCCGTTTGGGAGTGAACGTCATTGATCTCAAGGTGTACCAAATTGAACATTATGATTATGATCATCAATATAAAAACGATGATTTTATAAATTTGATTCGAAACGAGGTCATTCAGATGGATACGTTGATTTTGGCCACGCCCGTTTATTGGTATAGTATGAGCGGTCGAATGAAAGTTTTTCTGGATCGTTTTACAGATTTGTTGAAAATAGAAAAAGATTTGGGGCGGCAGTTACGGGGGAAATCCATGGCTGTGTTTACCACGTCGAACAGTGATAATTTAGGGGAGCATTTCTGGCACCCATTTGTCTCAACTGCTGAATATTTAGGCATGAATTATTTGGCCAATGCGCATTTTTTAGAAGCGGATGTTGATAAAGTTGATGTAGCACTCGATTTTGTCAATGACTTGTTAATGGCTCGTTCGCATTTGGGAACTTAAGTACATGGACAAAATTAAATTAACGTTATTTCTGCCTCTTTTTTCATCACGCTTCGTTAAAAAGCCTCGTCGATGCTGCGGCATCGCCTGCGTTTTTAGCCTCGACTGATAAAAAAATAGTCTCGAAATTTCAGTTATCTAATGCTGTCCAGGTACTTGGCAGAAAGATATTATCATTGGGGAGGGTGAACTGAAATTATGGGATTAAACGAGCAAATAATGTGGTAACCAAAAACTCAAAAATAAAATCTCAAAACGCCCACTATAACCCAAAGCTATGATCAAAATCCTTTACTTCATTTCGCTGGCGGGAATGTTTTTTTACCTAACAGCCTGTCAACCAGAATCTGTGAAAACTTCCGGTACCTTACCCGAAGAAGCCCCTGTAAAAGTCCGCGTCAAACCTACCTACAAAGCGGAAGATCGAAGCTACGAAGCGCACTGGGGAGATCTGGATTTTCCGGTTGTTAACGATCCTTTGCCGGGAAATAAAGCCAAACAATATACCGTTACCAAAGATAGTTTTCTGACAAATATTCTAAAACCGATGTCTTTTACCAAAGGAGGTAAACCCATGAAACTGGATATGATTGCCGTGGTGATCTACAATCGGGTCAACGGTCAGCCGTCTATGTTTCACTTTTACGAACACACTAATTTTTCGGTGGATACCACCCGGTACGGAAGTACGTTACAGGAATACGTCAAAAGCGGGGCACACGTGAGTATCCGCGGATTTCGGGAAAACATTCCGATCAATTCGGTCGCTTTTAAAATTCATGATCCGGAAGGAGAATACCACCCACCCGTTTATTTTAAAAGTCTTAATTTTATTGAAAAAGAAGTTTTTGGATTTCAACTTTATGCTGCGATGGGTCGCAAAATGCTCGTTCGGTTAGATACCACGGCTGAGGGAAATATTCATAAGATGTATGAAGACAAACCGGACAGCTACGAAATCTTACATATCCCAGGATTCAAAACCGTTCGGCGCTCGTTGAAAGATGAAGAAAAACTTTGGCCTTCTGACAATTTCACCCGCATAAATCTACTGGACAAAACCAAGTCCTGGCCAAAAGATTTGCAATATTATCCAGAATACTACGAATTTGAAGACAAGACGATTCAGCTAAATTGGGGTCAACTAAAAACGCCTTCCATTGTTAAAAAGGAGGACGATAATCGTAGATGGCGCTACGGTCCCAAATGGGAAGGATGGCCAAAAAAAGCAGAACTGTACGAATTTTTATCTGCTGCCCATTCTCAGCCTCTGGTGTTAATTGTAGACGACGAAATTTGGAAAACGGTACGTTTTGATTGCTGGATTACTTCCGAAAGTACGGAGGATTACCGATTTTTGACCGAGGATATTCGACATCCGGAAATTACGAAAGTGCTAAAGGATTTACCCAGACGTTCCAGTATTTATATTGATAATTTATTGATTGAGAATAAGAAAGGAGAGGTGCGTTGGTTCCCGGTGCCGTTTGCTTTTCATTTTCCGTAAGGAACTTAAAATATAATAGGAAATTTTGCCACAGGAACACAAAGAAAAAAAATTAAGAAAATGAAAACAATAACAATACTATTATTTTTATCATTAAGTATTATTTCATACGCCCAGCAACCCAACGAATGCAAGCTCCAAATTGGCACTAACCTCAGCGGCGTTGTCGACTACGGCACCGAACTTCCCTTTGTCAACCTCATGCGCAACGCGCGGATGTGGTACACCAAAGACAACGACAATCCCAACGCAGCTTTTGATTCTGGTTTTACGGATGAACTGACCTACCGCGCTGATGGCTATCCGACACACATTCCGCAGCAAGTAGCCGGAGCTGATTTTGAGCAACGGACCGTTACCATTTGGGCAAACACAAGTAGCTGGCCAGCAGGGGAGTATACTGTTTTATGGGAAGGGACGGGACAACTTTCGTTCTGGGGAGGACACGAAAATTTAACGCAGACGGATGATCATCGAATCGTTTTTGATTTTTTAAACCCGATGGATAATGTATTGGAAATGACGATCCTTACGTCGGATATCGACGATCCGATTCGGAATATCAGATTGCTGATGCCGGGGACAGAAGATACTTATGAGACGCAACCATTCTATTCACTTTGGTTAGAAAAATTGTCGATTTTCCCATCCGTTCGTTTTATGGATTGGGGGACGACGAATAGTTGGGGACAACCGGATAACTGGACGTGGGATGATCCTGCTTTGTTTGCCTGGGAAGACCGTGCACAAATGGATCATTACACCTGGGCGACCAATAAAGGGATTCCTTACGAAATGATGATCCGGTTATTAAATGACTACGATCTGGACGGTTGGGTTTGTGTACCGCACCGGGCGAGTGATGATTATATCGAACAAATGGCTACTTTATTTCGCAATGATCTGGAAGCCGAACGTCATCTGACGGTGGAATATAGTAACGAAATTTGGAACTGGATTTTTGGACAAACGCATTGGCTGAATAAATATGGTTGCGAACAGACGGGCGTATCCTGGCCCGAAGGAATAGTGCCTTACGTACAAAATTGTCTGGATATTTGGTCTGGTGTTTTTGATGGTGAGCTGGATCGGCTCACCCGAGTAGCGGGCGTGCAGGCCAGCTGGCAGGACGTCAGTAATCGGATGGTAGAGAATCTGACGCCCGGAAGTTACGATGCGATTACACCAACTTTTTATTTTGGAATCAACGAAGAGGGAGACGCTGCACTGGATGCTTTGGGAGCCAGTGCTACGGTCACGGACGTTGCTTTTTACGCCAGACAAGCGATGGGGGAAGGAAGCGATTTTTTGCTTACGCAGAAAAATGAACTGGCCGATCCGATGGGCGTTCCAATGGTTTTTTACGAGGGAGGGCAGCACATTACTGGACATCCTTTTGGTGAAGAGCCTACTTACGGGCAAGCTTTGTTAGATATTCAGCGGGATACGGCGATGTATAATATGTACATTGAATGGTTTGATTTTTTAGCCACATTACAAACGGGAGAAGATCCGTTGCAATTGATGAATTTTTCTTTCGTAGCACCACGCAGTTCGCGCTACGGCAGCTGGGGAATTTTAGAAACAATGGATCAGGATTTATCCGTGACGCCCGCGCCCAAGTACAGCGCTATCCTGGAAACAATTCAGGCTTGTGAAACCATTGTAGCCACAAAAGAAGTAGAAGATCAGTCAACAAAATATCGCTTATTTCCAAATCCGACGAGTGATTTTATAACCATTACTGGAAATTTAAGAGATGGTGAAATTCTTATGTACAATGAGATTGGTCGGGAAGTGATACGACGCGTGGTGAATGCGACGAGTGTGGTTTTGGATGTATCTAATTTGACGAGCGGTGCTTATTTTATTCGGATTGCTGGAGAGGAAGGAGTGGAGGTTTTGCGGGTGGTGGTGGAATAGAAAAATGTCATTTTAGGAAAGCACCGTAATGTCCAGGAGATATCTAAAGAGAAAAATTTTAAATATAATTACAGCTACGAAGGCATTGGCAAATTAATCCGTGAGAATGTCATAGCCTGGAACGTAGAAATTGAAAAATATTTCGCGCTCAATAAAGGGTGAATCACAATTTCTAGATAGTTTCTCCTCCTGCCAATCCCGCCTGCCAATCATCCGGATGAAAATAAAAACAATCCGGCAGCGTCTTAAACCAAGTCAATTGTCGTTTTGCATAGCGTCTTGTATTCTGCTTGATCAGCTCGACCGTTTCTGCCAAAGTAACTTCTTCTTCAGAAAAATAAGTAAAAAATTCCCGATAGCCGACCGTCTGCAAGGAGCGCAATTCCCGATGGGGATAAAGTGCTTTCGCTTCTGCTTCCAATCCTGCTTTCAACATCAAATCCACCCGTAGATTGATTCGTTCGTAGAGCGCCGCACGATCCCATTCCAGACAAAAATAAACGGGTGTAAAAGGCCGTTCCCTTTTAGGTTTTTTTAGATAACTGCTATAAGGATGACCTTCGGTGTAGCAAACATTCAAAGCCCTTACCAATCTACGTGGATTTTGTAAGTCTATTTTGTTATACGTTTCCGGGTCTAGTTGCGCGAGTACCCCTTGTAAGCCGGGAAGACCTTCTTTTTCAAAAATATCGGCTACTTGCTGTTTGGCTTTTTCAGTTATATCCGGAAATTCATCCAAGCCTTCACACAGCGCTCGTATATACAACCCACTACCGCCCGTGAGAATAACCTGATCGTGTTTTTCGAATAATTTAGTCAACAAATTCAGCGCTTCCCGCTCGTAATCCCCCACGTCAAAAGGCGTATGAATACTTCGGTCATCAAATAAATAATGGGGAGCCGCAGCCATTTCCTCCGGCGTTGGCTTGGCGGTACCAATCGACATCTCCTGATAAAACTGGCGGGAATCTGCGTTGACAATCGGCGCATTGCCCAAAGCCTGTGACCACCGGATCGCCGTTTTGGTTTTTCCGCTGGCGGTAGGACCTGCTAATACGAGGAGTTGTTTCATGATTTTTTATACAATGGGTTGACAATCGGCTTTCAGTTGGCTGCCAATGCGGACGATTGGCTCGCTTCTGGCGTGTTTGGGCGTTGCTATTTTAATATCGCTCTTATCAAATTATTCATTAAAAAATTATTAATTATCCCATCTCCAGCAATCCGAATCTCCAACAATCAAATTATTCCACCCATTCCGCAATAAAAACATTCGTATCCCGTGTTCCCCCATTATTACGGTTAGAAGAAAAAACAATCTTCTTTCCATCCGGAGAAAACATCGGAAAAGCATCAAAGGTCTTATCAAAACTAATCTGCTTTAGATTCGTCCCGTCCGTATCAATCATAAACAAATTAAACTGGCGACCTGACTTTACATGGTGGTTAGAACTAAAGATAATTTTTTTTCCGGAAGGATGATAAAAAGGCGCCCAGTTGGCACCACCGAGTTTGGTGATTTGACGCAAGTTGCTACCATCCACATTACAAATATAGAGTTCCATATCCGTAGGTTGAACCACCCCTTCCGCTAATAAATCTTTATATACTTTTTGATCTTCTGCACTTTGTGGACGCGAAGCACGGAAAATTAATTCCTTGCTATCCGGCGAAAAGAACGCACCGCCATCGTAGCCCAAACCGCTCGTTACTTGCTTCACATCGGAACCATCAAGGTTCATCGTATACAATTCCAAATCACCAGAACGCGTAGAAGTAAAGACCATTTTAGAGCCATCCGGCGCAATGGTTGCCTCCGCATCGTAACCTGGTTCGGTCGTGAGTTGCTTGGTAATATTTCCATCCATATCCGCCAGAAAAATATCGAAGTCACTATAAACTGGCCAGACATATTTTCCGTCGACGCTACGTGGCACTTCCGGACATGCTTCGTTGCCGAGATGCGTGGAAGCGTACACGATTTGTTTTCCATCAGGCATAAAATAAGAACAAGTGGTTCGACC
>Ga0079203_1002552_pt1 | contig 12084 bp, 9 predicted proteins | sample PorBlaMBantryBay_FD_68602 | JGI IMG/M metagenome (GOLD analysis project Ga0079203, IMG submission 68602) | Marine algae microbial communities from Bantry Bay - Bantry Bay, Ireland | ecosystem: Host-associated > Algae > Red algae > Blade | place: Bantry Bay, Ireland
CTCCTCAAACAACTCCAACTCCACCGCATCTAGCCTACTATCTCCCGCCAGTCGATAAGTCACATACTGCTCTATCACCTTGCCGCGTTCTAGCACCAACGCCGGCTCATAATCAGGAAACTTAGCCAACAAAAATCTTAGAAGCCTCTCGGATTCGCTTGTCTCTCATGACTTTGATCGAGCCTTGACAAATGCAAGTAGTTCTGAGTTTTTGAGAGCATCTATATTATTATCTATCAAGGCACGAACAATCTTTATCTCATCTGATCATAGACTTGGCGCTATTAAAGCAAGATCTCTGATAGCATATCGATAATTTTCTTTTAGATTTAAAGCACTCATATACACATCCCAAGCCTCACTATATCTTCACAATTCACGTAGAGCACTTCATTTCCAAATCAATAACGTGGGATTTAATAATAATTCATCAAAGTATCTATCAGCAGTCTCAATAGTTTTGGTATAATTTTCTAGTTCAAAATAAGTTCTGGTGATCCAGTATCAAACGCTGGCTCTGGAAGTTAAAGTGTCAGGATCATCATAATGCCATATTTTTTCCAAAAGATCAATCGCTCAAGTGTACTCTCAAACATAAAAGTGTGAAATACCATAATAGTAATCAAGAAAATCATAATTATCATTATCTATGTCTCAAGTAAGATATTCTCATAGCAATTCATATGTTTTTATAAATTGATTTTTCTGAGCGTATGCAACGCCCTGTAGAGCTTTTGGAAAACTTGCATTTGGATCATTTTGGAGAGACATAGTGATAGCTTTTTGGACATCATCAGTATCTTTATTGGATAGCAATAATGCATATGCATATAACATCTCAATAGTAGATTTTTCCCATATATTATTTAGAGGTGGGAAATTCAATATAATATCTATTACTTCATCATATTCTGACTGCTTAAGCAATGTGAGTATTTTTAGTAGATGCACGCTTAAAGGGCTGAATTTAGATATATCTTTTGTTATCAATTCATTGTGAGCCTCATCAAATCTTCATAATTTGAGTAATGACAACGATCTCCAGTATGATAAATCTATATCTTTGTTGTTTGTAGAGACAATATCTAAGAATTTTTCATATTCGCCAAAAATAAATAGATTTCTATAATCATCATGTGATGTTGAAGATTTATTGGAAATATAATAAAATCAAACTACCAAAAAATTGATGAGGAGAAAGATAGCGATTATAAATATATGTTTCTTTGCCATGAGTGTAGAGAACTAATCTAAATGCTGAGCAAATAATGAAGTGAGTGCAGAGCATATCAATGCATAAAATGTATATAAGCTCCACTGCTCTGCTAATACATAATCTCAGAGTATCATATATCCAGGTATGTGTATCATACAATACAATGCTATCAATGCAAAATAACGTGAGTCAAATCACCATAAAATATACAAAAATAGAGCATACAATGCACACACAAAACTAGCATATCACCATCGCAAATATCGGATACCAAACATAACTCATATACCCAATCAGCTAGTCAGTATCCGCAATAACGTGGTAGAGAAACGTGGATGTATATCCGATATGTCATCCAAACGAGGTACAATATATATCCAAGATAGTATGCCCAATATATGTGCTCGACCTGTTTGTATCACAATATCATCTCACAACAATCATAATACTCGCATACTCAGCAGAACAAAACTCACAAATCACATAATGAGTGGTAGTAATCTATTTCTCATAGCGTCAGAAGATGCCAATAATAAAGTGTATTCGAATAAGATTTTATAATATATTATATACTGATACTTCATCATTTTCCAATACTAGATCCAGGTATCACTGCTGTACCATAAGATCCAAAAACACTACATACCACTCATAGTCTCACTGATGAGCAAGCACAATATACTGCAATCCAAGTCATTTATGATCCAAGTATGATGCTTCTAATTCTTGTTCGGTGATACCGTCTCTAAACTCTCACCAAGGGGCTATATACTTCTCTATGATCTTGGATTCTGGTCTTCTAGATCGAGAATATATTGTCACTAGTTCTGAGTTGTCCCCATACAATATCTCAGGATCAAAATATCTGTATACCGATCATAGCACTATCCTCTCCGTCCACGGTACTCTCACATAGCCATGCCAAGGATATGCGATCACCTGATGACATTTTTGTGCTACAAATCTTTTGGTCTCTCAGGTAGGTGTATATATATACTCACAATCATCTCTATCTGTGACATGTGATGCAAGATATGTCCTCACCTCTTGTCGCTGTGATGGATAGTGATCTATCTGTATCTGTCACCAAAATCACCACAATACATAAGGAGTAAAAAGTATCGGCAATATATATACCAAGTATAGGAATAGAGTAGATCCGCGACTATCACGATACAGCAGCTGCACAAAGTATGTGAGCATATAAGCAGTAAATATACATACAAACAAGATCCATTTGTGAGGCTCTCTCATGCCTGCATAGTATGGTAGATGCTCATAGAGCCAGAGATTGGTCTGTGTGATCCACTCTGCACTACTCACTCACAATGACAAAAAATATCACAAAAATGCTATCACGCCAATCCATATACCCAAAAAACGTCTATTCCTATTGGTCTCGTAGAGACATAGATGGGCAAATGCAAATAACGCTATCACCAACAATACAATACCTATCTGGTAGCTCCACACTGTCTCTCCTACGATCTTATAGTTTCATTGAGCGGCTCATCGATATCCCTGCATAGTAGCATGATGCAGATATATATTGTGTCACCAAAAATATGACTGAAACTGATAAAACATCGGCTCTGTAAATGTAGTAGCTTGATCTACTAATGCACCATGCTCACCACTATCAGTGAGCACTGGCACTAGCCAGATAGCATTGCACAGCAATATAGCGCATCCAGAGAGGAAGATACGACCATATACTGCTCTAGATCTATATATCCATGTACATACCACAGCTGATACCACTCACATCCCAGCAATAAAAAACGCATTGTGTATACTAGAAAGACACAAAAATAGGCTCAACATACCAATACCCACTAGATACCTATACCCTCAATGTACAAAGTATCTATACATACATCAAAACAAGAAAGGATATCCAATGTAAGACAATAATACATTGAGCTGACCATCCATAAATCTTTCATAAAAAAATGGATTGAACACTAGCACCAAAGAGATGAGTACACCAGCTCCAGCTCGATCATTTTCCTCTGATTGGGAGTGTCGTAAGTAGATTCCTCAATATACCAATGCACCAAATATCAATACAAGGAGAAACTTTTGTAACCATCGCATGGGTATGCCCAACCATACTATCACCTGAGACAGCCAACCTACCCATATATTATTGGATCATCGAGGAGCCAAAAAACCATCTACATGTATCACTCGATCTAACAAAAAAATGTATCACGGCTCCAATAATGGGACACTAATAATGAATAGTAAAAATAACAACAATATGTTCTCTCGTCTCATACGTTTATATTATATTAGAAGTTCTCTTTGGTAAACTGTACAACTCAATTATAGTAATTAATATACTAAATATCATCAATATATTAATTACATAAGCCAAATGATACATATCATTTTGGTAATTTAATAAATATATCAAACAAAATATACTCAATCAAGAAATTAGGTATAATGCTCTATAAGACTTAAATGCAATCAATAGTTTAACTAATAGATTCAACAAGGCTAACAAGCCACTGAATAACAATAATCGTGACAATAAATCAACATGTAGTTCAAATCATTCATGAAACATATTAAGAAAAAAATCTCAAAACAATAGGTTTCATGAAAAAGACATGATCATTAAAATTATATATAGCGCAATTGGAATCATTAAACTTTTAAAGTCTAAATAATGAGATTCTACTAATTTTGGATAATACACAGTTTCAATACTGATTCACAAGAAGAGTGATGCTTTGGCGAGAATGGATATTCCCACATAAGTTCATGCAATATTTGCGTCAAAGATACTTTTTGCAATTAAAACATCAGTATTCATTAAGAAAGCTAGTAAAACGGATGAAATAAGGTAATATCGCATTTGTTTTCTTTGAGGTAAGAAATGTTCTACTAGCTCTGAAGAATCGATATCTACCATATCGGTAGGTCATTCATTTTCTAACATCTTCGTGATAACTATATGTTTAATTATAAAAATAAATATCATTGAAAACACAATTCATCAAAGTGCTCATCCTACATAAAATCATGAGCTAACTAAAAGAAATCAGATTCATAGTTTACACAATGCGGACATAACATTAAAAATTGCAATGTAATGAAATTTTTCGACACCTTGAAAATATGCCACTTGAAAGATGCTAACGGAAGCAATGAAAATTGCTCATCAAAGTAAAATAAAATATCAATAGTAATCTATCTGTAGGAAATTTGAAATAATTGGTGAAACAAAAATAAAAAATCATCATAACAATAATCACAAGAAGATTTGACGCTTTATCATTAATTTACTAAGAGAATATATCCAATTTGAATCAGTAGCATTTTGTGATATCTCTTTAACAAAAAATAGTGATACAGCAACGAAAATCACTATAGCTATATTCAATAATGATAGTAAGCTCTCAAATTCTGCAAATTCCTCAAGAGTTAGATATCTTAGCATAAGTGGGTGATATAAGTATCAGATAATTCCAGAAAATAAAACAGAACCTGATATAATGACAATATTATTAAGATCTTTTTTCATATTTACTTTATAATAAATTTTTTAACAGGACTGATATATTATATAAATTAGATCTTGTAATACAGAGAATAAATCAATGATTTTTCAACACTACAATAAATAATTACTGATTGGCTTATAGATATTACATATTCTTAATATACAAAATTGTAATTAATTTCAAATTCTTTGGGACCTACAATTCTAGATACATAAAAAAATAAGTTTTTTATATAATGTTACTCAGTAACGTAAATTTTAATATGGAAAATTACAAAATTAATTAGAATTTTCATCGAAGGATCATAAAGTGAATGATAAGATAAATAATTTTAACTCTCAGGTTAAAATTAATTCAAATAGATCTTCCTCTGAAATTGATTCAACGTTAAATCCATTATTTAATAAATATGAGTATCAATTATCTTTTAAAAATGAAAATATTTTTCTTATTATCGCCACTCTCTCTTCAACATTCTCAAATAAATGAAATTCAATATATCATACTTTAAAATTAAATTTTTCATTAGAAATAAGATACTCCATAATTCAATACTCGCTTCATTCAATATCCATCTTTAGTCAATCATAGTAATTTTCATCTAGTATGTTTCATATAAAATCAGCTGGCACATCATAACTATAAAATCCTTTTTCAGAGACCGAAACACTTGCTCCGATCGCATATTTCTCTTTTTTTGTTAATTGGATGCTATCAGTATTAGGATCAGATACGACTGCAATATTGTAAGCTGTTACATTATTTCAAATTATATTTTTTCTTAAATAACGATAATTCTCTGGATCAGCTTCATATACGGTAACATTACTATTTCTCATTGAGAAATAAACTGCCGAATCTCCTACAAATCATCAAAGATCTAAAACATGTTCTAATCATGATAAACGAGCATAAGCGTCTCTAAAAAATATTTCGTCAAACACTATAAAAAGTCTTGGCTCATTAGGTATAGTGAAATCTATTCAGGAAACATTTATTGACAAATCTTTTACAATTCAGAAAAATCTCTGTATGTAACTTTTCATCATATTAACAAATAGGTATCTTGATGACATAAACACGTCATATAATTCATTGAATCTATAAAAAAATAAATAGACTCATCTCAATGGTCTATAAATATATTCGAATTTTTTTAGGAATTCTATCATGCTATAATATAAATTAAATATAAATTGATACATTAGAATATATAAACCTAGACATGAATCAATTGAATTACAATATTAAATGATATCTATAGAAAATCAATCAAAATACTCAAATAAATAGTTATAATGGCAATTAAAGTAACAGCATCTTAGATATCATTCGCGATGTTTTTCATATACATTGAGATTTCTTGAAAAATTGCCAGAAATATAAGTACTCATAGAAATCATAATGATAAAATAATAATCAAAGAGTAAAAGAACTGTTTTTCATACCAAAGTACGGCATATAATCTATTGTCATCATCTCAAATTTTAGCTGATTCTGATGAAGGTATAATCCAAGTATTTCATACCATATTACCCTCGAAATGATTGATTGGATTCACTTCAGAATGCGAAAAATATCTTCATTCACTTAAATCTAAATACGTATTTCATATTGTACACATTCTATTTTGACTGATAGAAAACTCTTTTCGGTCATCAAGACATTTTACATCTTCATACTCTCTTCTTGTTATTCGCTTTAACTTCCAACTATTACTAAATGTTTGATTTAGTTGTATCAAGAAAGCTTCTGATAGATCTACATTAGATATATTTAGAAAATACTTTGTTGAGTTCTTTGGCGATGTTTTTATATCTATATTAATATTTCTATTCGATGGAGAAATACTACTTGGGAATCAATTTGATTGGTATTTGTAAGCATCTTCGTCTATAAAAACTGGCTTCTCTTGAATATTAATTGGATTATTTAGAAATTCATCTACAGTTCCATATGTAATGAGTCATGGTGAATAAATAGTAAATTCATAATTCTCAGATTCTTTGAGTGAATAGTTATTATAGTTTTCACTAATTGATTTATCCAAACTCTTTACATTTAAACGCTTTATTATTTTTTCACTTTCTCAGACATAATCTTTCGAGCTATAGTATTCAAATTCTCATTGTTTCGCATTACGAATTCATGTAAATACGATGATGTTTTTGAGATTTAAGATTGATAAATTTCATATAGCTCTATAATTTAAAACATTATTAATCTTATCTCTAAATGCCACTTGTTTAGAATTTACAAGTCTAGAGTTTCAGTTCAGTAGATCTTTATATTTTTTATTATAGTTCATATAAATATAATATGGGGATCGGTTAAATACCAATTTATGTAATGGTAGCATTAACGAACTCAAACTATATGAATCATTATCGATAAAAGACTTTCTTAAATCAGTAGGGATATCGCTTACGCTTATTGTTGAGAATTTAGGATTATTTTTAAAATTAAAAAATGGGAAAAATATTGATATAAAGTATACAATTAATATTCAGTAGAAAAATTTAATGCTCTTATTTTGATAAGAATCTCAAATAAATCAAATCACATAAGCAAGTAATGTAACTATAATAACATTCAATCGTCATGTATTATTCGCTAGAAAAGGAAAATATTGATATATTATTGAAATGAATATATCATCAGGTAAAAATTTTGATCAGACCTTCATTCAAGTTAAAAGTAAAATTACAATTACTACTATATTTATGTGATTATTTCACTTTTTAATATTTAGGCACATCACAATAAGTAGCAAAAATATCAATGAGTGTAAAAGATTAAAAAAACTAGTTGATGTATATTCACTAATCAAGGTTTTAGTAGGTTCTGATCAATAAAAAATTTGAAGCATGCTTTGATTTTTGAGATTATTTATATATGTATTTCACCAATCCTCTTCTCAGACTTCTGCATAATTAGATAATCAAGAAAAGTATTTATGATCACCATCAACATAAGGATATATAATTGAAAATGAAAATGGTAATATTCAGAAAAATCAGCAAATAATCACTACAATTGTTTTTTTATAGAAAAGATATCATGTTTTTAGAATATCTTTTCGAAAGAGAAAAAATAATAATAAGAACAAGAATCAATATAATCAAATAATTCTTGTATAGGAAAGGAACAAGAATACACCCAATACCAACAAAATATAATTTTTAAATCTATTCTCAGTATATATTCTATGAAGTGCATATATAATGATTGGGAAAGAGGTGTAAGCATATAAGAATCATATCTGATTGGCCATATATACAGAAACAAGGTTAATTGAGAAAAATAATCATCACAATGTCGCAGACTTATTCGAAAAAAGAATCTTTAATACCTCTTTCATAAAATAGAAGTTTGCCAGAAAGAATAATAGAAGATAAAGTCTTTGGTCTACAATTCATGCAAGAAAATATCATATTCATCTTGTAAGATTTGCAGCTGATCTGTCGTATCAAAAACCTGTTCAAGGAAAAATTGAATATAACAATTCAGATAAGTAGTTAATGTTGCTAAATTTATAGAACAATAGCCATCAACTATCTATATATCACCAAACAGTTTCTTTAGCAAAAAATTGTATAGCTATAGCTATTAACAATACAACAAAAAATATGTATTTACTATATTTCATGAGAAATTTTATAAAGAATTTTTTATCTGAGTGGTAGAAATAGCCTCTGTCCTAGGAAAATAAACAACTTCACAATGATCTTCTAAAAAATCGAACTTCCCTTCTCGATCATCTCACATACAAAATATATCTGCTTTGTAATCAGCCACATCAGTTATTTTTTGATCTCGATCATTTTCTGGTATTACCAGGTCCACATATCTTATAGATTCCAGTATTTCTTTCCTTTGTTTGTATGTAGAGTGAGAGGTTTTTCATTTGCCAGCATTGAACTCATCTGTAGAGAGTCACACTATGAGATAGTCTCACAGAGCCTTTGCTCTTCTTAACAAATTGATATGTCAGATATGAAGATAGTCATAAGTACCATAAGTTAGGATTCTTTTCATAGCATTATGAATAAAATAAAAGTGATGTAAGAGACTCACACACGAGGTATCAGTCCTCTAGAGTTCCATAAAATTTTTGTGATAATTTTTTGTATTGATCTTTGTATGCTGACGAGTTCACTATCTTACTATAATCATCTATCACTGATATCAAAGAAGAAACGCTCTCTACCCTTGTGAGAGCTGTGGTAACATCTGCAATATCATACAACAATCATCTCTCTCTATGTATATAGTCATCAAGATCTTTTTGCAAAAACAAGACTGGTTTGCCAGTAAGTAAAAAATCTATGTATATAGAAGAAAAGTCAGTCATAATAGCATCTACAAAAGGCTGGAAATCTGTACTATCATAGAATAATTTTTTTGTGATATCCCATATATTGCTATATTCATCTTCTCATACAAATTTTCTACTCTCATTGATGTGAGTTTTGATTACTAGCAATATATTTTGCTGTTGCAGAGCACGATTCAATGCTAACAACTCTGAAGATTCAAAATAATCTGTAGAGTTTTTTTCTCTAAAAGTAGGACTAAATAGAATTATTTTATCGAAATTTTTTCTCCATTGTGATACTTGAGACTCTACATCATTATTCTTTACTAGATCCAAGATGTTTTGAGATCTGAGTATATCATTTCTTGGTACTCATATATTGTATACAGCATCATTGCGAAATGTTCATGCAATAATCTCTTTAGTTCAAACATTTGAGAGTATCATTTTATATGTTTTGTATTCAAGTTTTTCAAAAAATAGTACTAATTTATTTCTCTGTTGAATATATAAGTCAGATAAGAATCATATCTTTTTGATAGGTTCTCAATGTCGCATCTGTATCACAAAAAAGTTTCCTACAATCACGCCTTTTATTCAAAGATCAAAACTACAAGAATCTATAATAAGATATTTTGCTCTTAAGATAAGTCGTCGAGTTTTTAGCTTTGAACTTCCATATGTCACAAATCTATCATCATCAGATGATGGAGAGAAAAAACGTATATCCAAATCCTGAGGTCAAAATTTTTGGAGATATAAATAATATATTTTAGGATTTCATCAGATGTAATTTCATTTTGCAGACCCAAATAATATTAAGTTTCCCCTTTTAGGAACAAGGTAAGACAGTATTCGCAATACAGAAGTCTCAAAAAATCAAAAAATCTTATTATGCATTGGAAAGAAAAAAAATAATAGAATTAGCCTGAGTTGCAATTTAAATATTTATTAAGTTGAAGAACCAAAGTACAAATTTTGGAGGGAAAAATTGCATACATCGAGTTCAAAATAAGAAAAATCTTCACTTTGTAGATATATAATATCACAATTCTATAGCTTTTTTTCTCGCCCTCAAGGCATTTTTAATCATAGTTTTTTGTTTCTTGAGAATTGAATTATCTCAATATATTCTATATTGAACTAATTCTTTTTGAACATTATAAAACTCATAATGTTGGCCAATCCTTATCCATAGTTCCAAATCTTCTGCATATACATAATCATCATTATATCATCAATATTTTGTCAGAGCATCTTTTCTTATTATAACTGTATTGTGAGCAAATGGATTTCTAAATCGAATAGATTTTCTGCATTCATCATCAGATTCTGGAAATACTTTTGATCATATTTTCTTTCAGTATCCATCAATTACTTCAAAGTTTGATCAACATACTCCAATTTTTGGCTTAGTAGATATTATCTCATAAACTGATCCTAACCGGAAGGGTAAAGCTATATCATCACTATCCATTCTAGCTATGTACTCTCATTTTGCTATCTCAATTCATTTATTGAGAGTTTTACATATTTTTAGATTCTGCTTATTTTTGATAGCCACTATTCTCTCATCCTGTACCGCATAAGATTGTATAATACCCCAGCTCCCATCTATACTCCCGTCATCTATGATGATAAATTCAAAATCAGAAAAGGTCTGCTGTAAGATGCTTTCTATCGCTTCAGCAAGAAATTTTTCACCATTATAATTTGGCATGATTACCGAAATTTTTGGAGTATTAGTCATTTTTTGGATCAAGGTTTAGAAGCTGTGAAGTAATATATATAGGTCTATCTCTCGTCTCATTGTATATTCTCCCTACATACTCCCCCACTATCCAAATAAAAATAAACTGCAATCACATAAAACCGAGACCAAAAACACTAATCCATTTGAACAATGCGTATGGAACTCATTTGATGATATTGTCATACAACATATACAATAAGAATAGAATGGCACATCATATCATAAACAAGCCAATCAACATGCCCATCCTCAATGGAAAGGTAGAAAAATTTAGTAATCCATCCATAGCTAATTGGATCATTTTTCTCCAAGTATATCATGTGACGCCGTGTATCCTCTCCGGTCTCTCAAAATCAACATAACTTGTCTCAAATCATAATCGAGCAAACATACCTCTCATATATCTATCCTTCTCACCTAAAGTATGAAAAGCATTGAGAACTTTACGATCTACCAATCTAAAATCTCATACATTCCTAGGAATCTCTGTCTCAGATACCAAAGATAGAAATTTATAATACCCAATGGCTGTCCATTTTTTTAGAAAGTTATCATTTCTACTAACTCTCCTAGCATATACCACCTCTGATCAAAATGACCAACCGTCAATCATCTGTACAGCAACTGATACCGGATCCTGCAAATCACAATCCATAGAAACAACTGCATCTCAGGATGCATGTTCTAATCCTGCTGTCAATGCGGCTTGATGACCAAAATTTCTACTGAGATCAATTGCTTTTATCCTCTTATCCTCATTGGCATAGTGTGATATGACCTCTCGAGTCCTATCTTTGGAACCATCGTTGATGAGTATGATTTCAAAATCATATTGCACTAGCTGGTCCATATGAGATGAGATATCTTCAATTACTAGAGGTATATTTTTCTCTTCATTGTACGCTGGTAGCACAAAGCTAATTAATTTTTTTGCCATCATAAAAATAAAAAATAATTACTTACTATACAGTATACACAGAATATGATTTATTGTGACATAAATCAAATATTATCTATAGAAGAAAAAACCGCATAATTATGCATTTTTATGATTCGCCTTATTATCAGTATATTTATGTGATTGATTTGTATCTATAGAGATATTTTTTTCTCTTATAGTATTTTTTGCTACTTGTACAAAAAATGATATCCATTCTCTGCCCAGGGATATAGTATTTTCGTCAGATAGATGTTTTTCATACTTTAGTTCTTCTTCTGTAAGCTGTATATTATGGAGATCTATGGGCATATCAATAAATAGTCAAAAAAATAAAAACCAAAG
>Ga0079203_1002560_pt1 | contig 12068 bp, 10 predicted proteins | sample PorBlaMBantryBay_FD_68602 | JGI IMG/M metagenome (GOLD analysis project Ga0079203, IMG submission 68602) | Marine algae microbial communities from Bantry Bay - Bantry Bay, Ireland | ecosystem: Host-associated > Algae > Red algae > Blade | place: Bantry Bay, Ireland
TATCCTATCCCATGAACTGAGTTTACTTTAAGTTCTTCATCGCCGCTAATCTGTCGGAACTTATCTTGAGTTCCTGCCAAAACTTCCAGTAGCCGCACTGCTGTAGCAGTGTTGTTCACACGCAAGAAACCACGCGCTTCCGGGTATTGACTACATGAAGTTAAGCCGCTATACGGTGAGTCAATTGGGCCGACTAATTCGTCCAAGTTAGGATTAATCATTTTATTTCTTAATTATACCATGAATAAAGCCGCACTTTTAAGCAGTAGCCCTAGCTCTTTTTAAAGAATTGGTTGCACTAGGGTGGTAACTGTGGTAATATTTTCAACTATATGATTACAGTAAGTAAAAAAGACGCCAAAGAATCTAGCGAGAACGTTATTCGTCGCTTCAACCGGCGTGTTCAACAGTCAGGAGTTTTGACTGATGTAAAAATGAACACTCGTTTCCAAAAGCCTATATCTAAATCAGAACGCCGCAAAAAAGCAATTATCCAAAAGCAACGTCGTGCAAAAAAGATGGACGATATCCGTATGGGTCGTATTGCCCCAAAAGAGACACGTAATTTCTAGATTAACCCTATGATCTTAGATCAACTAAATAAAGACTTAAAAGAGGCAATGATTGCCAGAGACTCTCTGCGCAAAGAAACCATTCAAGGCCTAAAAAGTGCTATTGGTTATGCCAAGGTTGATAAGGGCGAAGATCTTGATGACGATGAGGTCACTAGAATACTGCAGAAAGAGGCCAAAAAGAGAGCTGAAGCCGAAGAGTTATTCAGAAAAGGCGGCAACCAAGAATCTGCCGATAAAGAAAAAGCCGAAGCTGAAATGATTAATGCTTACTTGCCGGAAATGGTTGGTGAAGAAGAGATTGCTAAGGCAGTCGAAGACGCTATTGGTTCCACTGGTGCCTCGACCATGCAAGATATGGGCAAAGTTATAGGCCTTGTAAAAGGCAAGTTCGGCTCATCTGCTGACGGCTCGCTTATTGCCAAAGTTACTAAAGATAAACTTAGTTAACTGACAATTATATCTAGATTATAAATCTGATATTCTACAGCATAGCCATCTGTGATATGCTGTTGCACGTGTTTATATTACTAGGAAGTCCCGGAGCAGGAAAAAGTACCCAAGCCCAGCTTTTGCAGGAGCGTTTGGGCTATAAGTGGATCTCTACGGGCAATTTGGCACGCAGCTCGACCGACCCAGAAATTGTAGAAGTTATCGAAAGAGGCGATTTATTGAGCAACCAGCTAATCCAGCGCATGCTAGAGGATGAAATTAAGAAAACGCCTGCGGATATCGAGCTTATGATCGATGGTTATCCTCGCGATGATGAACAGATAGATGTCATGACTAACTATATTGCCAAGGTGCATCGTCCGATTAAAGCCGCAATCTATATTGAACTAGAAAAAGAAGAAGCCATAGAAAGACTCGTTGCTCGTGGTCGCAAGGATGATGACCCAGCAGTAATTCGCCATAGAATAGAAAATATTTTTGATAAAGAAATCACCCCAATCATTAAAGGCTTTGAAGATAATGACATAGAGATAGTTCGAGCAGACGGCAATGGCACAGAAGAGGAAGTTTATGAGAGATTAGAGGGGATTGTTCTGAGGTTTGATCCCAACGGCGGGAAGCGCTAAAGCGCAGTATTATGTATCACGTATCACATATTATGAGTAAGACCGCAGATAGTATGATGCAAAATATTAACTTTACTAGCTGTTTTATACTTCATGCCTCATACGCCATACATCATACTGACCCCCAAAGGGGGTCCTGTGGCTGATAAAATTACCACAGTAAAAACGGGCAAGGATCTAGATAATATTCGTGAAGCTTGCAGGCTGTTAGCCGAAGCAAAAAAGTACATTAAAGGTGAAATAAAGGCCGGTATCAGTACCTATGTAATCGATAGATTATTCCAGAAGAAGGTTAAAGATATGGGCGCGCAGTGTGCCTTTCTTGGCTATGACGGGTTTCCAGGAGCCTTATGTCTGTCTGTGAATGATCAGTTTTTGCATTGTCCGCCAAGTGAGCACACAATTTTAAGAAAAGGCGACTTATTGAAAATAGATTCAGGGGTAAGATTCAAGGGCATGAATAGCGACTCGGCTTTTACTGTTGTAGTAGATGAGCCTAAGCCGGCAGGTGACATAAAACGATTAATAGATGGCACGAAAGAGGCTATGTATGCCGGAATCGACGCTGTTAAAGATGGTTGTCGCACAGGTGACATTACCCACGCCGTAGAAACGGTTTTAAGAAAGCACAAACTTGGTGCGGTTTATCAACTAGGCGGACACGGAATAGGCGAGTCCGTACACGAAGGACCTTTTATCCACATGAGTCGTGCGGTTAAGGGTACTGGGCCAACTCTTAAGGCTGGTATGACCATATGCATAGAGCCTATGGCTACACTTGGAGGAGACGATGTAATCTTTGACGATAAGGATGGTTGGAGTATCTGGACTGCTGACGGGTCTTTGGGGGCGCATTTTGAGGAAACTATTTTGGTTACCAAAGACGGCGCCGAAATCCTGACTTAGTATCATGATTAGGTACATTTTGTTTTTCGAGGGGCTATGGGTTTACTTTTTATGGCTACAAACTATCAAATACGGCTTTTAGTATGATATAATTTGCTTATGGATAAGAATTCTAGCATTCAAGTCGGCGTCGATATCGGAACTACCGAAGTTCGCTGTGTTATCGGTAGACATGGCGCAGAGGATACGACAACACCTACCATTATTGGTTCGGCTATGGTTGAAAACAAAGGCATGCGCAAGGGCGAGGTTGTTAAAATAGATGAGGTGGCAAAGAGTATTGATGATTGCGTAGAGAAGGCTGCCCACATGGCTGGAGTTGACGTTGGTTCAGCAACTATCAACATTAATGGTCCACATATTATTGCTCAAAACTCTAGAGGCGTTATCGCTGTATCACCATCAGATGTAGAGATTGGCTTGCACGAATTAGAACGAGTCGAAGAGGCTGCAACAGAGGTAAAAATACCGGAGAATCGTGAGATTATTCATGTTTTTGCGCGCAATTACCGTTTGGATGGTCAGAATATCAAGAATCCCATTGGCATGAAAGGTGTCAGGTTGGAGGTGGATGCACATGTAGTAACAGGCTTATCGCCAACAGTAGCTACGCTTAACGACACTATATCTGCCGCAGGTTTAAGCACAAATAATCTAATGCTGTCGTCAGTCGCTGCTGCTAACTTAGTCTTAAGCACTAGCCAACGCGAGAACGGCGCTGCAATTATAGATTTTGGCGGCAGCACTACCAACATAGCCGTTTATGAAGAAGAGGATCTGTTAATGGTATCTGTCCTGCCAGTAGGGAGTATGAATATCACTAACGATTTAGCTATTGGCTTACAGACCGACCTAAAGACTGCCGAGAAGATAAAACTCGAGCACGTAGATCTTGATAGTGATGGTCGTTCATCATCTAAGGATATCGAGATCAAGACAGAAGATGGCGAGATGCTACACTTCACCAGAAAGCAGATCAATGAAATAGTAGAACCAAGACTAGAGGAGATACTGGAGTTAATAGACAAAGAACTGTCTAAGATTAAAAAATCTGGTGTTCTGCCGGGGGGAGTAGTTCTGGTTGGCGGAGGCTCTAAGCTAAAGGGCTTTAAGAACTACGTTAAGGACGAACTAGCGTTACCGGTACACACTGCAGAGATAAGAGATATTAAAGGGATAACTCACCACGCCAAGGACTTGAGTTTTGTAACAGCAACTAGTTTAATGGTTAGCGACACGGGCGGGGAATCAAAACACTCTTCTAGGTCATCTATGTCTGTACGTAAGCCTAATCTATCAAGTGTTAAAGACGCTGGATCAAAGGCTGGCGGCTTAGCAAAGAGCTTTTTGGACAGATTTAGATCTTAATTTTTTAGAAATTTATTGCAATCAGCTAGACAGTTTGACATCAGTGGTGTGTTGATCTCGCCTCTGTTAGTCTAAATTATTGAACACAAATATTGTTCAATGCTAAATATCAAAATATAGTGATTTTCAAGGTAGAGTTGATGAATAAAATATTGAACCACAAGCGATATGTGTAGTATAATTAGACACATACAAAAATTTACAAAATCTCAATTATAATAAATTAATTAGTAAATCCATGGAGGGTAAATGGCAGAACTAAAACCGGACGTAGAAACCTTCGCAAGAATAATAGTGGTTGGTATTGGCGGCGCTGGCGGATCAGCAGTTAACAGAATGAAATCAGCTGGTATTAAAGGCGTAGAGTTCGTAGCTATTAATACCGATGCTCAGGCTTTGCACAATTCAAAAGCTAAGCATAAAATACACATAGGCAAAAAGACAACTAAGGGATTAGGCGCAGGCGCAGATCCAAAGGTAGGTGAAGAAGCAGCTCTAGAGAGTAAAGAAGAGATAGAAAAAGTACTAAAAGGTGCAGACATGGTCTTTATTGCAATTGGTGCGGGCGGCGGAACAGGCAGCGGTGCTGGGCATGTAGTAGCCGAGATAGCTAAAAGTATGAATATTTTGACCGTAGGTATTGCAACTAGGCCTTTTAGTTTCGAGGGACCTAAACGACGACAGAATGCTGACGAAGCAGTAGCGAGGCTTTCTGACAATGTAGATACAATGATCACTATCCCTAATGATAGACTTCTTGAGACGATAGATCGTCGAACTCCATTGCTCGAAGCTTTTAAAATTGCTGATGATGTCTTAAGGCAAGGCGTACAGGGGATATCTGATTTGATAATTATCAATGGGTTGATAAATCTTGACTTTGCTGACGTCAAGACAGTTATGAGCGACGCTGGATCAGCACTGATGGGTATTGGTAGAGCGAGCGGTGACAATCGTGCAGTAGAAGCAGCAAAAGAGGCTATAGAAAGCCCATTACTAGAAGTGTCCATTGATGGGGCACGTGGAGTGTTGTTTAACATCTCTGGTGGCAAGGATATGTCGATGCACGAGATTAACGAAGCAGCCGAAACTATCACCGCAGCCGTCGATCCTGGTGCCAACATTATATTTGGTACTACTATTAACGAAGATCTAGACGACGATCTGCAGATAACGGTAATAGCCACTGGATTCGACGCCACATACTACAATGATCGATCAAGTTCTGATAGGGATAGCAGATATGCAGCTCCTGTGAGAGAAGAAGAGGTTGATAATGGATATGACATGGACGAGCCTCAAGAGCCTGACTTTGGAATATACGAACAGCCACAAGAGATAGAGGAAGATGAAGAGATATTCGAAGAACCAGAACAAGCTCCAGAGCAGGACATATCAGAAGAAGTCGCAGAAGAGGTAGAGCAGGCTATAACTCCTCCAACAGAGCCAGTTAAGCCAGAGCACGAACTAGACATGAGTCCTAAGACCAGCTCGGTTTGGTCGCACGTTGGTGCCTCAGAGATTGATAAACCCGCCTTTAAACGCCGAAAAGGCAAGAAGAAGTCTGGTCGATTGGGTCGCAAGAAATAATGACCGTACACTTCGTGCAGATCTCATCACTTTCTTTTCCAGTCTGAGTAATTCTCTTTGCTTTGCGCAGTTCTAGTCAATAACAGACAAGTACAGGCCTGCAGATTTGCATAGATAATGTATTTTCTTTAGAAATAATGCAGTAGAACCGTAGCGTAGCTAGGCTGAGTGCAATGTTTTTAAAATATGTCGTATGCGTAAAATCATACACTGTCTCTGTTAAGCAAGAAATAGCGTAAAAAAGTCTTGCACAAGCACTATTGGTGGTGCTAATATATACGTAAGTACGCTAAATGTGTATGAATCACTCAAGCGAGAGATAAAACACGGGTGGTTTAAAAAATTAAGATCAAGGTCTTAATATAAAATAAAAACTGTACATAAAATGCAGTACTAGTACTTTGTTATTTATATTTAATTGTAGGAGGCTAGCATATGAAATGCACCAAATGTGGAGATGATGACACAAGAGTTCTTGAGTCAAGGGAATCAGGAGAAGGTGATGCTATTCGTCGCAGGCGCCAGTGTCAAAAAGATACTTGTGGCAATCGCTTTACAACCTATGAGAGAGTCGAGAGACCTGCCTTAACTATCGTTAAGAAAGACGGCACTCGGCAAAACTACCAAAGAGACAAGATCACTACAGCGATACGGTTATGTACTGAAAAGACCACCGTTTCCGCAAAAGACGTAGAGACGATGGGCTCCAAAGTAGAAGACAGATTGTATAGCCTTAACCAAGAAGAGGTGCAGTCAAATAAAGTCGGAGAGTTCATTATGGACGAGCTGGCTAAGGTTGACCAGGTAGCCTATGTACGATTTGCGAGCGTGTATAGAAGCTTTAAGGATCTTGAGCAGTTTGAACAAGAGCTTAAGATGATACGCAACAAGGAGGTAGCAATGTAAATATATAAAGACTCATAAATTTTCGTTACTTGCTCATGAAAATTTACAACCTTTGGAAGGATTGGATCACGACCAAAGGGAGTCTAAGGAAGGAAACCCTGAATGAGCGTTAGCGAATGGGTTACCTACCTTAAATTATGAATGCCATTGCCCATAGTGGAGCATAGGTAGACACCTATTCTACAGGGGAGTGGCATTCGATTCTAGAGCATCTGGAGGTGGCTAGAACGGAGTGAAACTCCACCGCAATAAGCGGTGAAAACAAACATTAATAATACAAAAAACAGGGTAGATCAATGAAGCTACAACGGGTGGTAGCCTTGTGTAGTCTTCTCTAAAAAATCAAATAAACGGAGGTGAATATGTCCCAACTAAAAAGAATAAATAGCAAAGCAGAGATTGGTATTAAGCGTTTTTTTACCAGAGAGGGTACGAATGTACATGATCAGTTTTCTTGGGTAAAGAGAGATGCCAAGATTGATAATCCAATGACCGGAGAAATTGTGTTTGAGCAAAAGGGCGTAGAGTTCCCTGACAGCTGGAGCGGCAATGCTATAAACATAGTTACCCAAAAGTACTTTTATGGTACGCCGGGTGAAGCTGGTCGAGAAAACTCTCTAGAGCAGCTTGTTGGGCGCGTAGTTGGTGCGATAGTAAAACATGGTGAAAAAGAAAATTATTTCACTGACAGACAAGAACAAGAGGTTTTTGAAGCTGAATTGACCTATATTCTGACATCACAGCGAGCGGCCTTTAACTCCCCGGTTTGGTTTAATATTGGGACACCAGATCGTCGTCAGCAGGCCAGTGCGTGCTTTATCTTGCAGGTTGAAGACACTATGGAAGCTATTCTTAACTGGTATACCGAAGAAGGTAAAATCTTTAAAGGCGGTTCAGGTGCAGGTGTAAACTTGTCTAATTTGCGATCAAGCCAAGAGAAGCTTAGTAGTAGCGGCGGTATGTCGTCAGGACCAGTTAGTTTTATGCGTGGAGCAGACTCAGTCGCAGGCACTATTAAATCAGGTGGCAAAACACGACGTGCAGCTAAGATGGTCATGTTGGATATCGACCACCCTGACATAGAAGAATTTATATGGTGCAAAGCCATAGAGGAACGTAAATCACGCGCCTTGAAAGCAGCTGGTTTTGATATGAGCCTTAACGGCAAAGACGCGTTTTCTGTACAATATCAAAATGCTAACAACTCTGTTCGTGTTAGCGATGAATTCATGAAAGCTGTTGATAAAGATCAGATGTGGTCACTGCGTGCAGTTAAAGATAGTCGAGTAATTAAGAAGCTCCCAGCTCGTGACTTGATGCGTCAAATAGCTGAATCGGCTTGGGAATGTGCTGATCCTGGCGTGCAGTATGACGGAACGATAAATGCCTGGCATACTACTCCAAATAAAGGTCCTATTACTGGCTCTAACCCTTGTAGCGAATACATGAGTATTGATAACTCTGCTTGTAACTTGGCGTCCATTAACTTGTTGCAGTATCTAAACGACAATGGAACAATCGATGTAGAGGCGTTCACTCATACTGTCGATGTATTATTCTTGGCTCAAGAAATTTTGTGTGGCTACAGTGTTTACCCGACTGACAAAATCGCTGAAAACACCTATGCTTATCGACAGATAGGTCTCGGTTTTGCTAACTTAGGCGCACTTTTGATGGCACAAGGTCTGGGCTATGATTCGCAAGAGGGTCGTGCGCAAGCAGCTGCAATTACGGCGCTTATGGGTGGACAGGCTTATGCGACTAGCGCCAAGATCGCTAAGCGAGTTGGAACTTTTGATGGCTTTGCGCTGGATTCTGAAAACACCATCAATGTGCTTAAAAAACACCGAGATCAGGTAAGCGACATTAACGTTGCTTATGTACAAGAAGATCTAATGTCCGCAGCGACGAACGCTTGGGATACAGCAGTAGAACAAGCTCAGCTGCACGGTGTTCGCAACGCACAGGCAACTGTTCTAGCTCCAACCGGCACAATCAGCTTTATGATGGATTGTGATACAACAGGTATCGAGCCAGACTTCGCACTAGTGAAGATGAAGAAACTTGTTGGCGGTGGAACAATGAAGATCGTCAACAACTCAGTTAAACGAGCTTTGAATACACTTGGCTATAGCAGCATAGAACAAAACGACATCATCAACTATCTCAACGAAGAGATGACTATCGTTGGTGCACCGCACTTAAAGCAAGAACACGTTAAGGTCTTTGCTGTGGCGGTTGGCGATAACTCTATCCACTACAATGGCCACATTAAGATGATGGGTGCTTGTCAGCCATTCCTGTCTGGCGCAATTAGTAAGACAGTAAACATGCCCGAAGAAGTGACTGTTGAGGACGTCGAACAGGTTTACATTGACTCTTGGAAGCTAGGGCTTAAAGCGGTAGCAATATACCGAGACAACTGTAAGGTTGCTCAGCCATTGGGCTCAGCTAAAAAAGAAGATTCAGAAGAAGACAAAGAGGTTGAGTCAGTATCTCAGCCCTTGCAAAGCATAACTCCAAAGACACAATACACAAGAGAAAGTTTTGTTGTTAATCAGCCAGTACGCCGCAAGATGCCAAGAGTTAGACAGTCAAAGACCTATAGGTTTAAGATTGCTGATTTTGGTGGATATTTCACAGTTGGTGAATTCGATGATGGTAAGCCAGGCGAACTGTTCATTAACGTGGCCAAGCAAGGCTCGACAATGTCGGGTATCATGGATGCTTTTGCCAGAAGCGTAAGCTTTGGTTTGCAACATGGTGTGCCACTTAAGTCCTATGTTGACGGCTTGACCAGTATGACTTTTGCGCCATACGGAAAAACCAACGACGAGGAGATATCTAATGCCACGTCGATAATGGATTATATATTCAAAAGAATAGGCAAGGACTACCTGACACTAGAAGAGCAGTTAGAAACCAACTTAGTAACTTTCGAAGACTTTGAGCTAGAACAAGCTACTATCGAAGAGGCTCCAACAGTCGAAGCTGTTGAGCAGCCGGCAGCCTCTACTGGGCAAGCTACTTCTCAGCCAGCAGCTACCGAAGTTGCTCCCGGAAAACCAGCCGTCAAGCATCAAGAATCAAGCGCGCCACTTTGCACGGCTTGCGGTAATCAGACGCAGCGTAGTGGGGCTTGTTATGTTTGTAGCGCTTGCGGAGCAACAACCGGCTGCGGCTAGAGAACGGAGTCCAGCTTCATGCACCTAGTGAATTTTTTTGATCAAAATGCACTCACAGTATTATTAATACTGCTCGCTTGCATTATTGTTCAAAGAAAACCCACTATGCACACAAATCTAAACTCCTCAGCACATGAAGTCTGACGATTTAAGATTAGACAGTCTTTTAGAGCAAAAGACAGTCTTTGTGCTTGGAGCAGGGGCCTCTAAAGATTATGGTTTTCCTGACTGGGGTGAGCTATCCGATAAGATAGATGAAGAGATTAAGTCAAAAACGGTGCTTAATGGTACTATAAAGAATAAGACTCCCGATAAATATAAAAATTTTAAGGCATCGTACGCTGAATATAAGAAAATAACAGAAAATAGCGATTATAATAATTATACCCTAGATAAAATACTGGCAGTTTTAGATGAGAATGTCGGAAAAGATACTGCTAGCAACATAATGACTTTGGTAGGAATAATACTCAGCGGATACGAGAGATCTGATCTGCTATCTTCAGAAGATGGTTGGGTCGATACTTTCAGAACTATCTTGTTGGATATGGTATCCGAAGATAAGAGTACAAATATTGATAAATTACTGAGCAACCTTAGAATAATAAATCTTAATTATGATAAGAGCTTTGCCTACCATCTATCGGATAGTTTTGTAACAGACTTTATGGTAAGACAGGGGTTTGATGATCAAATAAAGTCTACCGGACATAAGCTAAAAATTAAACACAGTCCATTTGAAATACTTAACCCACATGGTTCAATCTTTAACTTAAGTAAAAAAAGCGAAGGCGACCTGAATATTGGTATAAGTCATGAAACAGTCTGGTCCCATATTGACCAGAATGGATACAGGAATTCTCCCTATGGCAAGCAATTGGATTTTCATGAATTGATTAGGTTGGGTGACGATATTGTCCCAGTAGATATAACTAGGACGGAAGACTATGTCAGAGCGAACGGATTTGTAAGGGAGGCCAAGAACATTATTATTATCGGTGTTTCTGTGAGCGGTCTGGAGCAGAGCAGGTTCGATCCAGATTGCTTTTCGAATAAATCTAAACTAGTCTACGCTATTGATCCAGAAAAAATAGAGAAGGGTTATAAGGAAGCAAATAGCATTAGGCTTAAAAAAGGAAGGTTTAATCTGGTTGAGTTTCAGTTCATAAATGAGCATTCTAAAACATTTGTAAATAGACTTAGAATAGATAAGTAGCAAAAGCTACAGCGGGGGTTCAAGATAGTTTTTTGAGGGTTTGGTCGAGAGTGTATTGAAACAACTGCTTGATAAGTGGACTCCAGGTCATTAAGGCCATTTTATGATCTATTTTCATTTGGATGATGTCTTCTGGTTTGTCGGTTTCCATAAAATGCTTATAGCGAGCCAGTGTTATGTCTTTGGGTGTTATGAAATCTAGAAAGTCAGGAGTCATTTTGTCGATTGATTTGGCAAATTGAGCTGTTTTGTCGTTGTCTCTGGGGTGTTCAATTCGGTTGTATAAATCATGATACATTGGGTCTAGGAGTTTGATGGCTTCTTCTTGCTCTTTTGATTCATCCCCCTTGAGGAAAGTGATTTTATCGCCTGTAACTAGTTCGCCAATGTCGTGTATAGCCAGCATTGTCAGGGCTTCGCCTAAATCAATATAAGGATCGTCAAGGTAAGGGTAAATTGTGGTAGCAACTATAGGTAGCGAGCCGACGTGTTCAATCAAAGCCTCTCTGATAATATTATCGCTTGGGCTATATTCGTAATCTTTGACTAAGCTTTGCAGGTCTGCTAGCTGATAGGGTTGAGTGCTAGCTCTTTTTTCTTGTGAATACTGTCGTAGTCTATCGCAGATTTTATCAAACAATTCTTCGACTGTCTTTTGGTCTACCATATTTTCATTATACTGGACTCCTGAAAAAGATCTACTCAATTTTGCTTAGTAAGTGCTAATAGGCTAAGATATTAGCATGGAGTTAATACAGACAAATGTACGTCACATACTGGGCGTTGATGACTATACTCCAGAACTATTAGAATCTTTATTCTTACGAGCAGCACAGTTTAAAAAGCAAGTTAAGGCAAGACAGAAGCTGGACATCAACTTGGACACTATTGATCCTGCTGTTAGTTTTTTTGTAGAGCCATCAACAAGAACAAGATTTTCATCAGAGTTCGCACTAAAGAGGCTTGGTTTTGATGTGATAGAAACAGAGGCGGCTAAGGTCTTTTCCTCGTTGTCTAAAGGAGAGAGCCTTTCTGATGCTGCAAGAAACCTGAATGGCTATCAACCGAGTATTGTTATTGCTAGAACTTCTGGAGATAACGATGCAGTTATTCTTGCTGATAACTTAAAATGTCCCGTTATTAACGCAGGAAGTGGCAAGGGCGAACATCCAACTCAAGCTGGATTGGACCTGTTTACTATATGGGAGAAGAAAGGTCGGCTAGAAGACTTGAAAGTAGTTGTCGG
>Ga0079203_1002567_pt1 | contig 12050 bp, 12 predicted proteins | sample PorBlaMBantryBay_FD_68602 | JGI IMG/M metagenome (GOLD analysis project Ga0079203, IMG submission 68602) | Marine algae microbial communities from Bantry Bay - Bantry Bay, Ireland | ecosystem: Host-associated > Algae > Red algae > Blade | place: Bantry Bay, Ireland
CCAAAGTCTTGAAGTTTGGATCATTTCGGTCTACTGGATATCAGTTCTGCTGTAATACTTGAGCAAGTAGTTTATCCCTTTGTCAGTCAGATAGCTCTCATCATGTTTTCGCAAACTCTTGTAATGCTAACGCAAACTGAGTGGCAAATTTCTCTGCATTCGCTTGGATGGTTTTCTGAGTCTGTTGCTCTTGTGCCTGTTGGTTTTTTTGTGCTTCTGCTTCCAGTATATGTGCATTATTCTTAGTGATTTGATCAAGGTAGTTGTTAGACTCTCCTGCCAATTCAACTTTATTTACTACATCTAGCAAGTCCTCTCTAGTCTTGCCCATCTTGGATAGCTCGTAGTCTAGTTGCTCTGACGTAATTTGTCAGGTTTTCATCATAGCGTCTAGCTTCTTATATGCGTCTTTTTGCTTATCAGTGACTCCATACTTCACAAAACTTTCTTCGATATCTCAGACTGTATTGATTAGATCTTGTCTAGTTTTTCACATTTTAGCAAGCTCTGAGTCTAGTTGCTGAGTAGTAATGCTACCACTCTTTACTAGGTTATTTAACTCCTTATAAGCGGCTTGCTGCTGTGATGTTATCTCTGCTGTCTGACTCTGACTTGCTGTTCCTAGCTGTGCTTGCACTTTCTTAAGTTGGTTCTCGTATGACTTCATTTGATTATATGAAGATGTTGCTATATCCCTATATCTTGGATCATCCTTGTATCTATCATAGTTTTGCTGAAATGACTTTATTTGCCTTTGGATCTCATCAGACTGTGATTGTAAACCTCTTACTTTGTTGTCATGAGATGTGCTGCCTGTGTATCCTGATTGGGTCCTTGTAGAGGTGTTTTGTACTGGTTTCTTGATTTGTTGTTGGTTTCTTACATTACTAGATTGTCATTTATGACTAGGTGTATTGTAATTGTCTGCCTGTGTCTTGGTAGACGAAGCTGAGATCGTCCTAGCGTTACTACTATTCCCATACCTATCCAAAAAAGTATTCACCTGCTGTTGATTTTTGGTGTTTGCCTGTGGCTGAGTATAGTTTTTCTGAGCGGACGTTACTTTGCCCGACTGGGTAGGATCATTACCTGCCTTTATTCCAGTTCCAAATTTTGCTAGGAAGTCTTGAGCTTGTTTTGACATAGGTTATAAGTTATAAATTAGAATATTTGATCTTTTTTCGGGTGTTTGTCTCACTGTCTCGGAGTAGTAATAGATCATCTGCTACTGGTGCCGTCTTCTCCGATAGAGAATTGATATTCAGATCAACATTCTTCGGGAAGCTGTTGTGTTGTTCCTTCTTCTCTATCATGTTCTCTTCTTGTCTCTCGTGTAAAATCACTTTCTTCTTGTCTAACAAGGTTTTTTCCTGTTTTCTTGTATTGTCGATGATCTTATTCTTCGATTTCTTCATATTCGATGACTAATTCATGTAAAACTGGTAGATCTCATTGCACTGCCTGCTGTAGGTTCACCACTATTCTCATCTCATGAAATTCTACATCAAATCACTTACCAAATAGATACTTCATCTCCTTGTCTAGCTGTATACTTCCGCTACTGGTACCAAACTCTATTATTTTCTTGAGCTTTGTAGTGGCTATTGCATTGGTTGGTGTATCGTACAGTGAGATTAGCTCCAGTTCTGAGTCTACTAGACATGATATCTTGATACATCCCTCACCTATATCTCCTATTGCTCTTATGCTCTTGAGCTTTTTCTTTTGACTCGCTTGTCATCCATCTATCAGATTTGTTATAAGCGTTCCTACTTTTGAAAACGATCCTGCGTTTGAGTATTCTTGTGTAAAATCATCTACGAATATCGTCTCTATGTATGGTATATATGATGTGGATCACTCACTTACATTCCGACACACATATAACTTGTGGTCGTGGTAGTGCAATAAGTGTATTCCCGATACTTTGTTGTATGCTGCGGTATTATTATATGGTGCGTCTCCCGACTTGTAGCAATATGGCACATTTCGCTCACCTGTGTATACATTCAATCTACATATACCTCGATTGTTTGCTTCGGGTGTACTTCCTAATACATCATCAGGATCAACTCATGGGTATCTGTCAACTATACAAATAGGGAAGTAGATATAATTCCTTTCGTATGCAAAAAAGTTTTTGTGCATTCTCTTGTCTAGGATCAGATCAAACATAGGTCAGATCTTAACATGCTTAGAAAATGGTATCAGTACACTTGACTCGATACCTCTGCTGAGTCGCAACTCTCCATTAGTATATCTGTCTCCAGTCATGACAAAATCACCTACATTGGTAGATCACACAGCGTTTATATTTGCATTCCACTTGATCGTATCGAAAGGATTGTCAGTAACTCCGTCCCGACTCATCTGTCGTCATGTATTGAGTCGCACAGTTATTCTATTTCAGATATAGGCGTTTGTCGTGAGTGCTACGATATATCATGGTAGATCCTTAAGCCCGTCATTCAAAACACCCAACGTATCTAATATCTGTACTTTCTTACCGCTAGAGATGTAAAGATTACCACTAAACGGCAATACTTGTATGGTCCCGTTTTCTTTGGATGTGTCTGTACTTACTGGAAATCATGGTCGTCAGTCGTGAGTTATAGATACTCGTGTCTCATCTAAACTGGCACCGACTCGATTGGTCTGTAATGCTTCCAAAACGTCTATCTTACCTATATAAGTATCTGTGACTCGTACATACTTATTATTCCACTTAGCTGCTGCATAGACTTCTCAGAGTCCGCTTGCTACTTCTACTCCTGACGTTGTAAAAACCTTACCCGCTCTACTAAATAAGAAGTTATCTACTGCCGCAACTATCTCCTCGTTTAGTCATAGTGATATACTTCATGGCAATTCTTGAGAAGCGCGCGCAAGTGTAATATTTGGTGTAAAGTCATCCGTTTCTATTCATCGACCCATAAAATATCACCCTCTCCTGCTTTTTCAGGGGTGTCCTGTCATTCCTGCGTCAAATCATCTAAAGATTTCCTTTATCATTAGTAGTAATTATGAGATGGCAAAACTCACTCTATCGGCTCGTTATCCTTGCTATTTAGCTCCTGTATCATCATGTCGACCTCTACGTTATACATCTGTGCCGAATTATTGACGTTGTTCTTATCCTTAATATTTCTATGTCTCTCGATAAACGGGATGGCTCACATTGCAATGATGTAGTGGTATTGTCTGAGTTCTGTATGGTTCGGGAAGATGGTTGTCTCCTCACCATCGACTGCTAGATCGATAAGAGTTTGTATTGCGTGTACTCTGAGTCACTGCGGTATATCTTCGATTGGCAAGGGATTTATAAATACCGACCCGTCTCTAAACTCATAAAATTCTATATCTGTCTCTTGGAGATTATCGTATGCTATCTTGTAATTACTGAGTGCGTCTGCGTCTATCAGTGAGTAATACTCATCTTCATCTGTATACTTGATCTCTACCCTGTTGATCTTCTTGATACCCGCTTGTGTGGATGTGCTATTCTTGAGTACATACTCCGCTTGGTTTTCTACCAAATCAGTAGTAAAAATATCCCAAAAATAATCTTCGTCTACTCTATCCGCTATGACATTCTCTAGTTTGTGATAAGCGATATTTAGGTAATTCAAAATCGTAGCGTCAGTGACATTGTCACTACTCACTTGAGTTTGATCTCTTACAAAGTTTATCAGTCCTGCTGTATTCATTATATAAATAGAGTAAATCCCTCATTTATGGTCACAAGTTTCCCCGTAAACATAAAAGAGAGAGCCGACCTAACGACTCTCTATCTTCTAGTTATCTCCCTTAGAAGCTGCTGTTTCAATTCTGAATAGACCATCGTCCTTCAATATTGTAAATCCAGTTCTTACCTTAGAAGCAACTGTTGCTCTTTGATCCAATGGGTCTTCCGATCCACCACTTCATAGAGCCTTGTACTTCGTTTGCATAGATCATGCTTGTACTTCTCCGTAAGCGTCTTTACCAAACATAAATGTAGGATAAACGTCTACAGTACCCGCACCTCCATCTACATACTTCTGTACGTTAGATGAAACAATGATCCTAGTACCAAACAATGCACCGATTTCTCCCTTCATAATCTTGTGATGATTTTGGTACTTAGCTACGTCGATAAACGCACCTGTACCCGCTTCTATCACTAGATCATGGTATACGTCAGGATGTATTACAGTAACATAGAACTCTCAGTCGAATGTAGGAGCGTCTTTTGTTCTCAATGCTCTTACACCATTAGCGAGTTCTGCTGCTGTCAGTGTATTAGCCGCAGTAAGACTAGCTCTATCTGCTTGCCCAACGTATTCCACGTTAGTACCTGCGTCTATCACGTCCTGTGCTGCGATATCTACAGTTCTAGCTACAAGATGAGACAATTCGAAGATACTTTCCTTGACTAGATCAAATGGATTGTCTTCCATAAGAACGTCTGAGAGAGTTACGAAGTCACCATATTGTCCTAGTGTCACTGTCTTCCCTGTCCAGTTCATACCCTTATCAGAAGGTGTTACTCATTCTGTAAGTGTGGTAGCGGAACCATTTAGTTTGTCAGTGAGTGGAAATTGATAGGTATGTGTTCCTTTTGGTTTCTGCTTAGTTTTTGCAAACTGAGCGAAAAACCTTTTGTCTTGGTATGACTGGATTGCAGTCTTGTCTACAAACTGGTTAAATGCACCTGCTGTAATGACGTTACTTGTAGTTGTTGTCATGATGATAAAATCAAATAAATAAATGAATTATCACAAGACATGGTGAGACTAGACTAGCCCCGCAAACTCTTTTTGAGCCTGCTGCTCTAGTTCTTGAGGTGACATTTCGCCCAACGCTTTATCTCTTTTTAGAGACTCGGGTGTCGTTCATTGTACATTGAATTTCTGCCCCGTTGCGGCAAATCACTCGGGATTAGCTACCTTGTAAGCGTCTTCGTAAGATAGTGACGGGTGTTGCTCTAGTATAGCTTCCACTTCATCAAGTGCGTCTTCTCAGTAAGTTGCTTGGAAGGATTGCCTTTCGACCTTTCTCTCCTTCACACTGATTACATCCTCGACCGCTTGTAAAGCGTCTGGCTCATACTTAGCTCTCAACTCCTCAGCTTCCTTGCGTGCTTGGTTCCTTTGGTTCAAGAGTTTTGACACTCCCTTCCCTTTCCCGTTCTCTTTGTCTTGTGTCGATCATCCATCATCTCCACCTTCTCATCCATCATCTCCACCATCAGGTGTATCAGTTGGGGGTGTGTCAACGATTTCTTGATCTTCCGCACTTTTGCCTGCGTCATTGGCGTTATCTACTGTTGTCATAACTGTAGTAGTAAGAATAAAAGCGTATATGCTCGCCAGCTACTGATTGGTGCTACCAAACTCAGTATGTGAGTAGATGAATTGGTCCATCCACTCCTATACTAAACTTCGTCACTCATGTCTACTTCTTCCACGCTCTGTATCTTTGCAATGATTTGATCGGGTTTTGTTTTCAAATCGACCAATATATTTCTATGCGTTCTTATCAGATCATTCTCTGTGTAGATCGATTGGTTCTTCTCTCCATCGATCTCAAATAGAGCATTTTCTATATCCTCTATCTCATCCTCCAATACTTTCTCTATCATTTTTCGTGCTGCGGACTGTTTCAAGTCTTTCAATAGCTCTACTGTTTCGCTGTGTTCTTCTTGTGCCATAGGATCAAACTAAATAAAATTACTGAAGTGCTGTAGCAACTTGCTCATTCTGCTGCATAGCTCAGTTTGCTAGTTGTGCCATTGCTCATCATCCCATTCATCATCATGGTTGAATTTGCTGTTGGTCTGCTGCCATCTGTTGTGCCTGCTGTTGTCATGATTGTAGATATAGCTGTTTTCTAGCTTCTATACTCGCAAATCTAGCGGGTGTCGGCAATGCTCTCTGATATAGGACTATGTATGTTTGGTGATCTTCGCTCGCTTCTCAGATTTCGGGTAGCTCATTTTTATTTATCATCTCTATGTCATACTGTGCCTGCATTTCTTCCAGTGATGGAGCTACATAGAGCCTAGCTTCTTCCGAAGTCATGCCTGATAGTTTCATTGCTTTCCTCTTCGCTAGGGTCTTAGAAATTATACTTGCCTGTGGATCATCCAGGATCAGATTAAGAGTCGCAAAGAAGTCTACTTTTTGCTTCTCTCTCTCCGCTTCTCTCTCTGCTTTGGAGATGATCGCAATGTTTATATCATACCCTGTGATGATGTCCTTTTTCCTTACAGTGATTGGTCTGCTCCCAAGTCTTGAGTTTATGATGACATTCTTGACGCTACTGTAATTGAAGTTAGCGTAGTATCTTTTGTACCAGTCATTCCAAAAAGACTTTATACCTCGCATTTTCACACGAGTATTGAGCATTTGACGTATGTTTGCATTCTTCTGTACTCTCTGATTTTCTGTGGCTGTGATGTTTCTATCGGGTGTAATACCTAGACTTCTCTCATCCAGTCCTATGTCTAGTGTAGACTGCTGCTGCAATGCGTTCTTCATATAACTTACATCTCACTTGATCTGAGACTTCGGCACTTCCATGATGTAATTCTTGAGCTCGCCGCCTTTTGACTTGATATACTTAGGTCATCTACTCACTTGTTTCAGGTCCTTGATATTTACTTTGGTTGTGTCGACAACAAACATGTCTCATCGTGCTTCATTCTCTGCCTTGATCCTCTCAAGATTTAGGAAGAGCTGCATAGCTCTCTGCTTATCGCTTATCAGATCGGGGATGGAGATACCAAAAGGATCGCCTTCCATAGGTGAGTATTGAAACGTAAACACTGGATATTCTATATTGCTCTTATCCTTCTTCTCTTCTGCGAATACTGCTTCTATTTTCTCCATCTTTATAATGACTCAGTGGTCACAAGCTGTGACAATGTAGTATTTGTCTCATCCTAGCTCAGTGTAGCAATAATGTACTGGGATCATGTAACCTCATTTTCAGTGAGCGGTTGGTGTACTATATTGCAGCTCTCTAGTCTCAGCATATTTCTGCATAGTTTCATCTGTCTCACTATTTCTTTTTGAGATTAGATCCTGTACTTTCTTGGTATTCATAAATCCATTCTCTTTAGTGATGAACGAGCTATTAAGCTCTAATTCAAACTGGTGGAAGTTACTATTTCCGCTTGGATCTGGAAGCCATGACAATGGGTTTATTCTCTTATACACTGGATGTAATTTTGTATTGTCTCGGTGATCAAACACTAGTATACCAGTACCAAAAAAGAGTCTATCTCGCTCTACTGAAAACATTAGCTTCTCCATATTCATCTCATCGTAGTCAAAGCTCGCTAGGTTCTCTAACTGCTCTGCTACTTCATTAGCTCCTAGCTGTCTACCTATAAACTCTACTGTCATCTCATCTTGATAATGCAGTGCCATGAGCGTCTGCATAACTGAAAATATCAATCTGACGTAGATCTTATCTTTGTCTTGGGTTACGTTGGTATAATCCTTTAGTCTCTCTCTAAAGAGATCCCTTTTAGTGGTGACGAAATTAAGTGATCTTTGGTGCTCTGATTTAAGATGTGTGAGTACATCATCCTTAGTATATCAGTTATATTTTTTTGCCATCTAGCGTGATATATAAATATATATTATCAGACTAGATTTATTCTTGTGGACTATCAACACCTGTAAATCACGTATTTAAGCTAGTTTTCAATCAAAAAAGTCCAGTGACGTAGTTTTGGGTTAATAATCTTCTTTTTTCTTCGGTTTTTATTTAGCTTATCAGTGAGTCAAGATAGTAGTATATGATAGTAAGATTTACTAATTCATAAGATCAAAATTATATCCTGTCTAGGTAGGTTATATTTGTATCTCAAAATTAAGAGTCTCATCTCTCTTGGAGTCAATTCTAACTGTGCAAAAAAGTCTGCCATTATACCAAATGACTAAAGTCTGTGGTTTCTACTGTAGATCCTATTATCTCATCCTCTACACTAAGGCACATATATCTAAATGCGTCTGCAAAGTGACTCTCGGGTCAATGATAGGGTTTGTTCTTGAATACTTGGTGCTTATCATCTCGTTCCTTGCGATACACTTCTAAGTGCTCCAGTGATGTCTTGCACTTGATCCTGTCAAAGTAACAATATGCAAAGGTCTTCCTTGCGGTATTTATTCAGTCTCGTATTCATACGTTTGGTACTTGTGAGAAATTTATTCAGTATTCCCTAGCTTGATCTAGTCTACTCTTACCAGTTCCTAGCTCTCTTACAGATATATCATGTGGTGCATAATGCTGTCAGTATGTGTATCATCTCTGATTAAGTACATCTGCATAAAATCCAAATCACTCTCATTGGTTGCTGTAACTATCTATAATCCTTATCTCCTTTCATACTTTCTGATAAAACCAAATAGTCATAGCATCTGAGATACCTAAATCTCGTGCTGTATTCACTGGTAATCATTTTTCGTATGGCACAGTGGTTACTCTATTTTCATCTCTAGCCTGCTTGATCTGAGATGTGTAAATTCATCATTTAACATCATACGCTTCTCGGTCTCACTCTAACCATGCTTTCCTTAACTGGTCATCCTTGATACTCATAAGTTGCTTCTCGTACATAGGATCAGCTTCTTGTAGCTTAGGATTGTCAGATACTCTTGCAGGTATAAATATTCTTGTCAATCAATTGTCATCAGTGTATATCTCTCATGGTTCAGTAATGTCTACAAATCTTCTTTTGACTCGTAGCCTTCCTACTCAGTCAGGGTTTGTAGTACAAAATACTTGTTTCTGTATATCGCTTGTACTTCTTAGGGATCATAGAAGTTTCTCGTATAAGTCTTCGCTTGGTATTAGAGTAAGTTCTTCTATCAGTATCTTATCGTATTGGTGTCACTTGTATTGTTCAAAACTCTTAGAGTCTTTTAGATGTCATGTTCTTATTCTAGCTCAGCTAGGGAAGGTAATAGTTGCAGGGTTTCCTACTACTTTTGCTCCTAGTGGTTTATATAGATTAGTTGCGTTATCAATTCGCTCCAGTAGATCCTTATATGTATGTCTCAATACTAGCGCTCTATATTCTGGCTTCTCTATTTCATATAATAATCGTAGCTGTCATCAAAAGGTCTTCCCTCATCATCTAGCTCATCAATACAAAATCTCCCTAGCTACACTGGCAAGAGCTTTCTCTTGTGGTCAAGGATTAGGTTTTATCTGAGACATCCTTTTTTGGTAAGTTATAAGTAATTAGTTCTCCTGTATGGTTGTGGTCTACTTCTGCCTTATCACTATATCTTTTGTCTCTTCTCTTCTTATATTCCAAAGCTGTCTTAACATCTCTGTCCTTCTCTATTGCTTCGTGTATTACTTGTCAGCTTATAACATCCATGTATCTCTTGGAACGCTCATATTCCTCCGAAAGCACTTCATCTCTTTTTATCCAGTCATAAAATGTACTCTCTGCTACACCTGCATAAGCAATAGCGTCCTTGAGGTTTACGTCAGTTTTTACTAAGTCTATAATGTCTCTCCACTTGTCGGCGTTCCATGTACTCTTTGGGTGCTTTTTTCGATCTAATTTCTTTGACTTCTTCTTGGTAGGTTTCTTTGCCATAATTATATGTGAGATAAAATTACCTCTCTAGTTTTTCAATACGCCTTATGAGTTCTTTCTTCTCCTCTAGGTCTCAACAGAGTTTATTGTATTTTTCGATAGAGTTTTTGAGTCTTCAATAATACTCTTCGTGTTCTTTGTGTATCTTCTTTAATTTGTGTAGTTTGTTATCTCGGAGTTGGTATTCATCAAATATTCAGCTTATCCTTTGGTTTCGTGATCTAGCAACTGCATCCTTTACATAGATGTCTATGATGCTTTCTATTTTGAGGGCTTTTACTTTATCCATTACTATATCTACTATGGTTTTCTTGTTTCAGTCCATTACTTGTTTTATGTACTCGTGTATTGATATAGACTTACTTCGGTCTTTGATATTGTTATCTATGTATTGCTTGATTGTTTTCTTTGCCATTGTTATTGAGTCAAGTTATAAACATACTCTATACATTCATCTGATTGGTCATCTATTGGTTTTCTCAAAAGTTTCCATTTTCTTTGGGTTTGTAATCTCGCTTTTTGCTTTTTATTCAATCTTACTGTATCTGTTTTTCATTCAAATATTTTATTATTTATATAATCTAATACATCTCATATCATACAAATTTCTTCTCTATGAAGTGTTGTTATGTCTTTTAGCTGTATTGCATTGTAATATGATAAAGCTCTTTCGTATGAAAATCATCATATCTCTTCATATATCTTATCTATCATTTGTTGTTTAGTAGGTTTTTTTGCCATGCTTACATATTAACTAAAGCATATCTTTAGGTACTCATAGTTTTTCTCATAGTTCTTTTCGTGTGTGTGCTGTTTCATAATTTGTAGGACTTGCTCAATGTTTTATTTTTATAGCATCTGCAACCATCCATATTCAATCAATTTTTGTTTGCCTTTTCTTCTTGTATATAATTTCAACTCTTCAAGTATGAGGGTTTCAATTCCACATATATACAACTTTATCTCCTACCTTTATTTCTTTAGACATAACTATTTCTTAGATAAAAACTTACTATCCTTCCACTTCCATCATCTTACGATCCTGCAATATATTCTATGTCGGATGGATGGTTTTTTACTGAGTCACATGATCTTACCTTTTGAGTGGTATTGACCTGCGACTCTCATATATGCTTTCTTATTCATAGTTGCTAAGTAAATTCTAAATGACTCATTGTGAAGTAAGTGATTGATTTATTATGTAGCTGATAGATCATTTACTTTTTATTCATGTTAATCACATTATTTCAGTATATGATTTTCAAGATTTACTAAGTTCTAATACCATTTTGTGGTCGTAAATTCTAGTTTTACTGGATTGTAATACTCTATCTTCTTTCGGTATATCCATTCTATTGTCACTAATAGTCCCTATGGCTATATTATTTAATCTATTATCTTTTGTTCAGTCCAGATGTCTTACAACTATTCATTCTTTAAAAACATCATCGCCATATTTTATATATGCTATAAATGTATGGACTAAAATAGGATATTTAGATCAATCAATAGATACACTAACAATTTGGTATCCCCTATTTCATTTATATCACACCTCTTCTCACTTCTTGTTAAAAACTTTTCATTTTATTGATACAGAATATCCGTTATTGAACATTTTAAGAACTCAGATTTTTGATTTTCTCATATTTTATTAAAAATAAATAAGGTCGAAGAGGCAGGGAGTCGAACCCTGCAATTGTGATGCTTCGCGTCCTTTATGGAGACGCTGTAGTCCTTTCGGGGTCTACCATCATCGCTGCTTTCATTCAGCTATCTTACGCCATTTGAATACTCTCCATACACCCCTAGTTCTAGTAGGGGGCATATATCTGTGTCGGATATAGTGTGCTAGGGTAGGGCTACGAACCAACTATTAAATCCTCAACGGATAACCTAGCGTATAAGTTTGGATGGATAAGGATTTGCACCTTATAGATACGATACCACCAGGACTGTTATGTATCCCTGCAAGCCTTTCGGTTCTTGCATATCATCGTTGTTTCTATTCAACTAGCGTCTATTCTTATTCCGCCACCATCCGTAGTGCCTACCGCACCGATACAGTGGATAGGACTTTACTGGTTAGAGCTGATTAGACTCTACGGAGATAAATACCTCCTTCTTTTTGTGTACTTCATAATAATATATTTAGGTTTTTTGTATTACCATACTCTCTTAGCTTGGCACTCTAAGATAGTACCCCCTAGTTTTTTTGCTTTCTCCATTGCTTTGTCGTGTGCTTCTTGTTGACTCATGCTTTCCTTATCAACATACTCTTCTTTTTTCTTCGTGGTTCTGATAGTCACGTTGTACTTTCTCTCGGGTGGTTTCCCGTCTTTTTTGGTAGCTTTCTTCTTCTCTACCTTTCCCTCTTGTTTCGGATCAGTAGCTGTTGTGTCTTTTACTTCTGTAGTGTCAGTAGTCTTTTTAGATGTTGCCATGT
>Ga0079203_1002572_pt1 | contig 12033 bp, 7 predicted proteins | sample PorBlaMBantryBay_FD_68602 | JGI IMG/M metagenome (GOLD analysis project Ga0079203, IMG submission 68602) | Marine algae microbial communities from Bantry Bay - Bantry Bay, Ireland | ecosystem: Host-associated > Algae > Red algae > Blade | place: Bantry Bay, Ireland
GGTTGACGCATAAATCTAAATCAATAGAAGGCTCCAACACCTCATCGTCATGAGTGTTAAATGGTATGCGGGCGTGGCGGAATTGGTAGACGCGCGGGATTCAAAATCCTTACACTGTACTTTTCATCATAAAAATGTATAATAAAAACATACACATGAGATGTGTATGTCGAATTATTGTGTGTTGCACACCTCTTACGCACTTTCCTTTTCGGCGAAATAACTCCGTTTAACGTGGAGATTGGGCGCAATGACAGCAAAACACACGACTATGGGCGGGGAGGTAAACCTATATAAGCGCCCCCGCTCGAATTATTGGCAATGTGCTACTTATTTGGCTGGTCGGAACTGGCGCAAGTCCACAAAAGAGTCTGACATCAGGAAGGCGAAGGACTTTGCCGAAGGCTGGTATTTAGACCTCAGAGCCAGATCCCGAGTTGGCGAACTTCTGACCGAGAAGACCTTTGCTTATGCTGCGAGGCAATTCAAACGCGAATACACCATCATAACCCAAGGTGACCGCAACGCAGAATATGTCGAAGGCATGATGGCACGGCTTGATAACTACATCATTCCGTTTCTAGGGCATAAGGGGCTGTCCCAAGTAACGCCCGGATTGGTTCAGGAATATCGTATCTACCGTCAGGGCTATTCAAAGCCTCGGCATAATAATTCCGGTGAACATATACATAAGCCTCCGGCACGGAGCACAATGCATCAAGAAATTGTCGCTTTGCGACAAGTCTTGAAAACCGCTGTTCGGCATGGCTGGCTTACCCATCTTCCCGATTTATCGATGCCTTATAAAACCTCGGGCAAGATTGTTCGCAGAGCATGGTTTTCACAAGAAGAATACAAACAGCTCTTTACGGCCACTCGGAACAATATCGGAAAGGCGGTAAATAGCCGACATAAGAAAAATGCCGAGCAACTGCACGACCTTGTTCTCTTTATGGCGAACACGGGTTTAAGACCCGATGAAATCCTTCGGCTCGAATATCGTGACATTACGATTGTGGATGACCTCGATAGCGGCGAAACTATTCTAGAAATCGAAGTCCGAGGAAAGCGTGGTGTTGGTTATTGTAAAAGCACGGCGAACGCCGTGCACACCTTTGAGCGTTTGGTCGAACGACACAAACCTCAATCTACCGATAACATTTTCCCTTCCTTGCATCGGGCCTTGTTTAATAGGATATTGAAGGAGGAAAATTTGAAGGTAGATCGCGAAGGCCAAATCCGTACGGCTTATAGTCTCCGCCATACCTATATTTGTTTAAGGCTCATGGAAGGCGCTGATATATATCAGATCGCCAAGAACTGCCGAACCTCAGTTGAGATGATAGAGAAGTATTATGCATCACATATTAAAACGCTTATAAATGCAGCACAGGTCAACGTTCGAAGGCGCAAACCGTTTCCAGTTAACAAGCGCTCAAAACGGAAAAAGACATAATCGGCGAAATCAGGTGTAGCCATCTGAAATAGACTGCTTTATATGTCGTAAATCTTCGATGCGGGTGTGGCGGAATTGGTAGACGCGCGGGATTCAAAATCCCGTTCCATTGGAGTGTCGGTTCGATTCCGACCACCCGTACCATCGAGATTCTCCCTTTAAAACAGTCAAATTTTTTAATTATTTCGGTCAACCTAGTCGATAGTTTTGCTATGTGTAGGATATGTGTAAACGCTCGTGAAGGAAAACCTTTCATGTCAAAATGAGCGCGCTATTGAATCCATTAAAAAAACAATCGGCAATTGAACGTTAGAGTAAATGCCGATAGGAATTTATTGACGATTCATTGTAATTAGTACAGAATAGAACATAAAGGGAACAAATATGGTCTATTCTGCAAGTAAAAGTGCGATTGAAGTAGTACGAGAGATTACCCCGAAACCTTTTCTGAAATGGGCCGGAGGGAAAACCCAACTTCTAAACGAACTTAGAGCCGCCGCCCCGAATTCTTATAACCGTTATATTGAACCCTTTATTGGTGGTGGGGCTTTGTTTTTCGATCTTCAGCCTGAAACTGCTATAATCAGTGACCTGAATCCTGAGCTTGTAAATGTTTATCGCTGTGTTCGTGATGATGTTGAAAAAGTGATCCTCTTTTTAAGTGCTTTCAAAAACACTAAAGAGGATTATTACAAAGTTCGTGAAATGCGATTTGACCAACTTGAAAGCTACCTAGGTGCTGCGCGAACGATATATCTAAACCGCACCTGTTTTAATGGACTTTATCGAGTTAACCGCAGTGGGCATTTTAATGTTCCATATGGTAAAAATGACAAAGCGAAATATATTCGACCAGAAACTCTTAGAGCAGGATCAAGAGCCTTGAAGGGTACTGAAATATTATTAGGTGACTATAAGAAAGTTTTAAAAGACCATGCGCGAGCAGGGGATTTTATTTTCCTTGATCCACCTTATTTGCCAGCATCAAAGTATGCGGACTTTAAACGATATACAAAAGAGCAATTTGATGAAGAAGACCATTCTGAATTAGCGGAAGAAGTCCGTCGATTGCAAAAACTTGGTGCGCATGTCGTCATAACGAATTCCAATCACCCGCTAGTCAATGATCTTTATGAAGGCTTTGAGATTGGAGTTCATAATACTCGGCGTAATATTAGTTCTAAATCTGATACTCGCCAAGGTCAGGATATTGTCGTTGTTGCGAAGCCAAGACCACGCTTTCATTTGAAGGAAGTTCCTCCTCCACTAAATGTTCAAGCGGAAAAATATCCCTCAACACGATACATGGGTTCAAAAGAAAAACTTTTACCGCACATTCAACATATTGCTAGCAAGTTTCAATTTGAATCAGCCACAGATTTATTTTCAGGATCTGGTGTGGTGGGCTATATGTTTAAGGGCATGGGGAAGCAGGTATTTGCTAATGACTACATGGCGATGGGGGCAACCTTTACGAAGGCTATGATCGAGAATAATTCGGTAACTCTTTCTGCAGCAGAAATAGATAAGCTTTTTGCACCAAACCCAGACGCCTGTGATTTTGTACAACGTACTTTTGCGGGACTTTACTATACTGATCAAGAGAATGTTGTGATTGATTGTGTGCGTAGCAACATCAAAAAAATTCGCAACCCGCATAAGAAAGCAATTGCCATGTCAGCTCTGATTCGAGCTTGCTTAAAAAAACGTGCACGTGGTATTTTTACATATACTGGACTTCGTTACGACGATGGTCGTGCTGATCTTCGCATGAGCATGGAACAACAAATTCGAAATGCGGCTGCACTCATAAATGACTCCGTATTTGATAATGGCTTTGAAAATAAATCGCGACGGGGCGATGCAATGACATCAAAGTTTAATGCAGACTTGGTTTACCTTGACCCCCCGTATTATAGCCCCCACTCAGATAATGAATATGTGCGTCGTTATCATTTCGTAGAAGGTCTAGCATGTGATTGGAAAGGTGTTCAGATGCAAGAGCACCTTAAGACTAAGAAATTTAAAAACTATCCAACCCCATTCAGTTCACGCGTTGGTGCGACTGATGCTTTTGACAAGTTGTTTCGTCGTTTGAAAGATAGCATAATTCTTCTTTCCTACTCGTCCAATTCATTGCCTACAAAAGATGAAATTACAGAACTCATGGGACGTTATAAATCGCACATTGAAGTTCAAGAAATCGACTACCGCTATTCTTTTGCTAACCAAGGTAACAAAAAAGACGATATTAGGAACGTTGTAAAAGAATATTTATTCGTAGGATATTAGATGCTGTGGCATGTGGGAAATACGACTGTTAGAACGCCTTATCGTTTAAAAGAGGCGTTAGAGGTTCTTTACTCATCGCCTTTGAATGGGAATATTGACGGCAAAGAAGCTGAACAAAAATTTCTGCAACTTCTAAATGATAATGAGGTTGTTGAGTCAAAGCATGCTGATGATATCGTAAAGGCTTCGTTTCATGGACGAAAATGGCGGTCAGCTCTTTATCAACTTGGCTTTATTACGCCGAAAGCAATCAAGGATTTAGAGACTAATGAAAAAGTAGAGCTAGAGACAATCGTTTCTCAGGTGGAAAGCCTTACTGGCCGATATTATGAAGTAACGCCTAATGGTTCTAGGCTTTTGGATTCAGAAAGACTGCCTGCTCAACAGGAGTGTTTTTTGAGAGCGTTAGCAAATTACAAAATTGCTTCACCAATAGAGCCTGATTACAAATGCAAGCCCTTCTCTCCGTTACGTTTCATCCTTAAAATCATATCTGGCCTAGAAGTCGCGGGAAGTGAGCATCGTCTATCATTTAACGAGTTCGCACTTTTTGTTCAAACTTCCACCCCCGAAAATGGGGTTGATAAGATCATAGAACAAATTCTCAGTTTTCGTAAAGGTAAGCTGGCGGCGAAAGGTAAAGTGAGAGCTTTTTACAGGGAATTTTACACTAGGGTCGCAAGTGGGGTTAATCGAAAGCCCGACACCCTTACAGATTATGCGGATTTGTCATTTCGGTATTTAAAGGCAACTGGACTGTTCAGAAGTGCTGGTAGAGGAATCGCGATTAATCCCGCTAAGTCTCAATTAGCAATACTTCTCAGAGAACAGCCACTTCCGACCTATACGACAGAAGAGTATTTGAACTCTCTTTGGAGAGGTGCGGAACTACCATCAGATAATGAAAGCGAAGCTTACGTAATATTACAGGATTTGCTGGCTATTTTAGCAGCCCGTGGGCTACTGCCTGCAGTAGAAATACCTGCAGCAACAGCGGATATTCGGGATTTAAATGAAGCGCGTTTCGCACTTGAGGAACAAATTTCGCGGTTGGAAGAAACGGATTATGCGGCAGATCAGGCAAATAGAATTGACGAAATTCTAGCTTGGATGAGCGCTATACCTAAGCGAGGGTCGGCAAAGCTTGCAAATGGACAAACAGTTAGAATTCCACAAGGCGAAGGGCCTGCATATCTGGAGTGGATTGTTTGGCGAGCGTTTCTGGCTATAAATTCCCTGACTAACGAACCGTGGGATGCACGTCGCTTTCAAATAGACCAAGACTTCCTTCCAATTCATTGTGCGCCTGGTGGTGGACCGGACATGATTTTTGAATTTGAAGATATGGTTGTTGTGGTTGAAGTAACGCTCACGGCGTCTTCTAGGCAAGAGGCTGCAGAAGGAGAACCTGTTAGAAGGCACGTAGCACAGATAGCTGAATCGAGCGAAAAGGACGTCTACGGGCTATTTATAGCGCTAAACATAGATAGTAATACCGCTCACACATTTAAATATGGCGATTGGTATAAAAAGGATGACACTAAAATGGCACTTGATATTGTTCCAATTACGCTTTCTGATTTTGCGGCTTTTTTAAAAACCGGGGAAAACAAATTGGAACAACTCCCAAAGTCATTGTTAGATTTAATGATCAAATGCCGTGCCAGGATCAACTTGGATGCGCCACAATGGAAACAGGCAGTCAGTGACATTTTTCAAAAAAATCAGATAAGATAGACTAAATAATTTAGAGAACTTTATGGCTCAGTATTCTTTCCTTCCTTCATCGCAAAATGTCCTACGTAGTATGCTCAATGGCATTATGGAAAGTTATGAAAACCCTTGGGACATATTGGCTGAACTAGCCCAAAACAGTTTAGATGCCATACATAAAGCTGCCCCTCCTAAGGGACATATGAAATTAAGAATTGATACTCAAAAAGCTACGATTCAGTATGAAGATAATGGTGCAGGAATTGATCCAAAAGACTTGCAAGAGCTTTTCGTGCCATATGGCTCCAACAAACGTTCGGATTCAGAAACTATAGGAGAAAAAGGAGTCGGGCTTAAGTTCGTTATTTTTTCGACAGATACATTTGTCCTCACTTCCCATCATGAAAACGGTTCCTTTGAAGTTACCGTTAAGGGGGCAGCAGATTGGTTGCGAGCTGATGATGATTCTGAAATTAGCTATATTTCGAAAAAGATTACCAATTCCAGCGATGAGACAGGCGTTTCTATAAAGCTTGCAGTGCATGATGATGACCACCCTCTATTCGATTTAGCATTAGACCAAATGAAGATGCTTCTTCTAACTAAGACAGCAGTCGGCGCTACGGGCCATATTTGGGGTGAAGCAGAGAATACAGATTTAGAATTAACAATAAGAGATAGCACCGGACGTAAGAGTACTACAGAGTTTGAATGTCAGTACGCATTACCTACTGATAGTGTTAAGAAAACTATTTCCATAGAAAGTTATGAGGAATGGAAGCGCGATAATGAACGTTCGGATGAGCAAAAACGTCGAAAGCTCAAGGATGCCATTTTATTCAATCAAGGAACAACATCAAAAGCTGGCAGAGAAATAAAATTTTGGTCGTGCATGATGCCCTCCCGAACTGAATGGGCGAAACTTGCTGTAAAATCCGGTATGCTAAATGAGGAAGAAGAGAATAATTTTAATAGCGAAGAGCATTTTTATGCTCATTCAAATGGTGTGTTTCTATCGACAAAGGATATGCCCACTGGTGTCAGGATCGATCTTCGGGCCACAGGCGAGTCTGGATATACTAACAACTTTTTCGTTATTATAGAAGATAGAAGCCTTAAGTTTGATATTGGACGGAAAGGAATACCACCAAGAACCTCAGGCTTATTACGAAAAGTTGCTCAAGATGAGTTCAAAAAATTCCTAAAATACAAGCGATTTATTCGAGGTGAATCTGAAAAGACTAACCAGCAATTTGCTAGAGAAAACCTCTTTAAGGAAATCAATGCACTTCCTGATTTAAAAACAAAGCAGACTGCATTTACAAAGCGTCCAAATTCACAAGAAGCTACTGTGGCCGCTATATTTTATGAGCAAATGGGAAAGGGTTGCTTCGGTGGCTTTACGCCCTTTACATCTGGTTACAGAGATAAGTATGACCTCACTGGAAAGTATAATGGTAACAATCTTATTATTGAATTCAAGCATGACCTAACAGGCCTGTTCAATGATTTCGCGATTGCGCGGAAACTGTTCGATGAGGTTAATGTTGTGGTTGTTTGGGAAATTACGGAAGCCGATAGAGTCAAGTCAAAAGACAGAGGAATTGAAATTGAAGAACTAGAGGTGGATGATGACCGGATTTTCCCTGAAACTCACTACACCTTGGAAATTGATTCCGTTGCCCCTGTTGAAGTCTTAGAGATTAAAACAATGCTCAAGGATACTAGTTAGAAAGTTAAGCGCAATTTCGTTTGGTTAAATGCTTTGATCAACTAAATCCATCCAAATTAGTTTGCTCCATTAGCGTCTTAAAAAGCGTCTGTTCGCCCGCTCCGCCCGGAAGAAATTTGGTTGTGTTGAAATCTTTATCTTTCAATCTGACCTCGTCAAAAAGCTCACTAAACTTTGACATTTTGACAAATCCATTTGGGTCGGACAAGTGGTTATAGGCCGGTCGTAAAAATTTCATAAAGCCTCTAAAACCATTGGTGCGTGCCAACATCATACCGGGGCTTGTGTCGCTCCATGCATCTGGCCAGCGACGACGAACGGCCTCAAAGTAATGCATCAATTGTTCGGCAATTCTTTCGTCCTGATTTTCAATAAACCAATGTCGAAAAATCAATTTTTCGTTGTCATACCTTTCGTTCGATGACCATTTACCAATGCGTTTTCCAATATCGCGGTCTTCAATAGGATCTTTAGATAAATATGGTAATAATGATTGTACGACTGTGGCTTGAGTAAGAATTTCTCCAAAGCGCCCGTCAGTGGAAACACCAAGTCTCTTTATCCGTTTGTAGAACGGGCTGTTTTCTTTTTTATCCAGCACGACAGTCACTGTATGACATGTCCTCTCTGGGCTTCTGGTCTTACTATATGATAATAGGTCATACACTAGGCTTCGGTTCACTTTAGTTTGAGCAAGATTAACAGTGGCAAAAATACTTGATTGATCTGCCAAATCAGCATCCACAAAAATACAAACACTAACTTCGAAGTCACTTAAATCATGCTTGGCTTCTTTCAGCCCCATAATACGGTGTTGACCGTCAAGCACCCTAGCAATACCACGAAAAAGTACCGTTTCTTCATTATCTAATTCACCCGGAATGTTTTCAAGTGTCATAGTGAAAAAGTCTGCTGCCTTCTCGTCATCGCTGACAGTTTCCAACGTCGCACAGCGCCCTTGAACAGCTAATATGACAGCGGTAGGAAATGATGCATCTTGAAGCTTTACATATTTTGCAATTTCAGTGATGCGCTTATCACTTATCTTTCTTTGGATTCCCAAATACTCATCGAACTCATTATTATTTGCTAGCCGCCGGATATCGAAAAACGAAATATCGATCAAATCTTGAGCAGGCATTTTACCTACATAGAAATGTCCAATTGGCTGCGTTATTCGCATTACAGGGAGAGAGACAGTTTTGTTTGATTCAAGCGTCATAATCTACCTCCACGTCATCAGCTAAATCTTCGGCACGATCTCGGTTGACATCTTCTGGTGGCGGGGGGGCGCTATTGGCGAGAACCAATACTCGATAATTCAACCATACAGCAAAGAACAAAAAGCATATGGACAAAACACCATGCAATAGAATTTCGCTAGGGTCACCATTCTGTTTACCAATATAAAAAGCCATGAACCCAACGCAAAAAAGAACAAATACGCTGCTCCAAAGTCGCATGCCTACATTGCCTGTCTTGTTGTCAAGCTGCACCAGAACCACAATTGCAGCACAAATGGACATTGCGTAGAAGTAAAGGTTCCCAGATAGGAAAATATCGCGAAATGCTATCGCGAGGCCCTTATCTAAACCAGCTGAGCAAAAGCCAATAATAAGTGGCAAAAAGCTTATCGCTAATGTTGCGATTAGGGCTTGCTTAGCTTCAGACTTTGTATTTTCGTCCGCATGATTAATTTTAAAGGCTTTCATTGTCCCCCCTTGAACTGCCCATAGGGTAGATGGAAAATTGCGAAGAAGCTAGCAAAGTTTTAATGTAAACGCTTAAAGTGCACGGCGTTGAATGAATCTGACATTGTGTCAGAAAATTGAAAAAAGAGGTAAGGAAGGCGTATAATTAAAGAAAAAAAGTGTAGAGCAAGATAAAGCGAAACGGGCCAGTTGGCCCATTTCGACGCTAACGCTCTGTTTTTGCGACTTATTTAGTGGGCCAAAAGCGTCCCTTTTTGTCATCACTTGGGCCATGTTTGGCCCACCCCTTTTTTTATCCTTTTTCGCTCTCATTTTGGTCAATTAATTAGCTTGGGACTCGCGGAGTGTATTCTGCTATAGTGCAGGCATGGCCAATGATGACGAGTTCATTATAGGTGGCAAGAGGCGCAACTCTTCCAGCTCGCAAGGCACGCCAAAGACATCAAACTCTCAAGGCGGTGGTTCCTCCTATTCTGGTATTAAGCTAGGCAAAATGCCCGGCGGCCATATGAGCTTTGCGGCGCGTGTTGCAAAGGCTTCCAGAACCCAGACATCATCCGGCAGACGCCGCACCAAGACATCCAGCAAGGCGAGAAACGGGCGTTACAATTCAAGAGGCCGAGGTGCAAAGACTATGTCGAGCGGCATTAGCATTAACCGCTCTTGGCAATCCTTTGGCGGCGACCCGATGCGGTTTAGAGCGCGGCGGGCAATTGTGAAAGTCAGCATCGTCTCATTGCGCGGAGGTAAATCCCGTGGGGCTTATTCTCATTTAAAATACCTTCAAAGAGAGGGAGCTGGCGTTGAAAAGGTTGAAGGTAAGGACGGCGAGCTAAAGCTAGGTGAAACGCGCGGAGAGCTATACGGCCCTGAGGTCGGCACCACATATGATGATAAGAGCTTCCTAGAGCGCTCTGAGGCAAGTTTTAACGGTCGGGGCGATCCTAACCAATTTAGGCTTATCATTAGCCCAGAGGACGGAATGGAGCTTGCTCGCCGCGTTAACGGAGCGCCGCCGAGCTTAAAGCGTCAAACGCGCAAGTTCATGAACCAGATGCAAGAAGACTTAGGGACACGGCTTGATTGGGTGGCTGTTGACCATTTTGATACGGCGCACCCTCATACGCATGTTGTTCTCAGAGGCGTTCTTGATAACGGCAAAGAACTTCGCATTGCAGGCGATTATGTCTCAGAAGGCATGAGAAGCCGCTATGAAAATATCATCACACGGGAGCTGGGTCTAAAGCCCGAATATGAAATTATCTCTGACCTTGCGCGGGAAACAAAGCTTAACCGCGTGACGACCTTAGACCGCGCGATGCTTCCGCGCATCGATGCGGTTAGCTCTATTCTCGATTTACGCGAGGGGCATTTTAGGTCGCACCCTGATAGCGCTATTAATCGCCATTTACTGACGGGACGAATGAAGCATCTTGAAACCCTTGGCCTCGCTCAGCCAACCGACAAAGGCCGCTGGCATCTAGAACGCAATGCTTTTGAGACGTTAGGCGATATGCACCGCAACGAGAATATCGTGAAAGAAATGTCTCAAGCCATGAAGCGGGTTAACATTAACCGCCATATGCAATTGCACGGAAGCGAAGCGCCCTTACGCAAAATTACGGGGCGCGTTATCGGTAAAGGGCTAGTTGAGAATGAGAGTAGCGGGAGGCTACGCATTATCATAGACGGGGATGACGGCTATGTTCATGCCATTGAGACAGGCCCAGAGACTCGGGCCTCAGAAGCGAAGCTTGGCTCTGTTGTTGAAGTTGGCCCTGCCAAATTAGGCCCCGTAGACAGAACAATACTGAAATACGCAGAGGATTGCGCAATAAACAAACGCATCTACGATATACGCTTCCATAGCCATGATATTCAAAAACAAGGGCGATATGTTCTCTTCGAAGGTAAGCTGGATGCTGACATCGATATGCATAGGCGCAGGATGAGCACATTGGTAAAAGCTGAACTTGCGCGGCCTTATATGAGTGATGATAACGGCAAACCCTATTCATGGGTCATCACGGAGGACTTTGAGAAAAAGGTCTTAATGCTCGACAGGGCGCATAATCGCAAGACAGGGCTTAAGCTCCTCTCAATCCAAAACTTAGAGGCCCAGCTCAAAAGCCCCGGCGCGACATGGCTCGACCGTGTGCAGATACCTTTTGAGAAAGAGGGCTTTGGTAAGCAGGGCTATGGGGCCGATTTGCACCGCGCTGTTGCTAAGCGTCAAGCATGGCTTGTAGAGCAAGGCCTCGCGAGCAGAAACAACAATAAGACCGTCAGCTATGAGAAAGGCTATATCCAAACCTTGATTGACCGTGAGGTCGGAACGCAAGCCGCAAAGATGGCGGAGCAAACAGGGAAAACCTACCGCGCCCTAGATCAGGGCATGAAGGTGTAGGGTGTGTTCACCGACAAAATAGAGCTTATGTCTGGCCCATATGCCGTTGTGCAGTCCCAGAGAGCGTATTACTTAGTACCTTGGCGCTCTGTGATGGAACAAGAACGCGGGCGGAGACTAACGGGGACAATGCGCGGCAAATCTGTGAGCTGGCAGTTTGGACGCGGTAGAGGGCGCGGCGGGCCAAGCAGATAGTCTAATTATTGGGGGCTTTGCCCCCAGCGCCGTAAACCAGCAAAATCGGTTCCCCCTAAAGGTCTCCCCCAATTTTGGCAAGTTGACGTCACTCCCCCATTAAGAGGCTGATCATGGGTTTTGGTGCAAGCCCCAAAACCCTGTTTTGAGTAACAAAGTAAATAGACCCGTGATCAATATTGGATTTTAGAATTAAGCAAATTGGTTTCAAATAAGATCAACGTGCGCATTCTTTACAAATAGTTCAATTTGTTTGAGACTGTACTATACCCAACGAGAAAATCATGAAAAATATATTTCCTAAATTGGTGAAAATTGGACGAGAATACCGTGTAATAATTTTGCTTTGCGTTGGAATCGCTATGACAGTGGTGCCATTGCTTACACCCGAGCATGAGCTTTTGGTTGCAGTGTCGGGTAATGAGAATGCTGGTTATCTAACAGCAGTGTCCGCTTCGAAATTCTTAGGGCTTAGATACGGAATAATAATAGGGTTTGGAATGATGACTTCAGCATTTGCTTTGTA
>Ga0079203_1002577_pt1 | contig 12009 bp, 6 predicted proteins | sample PorBlaMBantryBay_FD_68602 | JGI IMG/M metagenome (GOLD analysis project Ga0079203, IMG submission 68602) | Marine algae microbial communities from Bantry Bay - Bantry Bay, Ireland | ecosystem: Host-associated > Algae > Red algae > Blade | place: Bantry Bay, Ireland
GGAAGTCAAAGGTTTTGGCTTGCGCGTGCAGCCATCAGGTCGTCGGTCATATATCTACAAATTCAGAACGCCAGATGGCCGGAGACGAAATAGAAAAATAGGCGCTCCGGAAACACTTACCGCAGAGGCTGCCCGCAAAACAGTTCAGGCAATGGTCTCGGATGTAGCGCTGGGAAAAGCAATTGTCGAGGACCGACCAAAGACAAAAGCGATAACGATGCGAAAACTATGTGACATGTATTTGGAAGACTATGCTCGGCTGCACAAAAAACCACGCAGTGTCGAAGATGACTCGCGATATATCGAAAAGGAAATCAAGCCGCTTTTGGGCGCTAAGAACCTCTGCGATATTCGCAGTAAGGACATAGTGAGAATTCACAGTTCAATGAGTGCAAAACCAGTAAAGGCAAATCGTTTACTCGCATTGCTCTCAAAGATGTTTAACCTTGCCGAAGAATGGGAGCTGCGTGATGCGAACACGAACCCCACTCAGCACGTTCGCAAGTACAAGGAAACGCCGAGGGAAAGATTTCTGACACAAAACGAAATTGTATCGCTGGAAAAGACTTTGTCAAAGGCTCAAAAAGAACACTTGGTGTCTCATTCCGTTATTCATGCGATCCGGGTTTTATTAATGACGGGTGCAAGACTTCAAGAAGTGCTGACCATGAAGTGGGAATATGTCGATATTGAAAATGGCAAGATTAACCTACCGGATTCCAAGTCGGGAAAGAAAACAATTTGGCTGAGTGATAAAGCTCGGGATTACATTGATGCCATTCCTCACAAGCGCGGTAACCCATACATATTTGTGGACAAAGAAGCGCCTCGCCTTTGGTAAATCTGCAAAAGCCGTGGAGAAAACTACGCTCTATGGCCGGCATCGAGGATGTGCGAATTCACGATTTGCGCCACACCTATGCAAGCTTAGCGGTATCACAAAACTTGTCACTTCCGATTGTTGGGAAGCTCCTAGGGCACAAAAGCATAAAGTCCACTGAACGATATGCTCATTTGTATGACGACGTTATGAGAGATGCAGCGAATTTTTAGTTTAAGAGTCGTTCAGAGCTATATAAATTCCGCAATCTAGCACAAATCTATATAAGTTGTATTTTTTACTATGCAATTTTACTGGGCGAACTAGCTTTCACAAGCTACACTCACCTTATGGATGAGTCGCAAGCTTATTTTTAAAGCCTTTAAAGTTGAGTGGGTGTTCAGTAATCATTCATTAACTAAGCTTATATCCTGCAATCTTGCTTTTGAGAGGGAGTTCAATTGGTGGGGCAGACATTGTCATTTAGTTTTCTTAAAGCTCGGCATAGAGAAATTCGAACTTCGAAGGATTATCCCGAAGCTCTGTCTTTGAGGGTGCATCGCGCTCTGTCTTGGCTCAAACCTGCTGAAATTGAAGATGACTGTGATATAAAATTTATCCTCTATTGGATTGCATTTAACGCGGCATACGCCAAAACCGTACCCGAACACGACGATTCATCTGAGAAAGACCAAATGAAATTGTTCTTCGACCGGCTGGTAAAGCTAGATGTAGACAAGGTTATCTACAAATCAATTTGGTCAGAATTTTCGGGATCGGTTCGCATTCTCCTCGAAAACAAATACGTCTTTGCTCCGTTCTGGCGCTATCAGCAAGGAGAGGTTTCGAAAAGCGATTGGGAGATGTGGTTCGCGGCATCCAGAAAGCTCACGCAAAAATCGTTCATGAAACAAGACACAGTTAGCATACTATCTAGCTTGTTTCCGCGCATATACACGCTCAGAAACCAAATTATTCATGGCGGTGCGACATGGCAAAGTGGAGTGAATAGAGACCAGGTTCGAGATTGTACGTCCTTGCTTGAAACGCTCGTTCCAGTTTTCATTAAGCTTATGATGGAAGATGTGCACGGTGACTGGGACATGCCGGCCTATCCCGTTGTGGAGGGTTAGCTTTGGTCAAGTTTATTCACACGGCTGACTGGCAATTAGGCAAACCATTTTCTCAATTTGAAGACGGTCTCTCGGAGCAATTGAGACAGGCGCGTATAGAAGCCATAGATATTATTGCAAGTATCGCCAAAGAGCGATCTATCCCGCATGTGATTGTAGCGGGCGATGTTTTTGATCAAGAAATTCCAAACCCCAAGACCATTCGGCAAGCTCTGGATGTTATGTCCGAGGTCAAGGACGTAACCTTCTATTTGTTACCTGGAAACCATGATCCTAACCGCAGCAACGGTCTCTGGAGTCGATTGGGCGAATTACCGACGAATATTGTGCCTCTGCTTGAAAAAACTCCAGTTGAGATAGAGCCAGATTGCTATCTGTTACCGAGCCCGTGGTTCTCCAAGAACCCAGGTGTCGATAATACACGTTGGATGAATGATGCGGAGTTGAAAGATGGTACCATCCGAATAGGCGTGGCGCATGGCAGTATTCATGATTTTGAAAAGGGATCGGAAAGTTCTCAGAAATGTGTGATCGTAGCCCATGATCGGGTCAGAGATGCACAGTTAGATTACCTGGCGTTGGGGGACTGGCACGGTCAGATCAGTATCTCAGATCGCGTATTCTATTCGGGGACACCGGAAACGGATTCGTTCAACTCCATAGGTCCAGGATATATTCTTTGTGTCGAAATCGACGCCCATGGTACCAAGCCGGTTGTGGAAAGAGTGCGCACCACACAGTATCACTGGATAGGCGGTGAGCATACAGTCCTACCAGAAGCAGATATAGCTGGATTATTTGAAAGTCTTTTTGATAAAAATATTCCGCCTCGGCGAAGTTTGGGACGCCTGAAAATACGGGGGAGCCTGTCGGCCTCAGACGCTCTCATTGTCAGGACCTATCTATCCTCTCAAGCCGAAGCTCTGAGTTATCTGGACATAGATTTCTCGCGTCTGGAAACGACCTACACCGAAGATGACTTTGATGAATTGTCTCTCAATGGGAGTCTGCGCGAAACCGCAGAAAAACTTCTCGTAAGAAAAAATGATGATTCCTATGGCCGTAAGGATCGGCAGATTGCTGAGAGAGCATTACAACTTCTCTTTACCTATGCGGGGCACAGCTAATGCAGATCCGCGCTATCAGACTTAGAAATGTGAAAAAGATCGGGCCTGACGGCTTATCTATTGAAGACATCTCCCCAGGATTAAATGTCCTGTCTGAACCCAATGAATTTGGTAAATCGACCATTTTTGAAGCGTTATATTATGGTCTACTCTTCAAGCATAGTTCCAAAAAAGAAGAGATTAAAAACCTGCGGCCTAACCTGTCAGATGCCGCGCCCGAAATCGAAGTTGATCTTGAGCATTCTGAAGGTAGTTACCGAGTCTTCAAAAGATTTCTATCGCGCGCTGAAACAACGATTACAAATTTGGGGGACGGCAGAACCATCGGTGGGGATGACGCTCAGGACCGGATAAAGGAGCTGCTAGGCATTGAAGGCAAAGCGGTCGGTGCAACCGGACTTCTTTGGGTCTCGCAAGGGGAATCTCTTAATACGCCATCTCAGTCTGCGGATGATCAGGAAGTGTTTTCTGGTGTACTAGATAACGAAGTATCGAACTTGATCAGCGGAAAGACCGGTCGCAAAATCTTTGAGCGAGTTGAAGGCGAGCTTGCGAAACTTTTATCATTGAAGACGCTTAAACCCATGAAGGCCTATAAGGCTGAAATGCAACAGCTAGATGAACTGCGAGACAACTATCAAGAGCTTGAGACCGAGTATCGCGCCGCTGAAAAGAACTTGCAGGACCTAAATGAAATAGAACGCCAGATCAGACGATGGGAAAAAGAAGATAATCTGTCCCAGCTACAGACAGAGCTGAAAACCTATCAGGACAAGCGTGATACTTTAAACCGAATGGACGGCGACCATAGAGCCCTAAAAACCGCACGCGACTTGGCTGAAGCTGAGTTCACATCCGCTCAAAGACAGTTGGAAGATGCGCGCGAGGACATCGAAAAAGCGATTGAAACTACCAAAACATTGGAAAAGCATCAGACTGATTTGAAAGACGTTCTAAAGCTTTTATCGGAGAAAGATGCGGAACGGCAAAGAAATCAGAAACAGTTAGAGATTGCGGAGGTCAGTTTTCAGAAAGACAGTCACCAATTGGAAAAGGCTAGAAGCGCGGGTGAAATTGAAAAGGCGCGTCAGCAGTTGGATGTAAAGTCAAAAGATTTGAAAAAGGCGAAAGAGGTCCAGCAAGAGTTTTTAAGGCTTACGGCTGACATAGAAAAACTGTCCATAGACAATCTTGTTCTTCGGGAGATCGAGAAGGCCGACAACGAATTTGCGACCGCCAAGACACTTTTATCCAGTTCACAGGTCACCGCGCACATCAAATATAAATCGGACAAAGCTTCAGGCTTTACATTGACGGGGAACAAGCCCGTGGAAGACGGTGCGACACTAACAGTCAAAGATCGTTTATTGCTTGAAATGAAAGATGTGGTGACGATTGAGATCGTTAATCCACTAAGTTCTGAGGGCGATACAGAAGAGCGATTTAGCGCCGCCAAGAGGCATCAGGAAACCTTATTGTCTAAATATAACGTCAAGACTGTTTCTGAAGCGCGCAAGCTTGAGAAGCAAAGATTTGAGCTCAAGCAAAAACGCGATGATGCGGAAAAACAGCGGTTGAGTTTTGCCCCTAAAGGTATCGACGTTCTCGAAGAGGAAATATCGGCTTTAACGGCTCAAGTTTCAGGGCAAGCTGAAGCCTCCATGACAGTGGGTCAAGCGACGGAACAGTTTGAGAAAAGCCAGAATGAAGTCACGAAATTAGCTGCATCTATAAAGTCCATAGATGAGTTTCTTCGTCCCAAGATTTCCTTAAAAACCGCTCTCGAAACAAAGATTGATCTTTTGAGTTCGAGTGCCAAGGAACTCGAAGAAGGGCTCGGACCGGCTAGTGGTTTTGAGAAAAGGATATCTGATCTCGGGGTGAAAGTAGCAAATAAGAAGACAGCTTTGGACAAGGCGAAAGTGGATCTGGATAGTTTTGAAAAGACCATGCCCAATCCAGAAAGTGTTCAGGCCGGAATAGACCGGGTTACAAAAGCGATTAAGAATGTATCTGACACTAAACAAAAACTCGCGAATGACCGTTTGGTTTTAAAAGAACGATTAAGTCATCGTTTCAACGAGGGTGTCGAGGAAGAGCTGGATAATGTGCGCGGCGAAATCGAGGCCAGTGAGCAAAAAATATCGGCTTACGAGAATGAAGCAGAGGCTTTAAAGTTGCTTCGCGAAACCCTTACGGAAAGTCAGAAGAGAGAGAAGCAAAAGCTCTTCGAACCTGTAATTCGGGAAATAGGGCCGTTAGCTCGACAGGTGATCCCGGGCATAGAATTCGAATTTGGTGAGGATTTTGCCGCTAGCAATATTTTCAGAAACGGCGTTAAAGAAACCATAGATAGCTTAAGCGGCGGCACTCAGGAACAGATCGCAATTCTCACAAGACTGGTTTTCGCTCGCCTCAAAGCGAAACAAGGTTATCCGACACCGGTCATTTTGGACGATGCCCTTGTATTTTCTGATGACTTTCGAATTTCTGAAATGTTTGATGCGCTGAACACTGTGGCGAAAGAAGTTCAGATATTAGTCCTGACCTGTAGGCAGAAGTCTTTTCAGGGTTTGGGTGGGAATGTTTTGACGACAAAAGAATGGAAAAATTAGTGCAGTCAAATTATAATCATATTCAGGCCCATTATAACGCAAACCAGCTTGTATTGCAGGGAACGGACGAAAGCGCATTTACTAGATCATTGACTTCTGCCCGGGTTGAGATGAACCCTCACCAAGTTAATGCAGCGCTTTTTGCCCTTGCTTCCCCACTTTCAAAAGGTGTTCTCCTTGCTGACGAAGTTGGCCTGGGAAAGACGATTGAAGCGGGACTAGTAATATCTCAACGCTGGGCAGAAATGAAACGACGCATCATTCTGATCGTTCCAGCATCCCTTCGCAAACAGTGGGAGCAGGAACTTTTTGAAAAGTTCTCGCTTCGTAGCACCATCCTTGAGTCAGCAACCTACAAGAAAATGATTAAGGCAGGTAAATCGCGTCCGTTTGAAGATGCCGGAAATATAGTCATTTGCTCTTACGCCTTCGCTGCTGGAAAAGCTGAAGAACTCAGAGCTGCCAAATGGGATCTTGTTGTTTTCGATGAGGCGCACAAACTGCGTAACGTGTATAAAAAGGGTGGTTCAAAACGTGCAAAGGAACTGAAGACTGCGCTCCAAGATTCCTTCAAAATCCTTCTTACTGCAACACCTCTGCAAAACTCACTTATGGAGCTCTATGGTATTGTTTCCATAATTGATGAGGAGCATTTTGGCGGCGCTAACGCTTTTAAAACGCAGTATGTTGGGGGACGGTCAAATCCAGCAAGTATGCAAATTCTGCGGAAACGCCTTGAGCCAATCTGCCACCGCACGCTTCGCCGTCATGTGCAGGAAGCGGGGCATATCAATTTCAAGCGCCGTCATGCGGGGACGTTCAGTTTTGAACCAACCGAGCCCGAATGGAGGCTCTATTCTGAACTTTCAGAATTTCTACAACGCAAAGATACGATTGCCTATGGCGATAAGGCCAACCAATTGGTCGTTTTGCAAATCCGCAAAATATTGGGATCATCAACCTTTGCTGTCTCAAAATATTTGGAAAACCTACTTGTTCGTCTAAATAACAAAGAAGCTGCCTCTATCAGCATGACTGATGATCTGGACGAGTTTGAGTCAGCAATAGAGGAGGACATTTCCGACGAAGGTTTTTCCGAGGATGACGAGCCGGTAGAATATATTGATCCGCAACAGCTAGAAGATGAGATAAAAGAAGTCAGTCAGATGCTTGCCTTGGCACGGTCTATTGGGAGTAACGCAAAAGGTGACAAGCTGGTTTCGCAACTCCCGCAGGCCTTCAATGAAATTGTAAGCAAGGGCGGTCAGCGCAAAGCCGTAATCTTTACCGAGAGCGTTCGCACGCAAATGTATTTGCGGGATCTGCTCAATGACAACGGGTACAGTGGTCAGGTTGTTTTACTTAATGGCTCTAACTCTGACCCGGAAAGTCGAGAAATATATAAGCAATGGAAAGCTAAACATGCGGGGACCGATAAGATTTCCGGATCGCGCACCGCCGATATGAAGGCAGCTCTGGTTGAGGCGTATAAACGGGACGATAAGACGATTTTCATTTCTACTGAGAGCGGCGCTGAAGGTATCAACCTTCAATTCTGCTCTCTGCTGATTAATTTTGATCTACCATGGAACCCTCAGAGGGTTGAGCAGCGTATCGGGCGGTGTCACCGCTATGGGCAGAAGATCGATGTCACGGTCATAAACATGCTCAATTTAAAAAATAAAACTGAGGCCAGAATACATGAACTCTTAAGTGAAAAGTTTCATCTGTTTGAAGGGGTATTCGGGGCCAGTGATGAAGTACTCGGATCTATTCAAAGCGGCCTTGCTTTTGAAAAAGAAGTTCTTCGTATCGTCCAAAAAAGTAGAACTGATGAAGAAGCAGAAGCAGAATTTAAAATCTTGGAAGAAAAGCTTCAGGACGAGATTAATGCTGATATCGAAGCTGCCCGCAAAAGCGTTTTGGAGCAAATGGACGGTGACGTAATTTCAAAGCTTCATAGTCGTCAAGAGAAACTGACTGATGCTTTAAACGAGTTTACGCGCAGGCTCATCATCACTGCCAGAGCAGAATTGCCGGGTGCGGATTTTGGCGGAGAGTCGCTTGCGCGGTTTAATTATGACGGCAAAACCTACACGACAGAATGGCCGGTTGCCGATGATAATGATTGGCAGTTTTTTCGCGTCTCTGACGGTCTAGGAGAAAACATTATTGAGCAAGCGCGCAACCGTGATCACACTCGCCAAATAACGGAAATGACTTTCCACCCTGACGACTATCCTTTTGCCGGAAAAGTTGGCGCGCTTGATGCTCTTAAAGGAAAATCAGGTTGGCTTAAGGTCTCCAAAGCAACAATGCCCACGCCTCAGGCTAAACGAGAGGAATTACTTCTGTCTTGTTATGATGATGACGGTGTACAAGTTGTGCCTGAAATCGCCGAAAAGCTAATGATCGTTCCGGCCTCCTCACCCATTGAGTACGAGTCTCCATCAGATCCCATGACCTTAGACAGGTTGGAGAATGAGGAATTCAACGGTTTCTCGAAGCGCGTGAAACTAGAGAATTTTAATTGGGTGAACGAAGAAGAAGAGCGCCTTGATCGCTATGCTGATGACATCAAAATTGAGCTGGATGCAAACATCAAAGACTTGGAAGTCCTCATAAAGGAAAAGAGCCGCGAGAAACGTAATCCTATGCTCTCCATGGAAGAGAAAATTGCTGTAAGCCGCGAAGTTAAAAAGCTACAGGCCGAGCGTGATAAACTCGTTCTGACACAACATGAGCAAGTCGCAAAAATCCGCCAAGACGTTATTGATAAAATCGATGATTTTGAAGAAAGCTTAAATGCTGATCCGGTCATAGAGCCGTTATTTACTCTGCGATGGTCTGTGGTGTGATTGCGTGTCGTGGCTGGGGGAGCTTTCTGATTTTGGGCCCGCGCCGCTGGCCGTTAATGTCTATTGGGAAAGCTATCCCGGTAAGAAAGCGCATATTTGGCGTTTATGGCAGCAAACCGGTTGGATGCAGGTAGTCCGAATGAACCTTGAGACGCCTATTAGTTCGCACGAGGAAGTCGTCACCTTATTCAGCAATGACATGGGACAACCAATGCCGACATGGCTGGGCAACCGTTTGTTTGATATGCGTAGCTCAATCCCAAGCTATATGCATCACGAGCCGCCTGAGGAATTAGAGGATCAAGCCGATGCACTTTATTGGGATTTTTTGGGGCGATGTGACCGCAAAAACTTGGCGGAGCTTGGGCGCGGAGAAGAGGCTTTGTTTGAGGAAATTGCCGAGACTGAAGATAAGGCGCTGGCAGGCGTGACAGAAATTGATCGATATATCGGGTCGCTTCGCCGAGAGCGCCGTCATCCGAATTGCACAGCGGTTCGCAAGACTGAAATCGACGCCAGAATAAGTGATGTTGCCCAATATAAACCGAAACTCCTCGCCGCCATCCCGGAAGAAGTAAATAAACTTCGCAAGGCATATGAAATATTCGAAGACGATGTCTTTGAAAGCGTAACTTATCACGGTCACATGGAGCCTCTCTACACTGTCCGCTGGACAATGCAGTCCCGCCAAATGCCGCCCCCTGTTAACGTGTCGCTTTGGACCGAAGAGCGGTTTATGGGCAATTTAAATGCCGGAACACGCTGGAAAGAACGGCTTCGCGCTGGACATCGTTTAGATGTAACGCCGGATAAGCCGAATGAAGTACGGACCAAGAAGGATGTTCGGCGAGCTTTAGCTAAGCAAAGAAATGAAGAGCCTACGCCTAGTTCTGACGCACCAAAGAAACCTGGTCGCCCGAAAGGCTCTAAAAGCACCATAACGACATCTAAGTCTGTATTTAAATTTCAAAAATCGGTGGGGGCGCAATCGGCATTAGATAAAGCGGCGCGCCGAAACGCCAAACGGGCAAAACGGCAGGAGCTCAGTCAGGTCCTACAAAATCACGGAACCATTGCAGAGCTGAAACATGTGCGCGCCTTTATTAAAGGTAAAACTGGTTCTGACCTTAAATTGGCATTGATTCACTTGGCAAAGCAGGACTTTATGAGCGTCGATGATGCCGTCTATTTATACAAAGCTCTATCGGCTTTAAACTTTAACACGACCAAGCGAGATTAGACTGTGGCCAAAAAGCAAAAACTGGAACTGACATGGGTCGGCAAGGATAAACGGCCAAAGCTGGAACCGCGCATTCTTATTGAGGACCCCAGCAAATCCTACCACGCCAAAGTGCGGCATGGTGATGACGATATTTTTGATAATTTACTTATTAAAGGCGATAACCTGCTCGCGCTGAAAGCATTGGAACAGGATTATGCGGGTAAGGTGAAGTGCGTATTTATTGATCCGCCGTATAATACTGGGTCTGCTTTCCAACAGTATGACGATGGTTTGGAACACTCAATCTGGTTATCATTGATGCGTGATCGAATATCGTTGCTAAGGGAATTGCTAGCGAAAGATGGTTCAATCTGGATTACGATTGACGACAATGAAGCGCACTACCTTAAAGTTCTTTGTGACGAAATTTTTGGAAGACAAAATTTCATTGCAAATGTAATTTGGGAGAAGAAATCAGCATCTCAAGCGAACGCATCATGGATATCTAGTTCTCATGACCATATTTTAGTTTTCGCGAAAGACCGAGAATTTTTAGTTTTTGATAAACTTGAGCGAACTGAAAAACAAAATTCGATTTACAAATATTCAGATGAGTTTGACGGCGTAGACAAACAGGGGAAATGGTACGGTCGGGGTCCGTGGTACGCTGATAACTTCACCCTTAGTTTAACCTCAGGGCAAAGAGGTAAACAGTTTGCGAAAACAGGAAAGAGTGTAAATTTATATCCAATTACTACACCCTCAGGAAGAGAAGTATGGCCTGCAAAAGGCAGAGCTTGGTCTTACACACCAGACTCCTTTGCAGATCTTCTGAAGGATAATAGAATATGGTTTGGAAAAAAGGGAGAAAATAAGCCAACGTTAAAAAAGTTTCTATCAGAAATGAATTCCAAGGGCGTGGTTCCCACTAGCAATTGGCATTATAAAGACGTTGGAGAAAATAGGGTTGCTATGCAAGAAATGAAGAAACTCTTCCCTGCTGACCCTTTTGCTACGCCTAAACCAGAAAAGCTTCTTGAAAGAATTATTAAGCTTTGCACTAATCCTAGTGACATTATTTTGGACTCATTTGCAGGGTCGGGAACGACGGGCGGGGTTGCGCAAAAACTAGGGCGTCGCTGGATAATGATTGAAATCGGCGAGCACGCCGACACCCATATCGTCCCGCGACTGCAAAAGGTAATAGACGGTGAAGACCCCGGCGGCGTTACGAAATCGGTTGATTGGAAAGGTGGCGGGGGCTTCCGTTATTACACGCTCGCACCCTCATTGCTGGAGACAGACAAATTCGACAATTGGGTGATTTCCAAGGACTATAATCCCGCTATGCTATCCGAAGCGATGTGCAAGCATATGGGCTTTAAATACGCCCCTTCACAAGACGAGGATGAGTATTGGAAACATGGTCATTCGACCGAGGCGGATTTCATCTATGTCACAACACAAAACCTGACCCATGATGCGTGTAAAAAACTATCCGATGAGGTGGGCGAAGGGCGCAGCCTATTGATATGCTGCAAGGCTTATAGTGCCAATGCTGAGTCGTTTGACAATCTCACGCTTGTCAAAATTCCGACCGCCATTCTCGCCAAATGCGAATGGGGCCAAGATGATTATTCCCTCAATGTTGAAAACCTACCCATGGCGGATGTCTTGGCTGAGGATGAGGATGACGTAGACGACCTCCCATTATTTGCGGAGGGCGATGACAATGCTTAACCCGCACATTAACGAGGGCAAAATCAAACGCGCTATTGGTCAGCGTTTATCCTTGCGCAAGCCACAAGAGCTTTCACTGGATATCTTATCTGATGTTCTCGGCATGATGGACTTTGGGAAAGTCACAGATGTTGACGCTTTGCTGACAGATATTGCCGCCAAATACCCAAGCGTTGAAAGTTTTGAACGTGAGTTCCCATCGCTTTGTTTTGCGCTTGCAACTGGTGTCGGCAAAACTCGCCTTATGGGAGCTATGATTGCCTATTTGTTTCAAACGCGTCGCTCTCGCAATTTTTTCGTCCTGGCGCCGAATACCACAATCTATAACAAATTGATTGAGGATTTTTCGCAGCAATCCTCACCCAAATATGTGTTTCGCGGTATTGCTGAATTTGCCCAAAAACCTCCAGTGATTGTTACGGGGGATACATGGGAAGAAGGTCGCGGCGTGCGGGGCAGTGATTTATTTGACGATACGATCATTAATATTTTTA
>Ga0079203_1002578_pt1 | contig 12008 bp, 6 predicted proteins | sample PorBlaMBantryBay_FD_68602 | JGI IMG/M metagenome (GOLD analysis project Ga0079203, IMG submission 68602) | Marine algae microbial communities from Bantry Bay - Bantry Bay, Ireland | ecosystem: Host-associated > Algae > Red algae > Blade | place: Bantry Bay, Ireland
ACTCAATTCCAACTTCCTGTCATCGGAATTACGGGTAGCAATGGAAAAACCATTGTCAAAGAATGGCTTTTTCAATTATTAAAAAATAGATATAAAATTGTTCGTAGCCCAAAGAGCTATAACTCGCAAATAGGTGTACCACTCTCCGTTTGGAATACGCAACCCTCGCATACTTTAGGGATTTTTGAAGCGGGTATTTCACAGCCAAAAGAGATGCCATCGCTCGAAACCATCATTCGACCGACCATTGGTATTTTTACCAATATTGGCGATGCACATAGCGGAGGATTTTCATCTACAAAAATTAAAATCAAAGAAAAATTAAAGCTGTTTAAAAACACCAAACACTTGATCTATTGTAAAGATCATCTGGAGCTAGACCGAGCGGTAAAAAAACAATTCTCTGGCACCCTATTAAATTGGTCTACAAAAAAAACGGCTTATTTTCAGATTATCAAAATGGAGACGAGCAGTCAGGGAACTACCAAACTGACCGGAGAAAGAGCAGGTAAAACGTATCGGATCACCATTCCTTTCACCCATCAGGCTGCTGTTGAAAATGCAATTCACTGCTGGGTCGCCTCTTTGTTTTTAAAACTCCCCATCCAGCAAATCCGTACGGGTATGAAACAGCTCCAACCCATAGCCATGCGCCTTGAACTCAAAGCAGGCGTCAACAACTGTCTCCTTATCAATGATAGCTACAACGCTGATCTACAGGCACTGACGACTGCCTTGCAATTTATGAATCGCCAAAGCGAGAAAAACCGCAAACGCACCCTTATCCTTTCCGACATTTTAGAATCTAAGTTGGATAAAACTACTTTGTATAAAAAAATAGCCGCCATGCTCTCTCAACATGGAATCGACCGAGTAATTGGTGTTGGTAACTCCGTAAAAATGCTTAAAAAACACTTGCCTAAAAATATAAAATCGCATTTTCACACAGATACCCAACACTTTTTAAAGGTTATCAACATTTATAGCTTTAAGGATGAAATAATCCTTCTAAAAGGAGCGAGAATTTTCCAGTTTGAAAAAATTGTCAGTCAACTGATCCAAAAACATCATCAAACCATTCTGGAAGTCAATCTTGCTGCCATGCGGCATAATCTTCAGGAATATGCCCGTCAACTTCATGCTGACACCAAAATTATGGTCATGGTCAAAGCTTCCGCTTATGGAGTAGGTAGTACGGAAATTGGGCGTTTGCTTTCTGCTCAGTCCATTCATTATTTAGCTGTAGCATATACAGACGAAGGAATCGCTTTGCGCCAAGCAGGGATTCAGCTTCCGATTTTAGTACTTAATCCTGAAGAAGCGTCCTTAAATGCACTGATGCAACATCAGTTAGAGTCCGAAATCTTCAGTATTCCACAGCTAGAACGGATGATCGAATTACTTAATTTGGAAACGTATCCACCAAATAGCTTTCCGATACACGTCAACCTCGATACCGGTATGGTACGGCTGGGGCTATCCGCAGCAGACTTCCCTACCCTATTTCAACTCCTTACCCGATATCCAGCCATAAGAATAAGCTCTATTTTTACCCACTTGGCTAGCAGCGACCTCCCTAAACATGATCGCTTTACAGAGGAACAAATCCAGTTATTTCAGGGATTTTACACCCAAATTATCTCCCAAATTGGCTATCAGCCGACGCGCCATGTATTGAACAGCAGCGGAATCAGCCGTTTCCCACAATACCAGATGGAGATGGTACGTTTGGGGATTGGACTATATGGCTACGATGGCAACTCCCTACAAGCCAGTCGCCTAGAGACCGTACACACACTCAAAGCAAGTATTTCCCAAATCAAACTGGTAAAGAAAGGAACAACCATTGGATATGGCCGGAATGGTCGGGTGACCAAAGACAGCCGTATTGCTACGGTCAGTGTCGGATATGCAGATGGTCTGTTGCGCAAGGCAGGAAATGGCCGATTTAAAGCGCTCTTGCGCGGTGTCAGAGTACCTACCATAGGTAATATCTGCATGGATATGTGTATGATGGATGTGACAGAGGTGCCGCAAGCATGCGCCGGGGACGAAGTGGTCATCTTTGGGCTTGAACTTCCGGTAACAGAATTGGCCACCTGTCTGGATACGATTCCTTATGAAATCTTTACAGGGATTTCAGAACGGGTACGGCGGGTTTACTTTGAGGAGTAAAATCCTGCTTACTCTATTTTGTCTTACACTTATGGGATTTAGCTGTTAAAATGCTTAAATTATGTACCTTTGCAATTGGTTTTGAAGGTAAATACTTCCCCTTCGTTACTCATGTTAATAATCAAATAAACAATAAAAAAATGTTGACTCGTTTCTCTTTTCTAATCCTGATGATTTTTAGTATTGCCGCAACCATGTTCGGACAATCAGATCCTGTTCTATTTTCGGTAGAAGGAAAACCGGTCCACGTATCGGAATTTAATTATATCTATCAGAAAACGAATGGTGATAAAGCCGATTATTCGAAAAAAACACTGGATGAATATCTGGATCTTTACGTGAAATTTAAATTAAAAGTGCAACGTGCCAGAGATATGCAACTAGATACGATTCCAACGCTTATCAAAGAACTGGAAGGGTATCGTCGACAATTGGCCAATAGTTATTTGGTAGATAAAGAAGTTACTGAAAAATTAGTAGAAGAAGGCTATCGTCGTATGCAGGAAGAGGTGGACATCAGCCACCTCATGGTTAAGCTACCACAAGTTCCGCTACCTGCCGATACCTTAAAAGGATATAGAAAAATAATGGAAGCCAAGGCTGCGCTGGATAGCGGAAAAGACTTTAGTCTAGTTACCAAAGAATTTTCAGAAGATGATAATTCAAAAGATAAAGGTGGCAGAATGGGATTTTTTGCTGCGCTATTTCGACCTGGATTCTACGAGATGGAGTCCGCTGCTTACTCCCTTAAGCCCGGTCAATATTCTTCCCCTGTTCGCACCGTGGCGGGTTATCATATTATAAAACTCAATAGCAAACGCCCTTCTAGAGGAGAAGTCGAAGCGGCTCATATTCTGATTCGTACCGAGACAGGAAAGAAAGATGACTTGCAGACGGCTAAGATTGATAGTATTTACATGGTATTAAAAAAAGGTGGTGATTTTGAAGGACTAGCTAAGCAGTTTTCACAACACAAACAAACCGCTACCAAGGGCGGATATATCGGTTTCGTCACCACTAATAGTCCGGTAGAAGAATCCTTTAAGGATGAAGTTTTTAAATTAAAAAAAGACAATACTTATTCCAAGCCTTTCAAGAGTAGTGTAGGATGGCATATCGTTCGTCGTATTTCTAAAAAAGAAGCGGAAGCCGAAGATATTGCTAAACGACGATTGCAAACTAAAATTCAAAATGGTGCAAAAGGTCGTACTAGCAAGAACAGCCGAATGGAGCTGGCTAAACAGGCGTTGATTACCAACATTAAAAAAGAGTCTGACTTTAAAGAAAACATGGCCGTTAAAGCTAAAATGATTGCTGCTACGGACAGCAGCTATCTTACTCATCGCTGGAAAAAGGATTTATCTAACACTTCCGAGTTGTTCGCATTTGGTAATATGAAATTTACGGTCGCTGACTTTAATGAGTTCAGTAAAAAATCCTCTACGCGATTACGTCGTACTAAAAATGCCAGTCCACAGGTGGTAGCCAATACTATTTATGATGAATTCGTAGAAGACAGTGCGTTGAAATATGAAGAATCACAGTTGGAAAATAAGTATCCTGAGTTTAAATCACTGATGCGGGAATATGAAGAAGGAATATTATTATTCGAAGCGACCAAACTACAGGTATGGGATCGTGCGTCTACTGATAGTGTAGGGCTGGTTCAGTTTTTTGATAAAAATAAAACCAAGTACCAATGGAAGGATCGTGCAGTAGTCGATATGTTTACTTTGCGCGCCAATAATGAGGATAAGGTTGAACCAGTATTAAAAATGTTAGCAGAAGGAAAGTCACAAGAAGCGATACTGACTGCAGTTAATACGGGAGACAAGCAAATTCTTTCTATTCAGGAAAAAACTTACGAAAAGGGTCGAGACGAAAATTTGGATAAAATGAATTGGAAGAAAGGAACAACTACGCCTGCTCTAAAGAATGACCGAACGAATGCAACGACTTTTATGGTTATTAAAGAAATAAAAAAACCAGCGCCGAAAACGCTGGACGATGCACGAGGTTACGTCATTGCAGACTATCAGGATTTCTTAGAGAAGCAATGGTTGACAGAATTAAAAAGTAGTTATAAAGTAACAACAGACGAAGGTGTCTTTCGGAAGTTGATAAAAAAATAAGAATTCAAGGTACAATGTATAAACCCCTCTTTTTTTTATTATGTATTATTGCTACTGCATTGAGTTGTAGCAATTCAGATGCACCGCCCAATCCGAGTGATGTATTATTGGCTACCGTTCATGGCAAGCCGCTTTATCAGTCAGAGGTAGTAGCGATGATTCCGGAAGAGGCGTCGGTACAAGATAGTGCAATGATTATCAACGCTTTTTTGGAGAAGTGGATCCGCGAAAGTTTATTAATGCACGAAGCAGAACGTAATCTGCCGAAGGATTTGAAAATTGATGAGTTGGTTCGGGATTATCGGGCTTCATTGATTAGGCATAATTATGAAAAGGTCTTGGTAGAATTACAATTAGATTCGACCATTACTGCGCAACAGTTGCAAACTTATTACGAAGAAAACAAGGAACAGTACCAAACGGATCAACCTATTATTCGTTGTATCTTTATCGAACTTCCCGTTGATGGAAGCGATATTAAGGAGGCAGATAAAATCTGGAAGGCTTATTTAAAAAATAAAAATCTTACTGAATTGACGGCTTACGCCGAACTGCACGCAGGTCAATATCTTGTTGATGAAAACAGTTGGTTCCGGCAGGAATATATTCTAAAAAAATTACCAAAGGATCGACAAAAGACCAAAAACCTAACCAACGGAAAGATACATAATTTCCAAGACAGCCAATTTCAATATTATATAAAAGTACTGGAGCGACTGCCCGAAGGGAAAATTGCACCATTGACGTACATGACGGACCAAATTAGTCGGGTGCTATTACACGAAAGAAAAATAAAACTTCTGCGAGATTTACGAGAAGAGATTTACGAGCGGGAGATTAATCGAAATACCATAAAAGTATATCAATAATGCGAAATTTAATTGCCTTTGTTTTATTATTCAGTTTTGGATCTACCCTATCTGCACAGCAGATTTTGGATAAAATTGTCGGCGTAGTCGGTCAGGAAACCGTACTCCTTTCTGATGTAGAAGACCAGTACAGTCTGGCTAAAAAGCGACAGCCAGAATTGACCGGAGAAGCACGATGTGTCATCATGGATCAAATTCTCGCTCAAAATCTGATGCTCAATCAGGCGCGATTGGATAGTATTATCGTAACGGAAGGAGAAGTAGAATCGCAGTTGGATGCTCGTATCAAGCAAATCCTGCAATATATGGGCGGCGATGAAAGACAATTTGAGGAATATTATGGAGCAACGGTAACAGAAGTACGGGCACAGTTTCGTACTGATCTGGAAAATAAACTCCTCATTGAGCGGATGCAGCAACAGATTCTTTCAGACGCTACGGTTACCCCTGCAGAGGTAAAAACATTTTTCAATCAAATCCCTGTGGACAGTCTTCCCTTCTTTAATTCCGAAGTAGAAGTATCCGAAATCGTAATGTATCCACAGCAAAATGAAGCAGAAAAGTTAAAGGCTAAAACAAAACTGGAAGGTCTCCGTGAACGAATTGTTGCCGGAGAAGACTTTGCCGCATTGGCTCAAAAATTTTCTGATGATCCTGGATCGGGTGCGAAGGGCGGAGATCTGGGATGGGCTACGCGTGGTAGCTATGTGGGTGAATTCGAGGCGGAAGCTTATAACTTGGAGGAGGAGGAATTATCAGAAGTAATCGAAACAGAATTTGGATATCACTTGATGCAGTTATTGGGTCGTCGTGGAAACAATATCCATGTCCGACACATCCTCATCAGTCCAGATATTACTCCGGCAGATGAAACACTGGCGATGCGCCGACTTGATTCTATCGGTAACTTACTTTCGCTTGATAGTATTTCTTTTCAATATGCGGTTACCTTTCACTCCGACGAAGACGAACCGAGTTATACCAATGGTGGTAACCTGGTCAGTCCTAAATCTGGTAATACCTTTTTTGAAATTGGCGATCTTGATCCGGATATTTATTTCACCATTGATACGATGGAAGTAGGTGAATTTTCAAAACCGTTTCAGTTTATTGCTCAAACGGGTGCAAAGGGTTATCGGGTCATTCTGCTACGCTCGCGTACGAAGCCGCATAAGGCTAGTTTGGAGTTGGACTACTCTCGGATTAAGGCAGCAGCGCTGGAGTCGAAGAAGAGTAAGTTTATGTCGGAGTGGGTGGAACGGAAAATTGGGGATACGTATATTGAGGTGGATAGCCAATATGTAGGATGTGGAGATTTGGATAAGTGGCGGAAGTAGAACGGCTAATTAGAAGCGTCCATGTATCATCTAAATTGTCTCTGCTTTTGAATCCACTGCTTCCTCTATTTATGTTGAAGGACCAAGCACTTCTACTACTTCCGACATCCTAAAATCAATAAAACAATCGTTAACTGTTTTCGCAAAGCCTTTTCTGAGAAACTTTAAACTAAGTGATAGTCAAACGATGAAAAAAATAAATCTAAATGAAACAATGTTGCATTTATTTATTATCTTTGCGCAATTCTTAATATTAAAAACTAATACAAATGACAAAGAATTATTTATTTATCGTAGCGGTATTTATAACTTCCCTAATGTTTACCGCGTGTGAAAAAGATGAGCCAGAGATAGTAGATGAGCCGGAGCTCATTACTACGTTGAATTACACTTTAACTCCTTCAGGAGGAGGGGAAGCCATCACGCTGAGTTTCAAGGATTTGGATGGAGACGGACCAAATGCCCCCACAGTTACAACCGGAACACTTGCTGCCAACCAGATGTATACGGGAACAATGGAACTGCTAAATGAAACAGTATCACCAACAGAAAGCATCACCGAAGAAATTGAAGATGAAGATGAAGAACACCAATTCTTTTTCCGGTCTAACATTTCAGACCTGAATATTGCTTATAATGATCAGGATGCCGACGGTAATCCAGTAGGGCTTAATAGTATATTGACTACAGGAGCAGCGGCATCTGGTTCTATTACCATTATTCTCCGACATGAACCAAATAAAACTGCATCAAGTGTATCAGACGGGGATATTACTAATGCTGGCGGCGAAACGGATATAGAGGTTATGTTTCCTATAGATGTACAATAGAAAGGTCTAAGTGCTTGGGCAAAATCAAGTTATAGCATAGTTACCATGTCTTTTAACCCAATTATGTCCAAGCACTTAATTTTAGAATAGTTCGCCTAGCATCTCCAGAAATATTGTCACTTTTAAGTTTTAAAATCAACTACTATTATGATGGACAGCCAATATTTCAAGGACTTGTTACATAACAGGGGATTAAAAGCTACAGGATCACGGCTTAATTTGTTACTCGAAATGCAAATGCATGAAACGGCAATGCCATACTCAGCTATTCAAAAAGCTATGAAATCCGTTGACAGAGTAACACTTTACAGAAACTTGGAAAGTTTAAAAAAGTTGGGTATAATTCATAAAGCATTTCAAGAAAACAATGAAATTTACTATGCTATTTGTGGTAAAAAGTGTAGCAAAGCCCACCATAACCATGAGCATATTCACTTCAAATGTGTAACCTGCGAAGCTGTAACCTGTGAAGAACCAAGTAGCCCCGTGGAAATTTTAATTTCAGACTTTGAGATACATAAAATTTTAATAAGTGTAGAAGGAGTTTGTAAAGTATGTAAAGAAAAAACTGTTGCTAAGGAATGTTGATAAAATAAATAGCGCATCCACTTCTTTAGTTAGGTTCACTAAAATAGTCCATCTCTTATCTTCCCGCAAAAACAAAAAATCCCGAATTATGGATTTAACCAGAATTCGGGATCACTAAAAACTTACTATTTTTTAGTTGTGCTTCAAGCCGCTTGCTTTCTTCTTCCGTTGATTCACCGGAGCCAATGCTCGGCTTCCTTTCGTCACGGTCATATCGCGCATAATGTATAACACTTCTTCCAGATAAGCATCCTTTTTGATTCCTTTCATCCATTCCTGATTGCTAGCGATCTTAGTCGTATCCATGTTGATGTTATCCATGTCTTCCGCTAAATTACTCACCTTTAGTCCATCAATCGGCTTAAATAACTCAGCAAATTTATCACCTGCCGCTTTACGTTCTGCCTGATCCGATTGGAATTCAGATAACTTCAACGTGTAGTCGGTATCATCGCTTTGCTCTTTCAAACGCTTTGCATTATCCAACACTGCGTTAAAGATTTCACTTTTTGCAATTCTGGCTTGACTCGCCTTTTTCACAGACTTCAGATTATCTAATTTATAAACATCTTGGCTGTATTTAACGGCATCGATTTCTGTCCACGGCATCGCGTTTTCGTGCTCTCGCTCTCCCACATCAATAAAGTGGTAACGGTCTGGAATAACGATATCTGGAACAACACCCTTAAGTTGTGTAGAACCACCGTTGACACGATAGAATTTTTGGATTGTTAATTTTACTTCTCCCAGCGGTGTAATATCTGAACCTGTTGGTAGCCCTCGATCTAGATCAAAAAATCGCTGCACGGTTCCTTTACCAAAAGTAGATTTACTACCTACGATAATCGCTCTTCCATAATCTTGTAAGGCTGCTGCCAAAATTTCTGAGGCAGATGCGCTAAAGGAATTAACCATGACAATCAGCGGCCCATCATACTGTACCCGAGCATCATTGTCTTCCAAAATTTCTGGTTCATTGTTACGGGATTTTACCTGAACAATAGGCCCCTCTTCTATAAAGTAGCCAGTCATACGTTGTACATCTCGTAAAGAACCACCACCATTATTACGTAAATCAAGGATGATTCCGTTTACATTCTTGCCTTTCAGTTTTTCAATTTCTTTACCAATATCTGTCGCAGAACTACGACCACCGCGACGATTAAAGTCAGCGTAAAACTGCGGTAATTTGATATATCCTACATTCTCCATTTTTCCAGGATAGTCTAGAATGACAGACTTAGCATAGCTTTCTTCAAAAATTACTACGTCTCTGGTAATCTTTATTTCTTGAATTTCTCCGTTTTCTTTTTTGACGGTCAAGATCACTTTGGTTCCTTTCTTACCACGAATATGCGGTACCACATCATCCACACGCATTCCAGTTACGTCGAGTGCTTCATCTTCTCCTTCTTGACGAACTTTCATAATCAAATCATTCGCTTCCAATTCTTCTCCTTTCCAAGCTGGGCCGCCGGGGATAATACGAATTACTTTTGTGTATTCGTCTTCCGTTCTCAGTTGAGCACCGATCCCTTCCAATGTACCAGACATACGAATATCAAAATCTTCTTTGTCTTTTGGTTCAAAATAAACGGTATGTGGATCGTATAGGCTAGCGATAGCGTTTAAATAATTACTTAACCGATCTGATCTCTTTAGTTTATCAATACGGATGAATAAATCATCGTAATTTTTTAAAACTGTTTTTCGAGCATCAGCCTCCAGTTCCGCTTCTGTTTTACCAGCTAGTTTTTCATTCCCTTCTTTCACTTTGTCCATTGATGGCTTATCGTCATCTTTCCCTTCTTTCTGACTACGCAGTTTACTAGCTAATTTGGTCATCACATCATATTTGAGTGACTTGGTCCAATATTCTTTTAGTTCTGCATCGTTTTTGGCAAAAGATTTTTTATCTAAATCCAGTTCCAGCGTCTCTGCCTCTGTAAAATTGAATGGCTTGGCTAGAATTTCTGGGTATAATTTTCTTCCTTTCTCGATACCTTCGTCCAATAATTCGAGTGATTTATTAAAAAATTCGTACGAACCAGCCGCAGCTTCGTCGTCCAATTGGAGTTCATAGGATGCTAGTTGGGCAATTTGATCTTGGGTCAACCAACGACGTCCACTATCAATACGATCCAGATAATCCTTATAGACTCTCTTAGAAAAATCATCATTTACCTCGACGGGTTTATAATGTAGTTGATTCAGTCCACCGATCATTCGGTGCATCAACATCGCTTCTTTTTCAGTATTATCAATGGGTGGCGCATAAAACCCCACCAATACGGCGACTCCCAAAAGGGAAAAAATGGAAAAGAATAATGATCCTTTAAATTTCATGAGTTGTAGTTTTTTTTAAGGAAGTATCGAAGTATAATGTGCTATTTAGGTATAATAGGTACAATTTCAGCACCAAACCAACATTTATACAGACAATTAACGAATATTTAGGTTGCAAATATTGGCTCTACAGGGCATTATTTTGAATTTATCATCAAAAGCCGACAGTAATATTAGCATTTTTAATATATTATACCCTTTTTGAGGGAAAATGTTTTACCAAACGGGATGGTTCCGTTTTTAAACAAAAAATAACGCTAACTGGTTGTTGCGGCTCTAAAATGGCCAATTTGTTCATAAGTTCACCCACGCTATTTAGATGACTTTGCTGGGTTAAAGTAACAGATCGCTTTCCTTATTTTCTGATATGATGGCCGCTCTCCAGTCTTTTTCTAGCTGCTGCCTGAACTGACTTGGGTTCGTCCAGCACTACTTTTTTCTTGCTTCGGATTACGCCGGAGAAGATACTATTTTTTCATGGTCTTGATCATCATCAAAAAAGCCCCCGACGCGTTAACGCCGGAGGCTTCCCCATAATTTAATTTTCTAAATTTTTATCTGAGGATCATAAACGATTGGGTTACAGCGGCTCCATCTGTTGCCATCACCCGAACGTTGTAGATACCATTAAGTATTGTTGGGCTGCTCATATCAACATTCAGTACCCTCTGACTCAAATTATCATGTGCCTGTTGGTAAATCGGTTGTCCAAAACTATTGGTCACCATCATCGAAATATCTTTTCCTATAAAACTCGATACTTCAACATTGACTGCATTTGTAGCTGGGTTAGGATAAATGTTGATAGACACTTCGGATGTCGCCCTATTGATAGAATTAGCCGATGGTGCTACAGCGTCGTTATTGGTGACATCACCTGGATCGTTTACGCCTTCCGTTGTTGCCCCAGTATAAGGAGACAAGTGTGCGCCAAGGATCGGACGTTCCAAGGTACCATTAGGCCATTGCCATCCTACTGCTAAGTTGTCAAGTCCTTCATGTTCTTTCTGGAAAGCTTCGATATAATACTGTTGGCCCGCTTCAAGGTATATCTGAACAGATTGCTGACTTGGAAATTTATCCCATACCTGTGGATAAGTCCAGCCATCAATACTGGCAATCAGTTGAACATTTTCAGGACTGTCATCCGTACTTAACCACAACTCTCCCGTATCATCACTAGCCAACCAAAAGGTGTACATTCCAGATTGTGGTGGACAAATATAGCCTCTGATTCGGGTACCATAATGATCGTATACGTCTATAGGTGCCTCAAATTTGGTTAATTCATTCGAGATATCAGCTGTTTCATCCCAAGGCACATCGCTCAGTTCGTATCCGGGAATATTTAAAAATACATCTCGTGAAATACTTCCCGTCCCACATCCAACAATACTCTCTTCAATATCTGCGCATATCCCTTCGTATACTCTTATATTTCTAAATAAGCTATTGCCATCTCGTGGAGCAGCATCGTGATCCATAATGAACGTCATGTACCTCGCAAAGCCTGTATAAAATGCTCCAACAGGAATGACGTATTTTTTATAAGTACCTTCGACAGCATAATCATTATAATTATTTCTTCCGTATGATTGTGTTCCATATAGTTGGAAAATAAGATTAGAATTTATGGATAGGTTATTATCAAAACCAATTCCGTGAATTTCGCCTTCCTTGCTAGACATAAACTCAAATTCAAGCTTGGTATCCGAAGTAATTTGATAATCA
>Ga0079203_1002592_pt1 | contig 11948 bp, 13 predicted proteins | sample PorBlaMBantryBay_FD_68602 | JGI IMG/M metagenome (GOLD analysis project Ga0079203, IMG submission 68602) | Marine algae microbial communities from Bantry Bay - Bantry Bay, Ireland | ecosystem: Host-associated > Algae > Red algae > Blade | place: Bantry Bay, Ireland
GAGCTATGACTGAGGTCTTTGAGAGAATACCATTAGCAAAAACTATTGATGACTACGAAAGCATAGCTGATATTTTAACTAAATAGCTGTCAACAGTGGTCTTGAAGAAGCGCTTACGTTTATATTAGGGCCATAGGTTAAAACTTTGTAGTGGAACTCTGCTAAGATAAATGAAGAGACTGTAATTAGCTTCGCTCAAACAAAAGGTAGTCCTTAATATCACCTATCTTACAAGGCTATTTCCAAAGCAAGTAAAAAAATTTTTCATTGAACTTCAATTATAGAAAGTCTGGAACAATATGTATTTTACTTCCTTCAACTAATGCTAAGTGTGCTCTTACTTCTAATTTATTTTTTTCACTTAAATAGTAATATGATTTACTTAAAGCACTTAATTGCCTCTTTGATATATAGGTAAAGCTAAAACTACTTTTTACCTCAACCATTGTAATATATTTTTTGTTTTGAAATAATAAGTCGACTTCAGAGTAGGGAGTTTTGAATCTCTGCCTGAGAAGCCTATGCCCTTTACTTAAGAATAATTGCTTTACCCTTTCTTCACTGGCAATTCCTGTTTCGTGCTTTTTACAAGTACTCTTTAACTCCGCTGAAGGTGCGTCGATGCTCTTTTGTTGGGCCAAACTCTTTGATAGCTTCTTTATGAAGTTTTGTTGAGTAACCTTTATGCTTTTCAAATCCATAGTCTGGGTAGTCCTCTGCCATTGCAATTAAGAGCTCATCTCTTGTGACTTTTGCCACAATAGAGGCTGCTGCAATTGGTGTGGCACGAAGGTCACCCTTTATAAGCGCTGTCTGCGTAGTCTTTGGTTCTAAACCCGGAATAATAAATGTACCATCAACTAGTATATGACTATTCGATAAATCTAACCTCAAACCAAGAACAGCTCTTTTCATTGCCAACAATGAGGCATGCAATATATTGAGCTCTTCAATCTCCTTGAGTGAGCTTGAGGCAATACAAACATGATGTTCAATTTTAATTCTATCAGATAAAATTTTTCTTTTTTTAGGATTTAATGTTTTGGAATCATTTATTTCTTTAATAAAACCGGCTGGCTTTAAACAAACTGCTGCAGCATAAACAGGGCCTGCTAAACATCCCCTGCCCACTTCATCTACACCAATTATATATTGCTCTGGGAGGGCCTGCCATGGGTAGGCCTCCATTTCTTTTTTTGCCAAAGCTTAAGACTTAAGCTTTTGAAGTATCGTCTTTAGTTGAAGCTTCTTCTTTTTTTGGAGCCTCTTTTTTTGCAGCTTCAGGCTTTGCTTCTGATTTTTTTACAGCTGCTGCTTTAACTGATTTTTTAGATTCAGCATGAACAAGTTCTGACTCTAAACGAGCAGCACGTCCACGTAACTTACGTAAGTAAAAGATTTTAGAACGTCTAACTTTACCACGAGAAGCCACTTCAATTTTAGCAATTGCAGGACTAGTAAATGGAAATGTTCTTTCAACACCTACACCACTAGACATTTTTCTAACAGTGAAAGAACGGCCCATTGCTTTACCTTGAACTTTAATTACAACACCTTTAAAAAGCTGAATTCTTTCTTTTTCACCCTCTTTTACTTTCACATGAACATTAATAGTATCACCTGTTTTAAATGCAGGTAGTTCAGTAGATGTGTGTTTTCCGAAAGTAACTCTTTGAACAAGATCGGTAATCATTTTGGGCTCCTAATTATAACTCAAATATAAAATATCAAAGACTAGGGTCTACCATGATCCAAATAGTCGGTCAAGACAGATACTTACAGCAGACCTTACTGAAAGATGCCTGTAATCTTGGGTGGATACCCCTTTTATGGGCTCCAGCAAGGCATCAGCCTCACTGAGGACCTTCTGAGTCAAACCATAGCCAGTTCCAAATAACATCAGCACTGGCTGCTCTTCAAAGGACTCCCTGAGCCCCCTAAAGGTGACGAGATTTCCTGTATCTAAACTCCTGGCAGCCGTGGCAACCACTAGTGGTTTTTGCCCCTCAAGCTCATTTACCTTACTTACTGCCTGCTCAATACTTTTACTTAGTTCTATTCCAGCCAAGGCCATTTGCCGCATTGGATTTAACCCAGCCCCTTCTCCGGTATTCCAGTGACTAAGCACACGAGACACATACATTAGCTGCTCTTCCATTTTATGGATAATAAAGTATTTTTTTGCACCATAAGCCTTACTCACACGAGCAATATCATGGATGTCAAAATGAGTGATGGATGTAGCTACTTCATCACCTTTTTTACCGAGTACGGGCCAATGAACAAGAGCAATGTATAAAGGGGGTTTTTCCGTGGCCATCATTTGTGCTCACTCAACTGCTCAGGACTCAATCCTAATGCCTCTAACTCATTTACTGGCATATGACTTACAAAAGCCAATGCTTCATCGACTTCATTTTGTGTGACATTAGATTGTACTAATAAGTCTGGGCGTAAAATTTTAGTGCGAACAATAGAGACATTTTTTTTCCATTGTTCAATTTTTTTATGATGGCCACTAGCTAAAACTTCCGGAATAGATAAATTATTTACACTAAAAGGCTGGGTAAATTGAGGTGCCTCAAGCAGACTGTTATTAAAAGTCTCTTTAATGGCCGAGTCACTATGTCCCAAAACTTCCGGAATGAAACGCATAGTTGAATCCATAATTATTTGTGCCGCAAGCTCCGCCCCAGAGATAATATAATCACCAAGAGAGATTTCTTCATCCACATAGTGATTGGTAAAACGCTGATCAATACCTGCATAACGACCGCATACCAGAGTTATGTTTTCCGAACTCTCAGCCCAAGACTTTGCTTTTTCATTGGACCATTTGCTACCCTGTGGTGACAGGCTCACTACGCGACCTGCATCCCCTTTGGACTTCAAGCTTTCTATAGCCTTCCCAAGTGGCGCAAACTTCATTAGCATCCCATCGCCACCACCATAAGGAGGAGAATCAACAGATTGATGTTTGTCTTCGGCAAAATCTCTGGGGTTCACCAAGTTGATACTTGTAATATTTTTTTCAATAGCCTTCCCAACAACTCCAGTATTACTAAAGCCTGTGAAAATTTCAGGAAATATTGTTAAAATATTAAACTTCATTTTTTAAGCCTTTATATCAAAGAGCCCATCTGGCAGTTCCATATGAATTTCTTTTTTATCAAAATCTATATTTTTTATCCAATCGTTAATAAATGGAACTTCTTTTGACGGATGATCATTTTCTAAAACCAAAATATCATGGGCGCTGTTATTGTAGTGAGACGATACAACACCGCAGGCTTTTTTATTTTGGTCATAAAGCACGAAACCCATTATCTTATGGTAGTAAAACTCGTCTTCAGTGCTTTCACCTAAAAGCTCTTTAGGTATTTGCACAATAAGTCCCTTTAATTCCTCAGCCTGGTTTCTGTCTTTTATTTCCTTGAACTTTACTATCACGCCTTGCTTATGTGGTTTAATTTTTGAAAACTCTAATGTTTTATTTTTAATAATTTCTGAAGCTCGTAAGTGCTCAGCCTTTCTTTTTTTCTTGAGCCTTTCCTTCCCACTTTGAGTGATTTCTGTGAGAGTAAATGAATCAACATCATTAATCCACTCTGGGCTACTTGTATAAAAACGTAGGTAGCTCTCACCACGTATACCATGAGCATCACTCACCCAACCCACTATAAAAAAGTCCTGTTCTTTATTTTTACTCAACCTATGCCACCTTTCTGCGTAAGTTTTCATATAACTGTAATTCTGAAATAACTCCAGTATTTTTATTCCCCGCAGGGGTAAAATGTAATTATTCTAATTATTTACAAGACTTAACTAATACTCGCTCAAGCTACTTTAGTTGAACTGCATTAAAGCCTATTTACTCAAAACTGGTCTCAATATGAGCCACTATTAGCCCGAAAAGCTAATATATGTTTAAGGCTTTAAAATTTTTATTTATCTTAGCTTTTCTATTTAATGTCATTGCTTGGTCTAATTTCTCAGAGCGCATAACTAAGCTAAACCCAACCCCCAAAACCATATCACTAGTGAACACTAAAATATGTAATCTAAGCCCCAAGGTAAATAGGCAGCAGGCCTCACGACAAAGTAGAAAACCAAAGAAGCCTAACACTGCTTACAACTTCATACCCTATGAAACCTGTGACAATAAAAACAACTACCTTAATAACTCTCTCAGCAAATCAAAATTTTTAACACTTAAAATGAATGATTCTAAACTTTCTCCATTATGTACATTCGCTGGCCTCAACCATAAATTAAGTGGTGCCTATCAAAAGTCTTGCAATTCTAAACCTAAATACACACGCCACAAACCCTGCTTGACTCGAAACTACCATCGCTTTGTTCATAACCAGATTACCATGGCAGCTGAGTGCTTCCATATGGACCCAAAAACCCTATTTTCTCTTTACTCCACAGAAAGTTTTTTACAAGTGAATGTAAAGCCTAGCCGAAGAGAGTCTGCTGAAGGCATAAGTCAGTTGATGCCTCAGTATGCAGTAAAACATATTAATCAGGGTATTTTTAATAATAACCTTAAAAAAGACAATATATATCAAAGAAACCTACGCTACTATCAAAGTAAGGCCCCTAACCTACAATGCCTTGGTTACCTAAAGACTTTAGAAAAAACAGTATTAAAAAAAGAGAAGAAAAATAAATGCAACAAAACCAGTGTTGATAATAGAGTCAGCCAAGACATCTACTACTCTATTGCCTACGGACTCATATCAATAAAAAGTAATATTAAAAACTTAATTAAAAATAATTCCTTATTCAATGATGATTACAGTCAGTTTTTTTTACAACAAAAGGATACAAGTAAGGTAATTAAATGCCCTAACAAGTCCATTCAATGCCTAAGCAAATCTAAACTACAAGTTGAGAAGTATATTACAGGTGGTCGCAAAGCTTTAGCTAAAGCTATTAAGCTCTTATCAAAGTCCATTCACCCCATAGGCAAAAATAATATTGAAGACATAATTGTTAATAATTTTCCACAATTTTCTCTTCATGCTACTGCTGATCAATTTAAAAATTCAAAACTTACAAGTTTTTTAGATAATTCATTTGTTAAAAATTACTGTAATATCGATACCATCCCACAACTTAACTGGTACAAAACTAACAGGCCTAAAGAGCGAAAAAGCAGTGCTAAGCAGCTTGTAAGTGATGTTTCAAAATTATTAGCCGAGGTGAGAAATTGTAAGCAAAAATTACAGCTAGCTTATATGGATATCTTCCACTCGATGAGTAATAATAATCAGCTCATACTCAATGAAGCTGGTTTTTACCAACACAATGGTGGAACTAAGATGAATCGAATTTTTAGAAGATACATAAAAAACTTGGGGCCACATAAAGCCTCAAACCTGAGCTACAAGAAGTTTACTGGTAAAAAACTTGGAAGCTTTAGAAGTTATATATTAAAGACAGATGGCCCTAGCCAAGCTTCAAATTTTTTGTACAACACCCCAGACTTTGATAGAAAAGGGCGTCGAATTGCGGGAAGCTTAGCTTCCACAAATCACAATATGAAGATTATTAAAAAAACAATTATCAGGCTTAAGAAAAAAACTCAACGCTTAGTCAGCACAAATAATATACAGATTAAATCTCTTGATCTAGTAAGTAGCAATGAGGGCTTTCGCAACCTTTGCAGCCACTATTAGAATTGCCCTAAAAAAAAAGCTTCTATATTTATATAGAAGCTTTCATTCAATTTAAATTTTATGTTTTCTCTATTCAACAATTTCAAGTACACTGCGCTTTCTTTGCTTTGTACTTGCTGCACTTAGTATTGTACGCATTGACCTTGCTGTTCGCCCTTGCTTTCCGATCACTTTACCGAGATCTTCTTTTGCAACTTTTAGCTCAACAACTGTGGTTTGCTCACCAACAACTTCGTTTACATTTACCTCTTCAGGATTATCAACTAGAGCCTTTGCCATAAATTCTATTAAGTCTTTTAAGCTACCTGCGTCCATTTCATACCTCGTTGTTAAATAATTAATTTTAAAAAATTATTTAGTTTGCCGCAGTAGTTGTTGTCGCAGCAGCAGAACTATCAAATTTTTTAATTAAACTTTTTACTGTTTTACTAGGTTGAGCGCCTTTGCTTACCCATTCGTTGATTCTTTCCATTTTTAAGTTTAAGCCCACTTCTTTTCCACGAGCGAATGGATTATAAGAGCCAACCACTTCTAAGTATTTTCCTGTAGCGGCACGACGACTGTCAGCAACAGTTACACGGTATACAGGCTTATGTGTTTGGCCAAATCTTGCAAGTCTAATTACAACCATTAATATCTCCTAATCGAAAAATGGTATCTATTTATAGATTTCTATTAAATCTCTTAAAATAAATATGGCTTTAGCCATAAATATTCGTATTTAAGTACCTTTTTTGCCCATAAACTGCAAGCCTTCTTTGGTTTGTGCTAGCAATATTACACATTACATTACAAATACTTGTAATTACTTAGTTTTTAAGCAGATTACAAAATTAGTATATATTCAAGACCTGTAAATATGCAATTAAAATTAAACAAATTTTATTGATACAACTTTTTGCGTTAAATTTGACCACATTAATATATAGTAGCTTTCTTAATATAAGCTACTAGTTCTTAATAAGCATCGGCATACCTCGGTAAAATCTATACGATAGTAGCGCTAGGGTCTGTTCCAAAAGGTTCACCGGCTTTTGACGAGGTGAAACAAAGGAATTGAAGTAACTTTAGTCATCGGCTATTTAAAAGCCGGTGACGTGTAAGCCGGAGAGGCGTTCCAAAATGACAATTCACGCTAGTTTATTAAACTTATTACATTAAATGTCAGTCATTTTTGGTCTAATTAAGCTCAGCTATGATTAGCTTTCATTTAAGCATTGGTCCCCATCTTGTATTAGCTATCCCTGTGTGAACGTTTTTTTAACCAGGAGAAAATAAATGAAAATGAAAACTACCCTATGTACCGTACTATTATCTTTAACATCAGTTTCTATGATCGCTTGTAGCGGCCCTAAAAGCTCAAATGGAGAGAAATCTTCTGGAATACAGCTTACTGAAAAGGCTACTGATACTCTAGAAGATAGACTTGATAAAGTACAAGCTGACTTAGCTATAGCTAAATCAGAAAGAAACCAATTAATATTAACATCTGACACTACTGCTATGTCTGTTAAATATGCTGAAAATGAATATAACGAGATTGTAGAAATAGCTGTTAACTCTGGCAACACGGCTGATTTAAATAAGATTACATCTTATAAAGCCGCTTTAGATGATGCGAAAGCTGAAGACTCTGAAGTAAGTAAAAAAGTTAATGGCTTAAATATTGAGATTAGCTCTTTAGAGTTACTTGAAAAGAAATATAAAGCTCAAATCCGTGTTCGTGATAATAACGAATTGCTTCCAAGTGTAATTAATGTTTCTGAGATCGGAGCTACTAAAATTAAAGAAGCTATTGCCGAGGATGAGAAAGTTATTGCTAAAGTTGAAGCTGCTTTTGAACCTAAAAGCATGTAATAATAGATTCTAATTGAATTTAAATCTAAAGAGCCTGTATTTGCAGGCTCTTTTTTTTACCTAATTAAAATGGCATTCCGCCACCGCCGCGGCCTCCGCGCCCCATCATTCCGCCCATTCCAGACTTCATCATTTTTTGCATCATTTTACTGGATTCTTCAAATTGCTTTATGAACTTATTCACATCTTGCACCTGGGTTCCACTCCCCTTGGCGATGCGAACTCGTCTTGAGCCATTAAGTAACCTATGGTTATCTCTTTCTTTTTGAGTCATAGACCTAATGATGGCCTCAATTTTTTTGATTTCTTTATCAGGAGGCGCCATCCCTTTCATTTTTTTCATCATTTGGCCAGCGCCAGGTAGCATTTTTAAAATACCTTCCATGCCACCCATCTTTTTCATCATTTGAATTTGTTTTAAAAAGTCATCCACAGTAAATTTATTTTTAGCCATTTTACGGGCTGACTCACGGGCTGACTTTTCATCGATTACTTCTTGCGCTTTTTCAACAAGTGAAAGTACATCTCCCATATCAAGAATTCTAGAGGCCAAACGATCCGGGTGAAACTGCTCTAAAGCAGATACTTTTTCACCAACACCTAAAAACTTAATGGGAACACCCACTGTGTGCCTAATACTTAAGGCCGCACCACCTCTGGCATCACCATCCACTTTTGTTAATACTAAGCCGGTGAGCCCTAATTTATCATGAAAACCCTCAGCCACATTTACTGATTGCTGACCGAGCATGGCATCGGCGACTAAAATAACTTCCTTGGGGTCGATATGTTTTTTAAGACCGTCTAACTCATCCATTAAACTTTCATCAATTTGTAAGCGCCCGGCTGTATCTAAAATTAATACTTCGATCATTTCATTTTTAGCCCAAACCTGTGCTTTTTCTAAAATATCAATGGGCTTGTCACCTGGGTTTGAGTCAAAACAAGGAATATTGTTTTGCTTACCTAAAGTTTTAAGCTGCTCAATGGCCGCAGGCCTGTAAATATCCACAGAAACTAAACCTGGTTTCTTTTTTAATTTTTTTCGAATATATAATGCAAGTTTGGCAGCACTAGTAGTTTTACCCACCCCTTGTAAGCCCACAAGCATAATTGTGGCCATCGGACCCTTAACATTAAGAGGAACCTCTTCTCCACCCAAAAGCTCTTTTAACTCTTCGTGAACAATTTTTACGAACTGCTCACCGGCATTAACATTGAGTAAAACTTCTTCCCCTAAGGCCTTGGTTTTTACGTTTTCAATAAAAGCTTTAACAACTTTAAAGTTTACATCAGCTTCAAGTAAACTAAGGCGAATTTCCTTGGTTATGTCTTGAATATTTTTTTCAGTAATTTTGGACTGGCCCTTAAGCTTTTTAATACTTCCCAGTAATTTATCAGACAAATTATCAAACATAGATAAACCTTTTATTCAAAATACATATGGGTGCTCATAAATTAGGCGCCAATATTTATAAGTTACCTGACAAACTAGCTAATCTTATCGCCTTTGTCAGGACTGCTATAAATAATGACTCGTAAGGACAAAAAAGGCCACTAAAATAGATTTAGTGGCCTTGGTAATAGGGTCTGTTGACAATTCATCTCGTCAGTTAGCTGCCTAGATCGGCTTATATTCGAGTTGATGTGGAAATTTCAACCGAAGGCGTGGCAAAGCCACGGTGAGGATTGAACTTTCAACATCAACGAAGAAGATAAGCATAGATAGACGCTTAAATGGCTGGATGAATTGTCAACAGACCCTAGTCTTTAAATTTAAATTACTTCTTTAAAGCGTCTCTGATTTCAGCTAATAGCTTTTGATCATCAGTTGGACCAGCCGGGGCTGCCGCTTCTTCCTTTTTCTTTGCTGAGTTTATTGCTCTGACAACCATAAATATGGCAAAGGCAATAATAACAAAATCTAAAATACTTTGAATAAATAGGCCATACTTCATAACAACAGCTTCAGTACCTTCGCCGGCTTCCTTTAAAACATAACCTAGATCTTTAAAGTCTACTCCACCCATTAATAAACCAATTGGCGGTGTAACAATGTTAGCTACAAACGCTGATACAATCTTACCAAAAGCCGCACCAATCACTAAACCTACAGCCATATCAACAACGTTGCCTTTTATAGCAAAGTCTTTAAATTCAGACATCATTCCCATTTTATTTCTCCTAGTTGTTTAAAGTTATTTCTATCTTGTTACAATCATAAGAGATTACAGCTACAAGTCAATAGTCCAGCAACTTATGAGATTTAACAACTTTGCCTGCACAAGTTATGATTTAAAAATTAAGCATACTGGGAATAAAAAAAGAGCCCACTCTCGCAGACTCTTCTTCTGAATTTATATTATAAATATTATTAGTTTAAATTTCTTAATGAGTTTTTCTCATAAGAATTAATATTTACCTGAATATCAACGTCAACATCAGGAGCTACCCAAGAGTCAGCTTTGATTTGAACTTCACGAACTCTTAAATTTGGGTTTGGGTTATACACCTCAATATAATCACCCTGATCCCTAAGAACTAGCTGCCCAGTTCTAGAGGAATAATTTTCGTGATCTCTATTGATAATATTTAACTCACTACCATCAGTGTAAATAAGCATAATTTCACTTATACCTGCCACTCCATTTTTACCTTCAAGACCGTTAGTATTAACAGCCTCTAAAGAAATTGAGCTTAAAGTTGTTGGGTTATCAAGTGTCCATGTGGCCACTCTATGAGGCTTGGTCCACCAAAAGTAAAAACTCTTAGAAGAGTAGCTGTCATCGATATCATCCCAATCATCACTGGCATCCTGTCTCCAGTCATCACCTTCATTGATTTGGTCTCTCCAAGTATCAATATGGCCAATCTGTCTACGATACTGCCAAAGTAATTCATTGATATAGAATTTACCAACATTGTAGTGCTTATAAATACTTCCTGAAGTTCTGTAATGATTTAACTCTTTACCGAAGCTAAGTGCCGCTTCTTCTAAGTGGTAGAGCTCATATAAAGAGAAATGTAAATTCCCGTTATAAAACTCAACTGCATCACTATAAACTTGTGATGAATGCCATAAAGAAAATGCTTTTGTCGCAATGGCTGAATTTCTACCGTGCTGGCTAACAACCATATGATAAACATGCTCAAACTTAGTTTCTAAGTTATCTGCCACATTAATAATCTGGAAAATAGACCAAGTGTTAGATGTGTTTGGCCACTGTGATGGATAGTGAATTCTGTCATGCGGCCATCCTGGATGTCCCCAACGACCATGGTCTCTCCACCATCTATTGTAACGAATTGTCCATCTGTGATGATGACGAACTGTACGCCTAGGGAATCTATGGTAACGCCTGTGTTTCTTATATCTATCACGACTTACACGTCTATGGTGTCGACGTTCACGGTCCCTAACACGATCTCCGCGACGAGCTTCATTACGGCGTCTGTTTTCACGCCTGATACGATCTTGCTCTCTTTGTCTTCTTTCATTTCTAACTCTGTCCGGATTTCTAGGACGGTTAGGCCTTGCGCGGTCTGGTGTTCTTGGGCGATTTGGCCTTGCACGGTCCGGATTTCTAGGACGGCTAGGCCTTGCGCGGTCCGGATTTCTAGGACGGTTAGGCCTTGCGCGGTCCGGAGTTCTTGGACGATTTGGCCTTGCACGGTCCGGAGTTCTTGGACGGTTTGGTCTTGCACGGTCCGGAGTTCTTGGACGGTTTGGTCTTGCTCTATCTGGAGCTTTTGGACGGCTTGGTCTTGCTCTATCTGGAGCTTTTGGACGGCTTGGTCTTGCGCGGTCTGGAGTTCTTGGGCGATTAGGTCTTGTGCGGTCCGGAGTTCTTGGGCGGTTTGGTCTTGCTCTATCTGGAGCTTTTGGACGGTTTGGTCTTGCGCGGTCTGGAGTTCTTGGGCGATTAGGTCTTGCTCTATCTGGAGCTTTTGGACGGCTCGGTCTTGCGCGGTCTGGAGTTCTTGGACGGTTTGGCCTAGTTTGCTGCCTTCTTTCTTGTCTTCTTTCTTTACGAGCTTCATCTCTGTTGCCACGATCTCTTTTTCTCAAAATTTTGATACCATCATCAGAATTTTGTGCAAAAGCATCATTACTAACAAATGCAGATGTTAAAAACAAAACTGCGATTAGCCAATAGGCTATACCCATTTTACTAATGAAACGATTAGATTCACTGTCCATTATTTATTTCTCCTTCTATTTGATTGCTCGAACATAAATTATTTTTATATTTCTGTTTTAATTATTTAATACTTATAGCGCTAAGACGTTTTAATTGCGTAGCACTTTTAAGAATAGATATAAATTTCTAGTGACAGTTTGACTCCAAAAAATTTTATTTAATATTAACCTTTTTTTTTAGAAGCCTCATACTAGCTTCAATT
>Ga0079203_1002607_pt1 | contig 11904 bp, 9 predicted proteins | sample PorBlaMBantryBay_FD_68602 | JGI IMG/M metagenome (GOLD analysis project Ga0079203, IMG submission 68602) | Marine algae microbial communities from Bantry Bay - Bantry Bay, Ireland | ecosystem: Host-associated > Algae > Red algae > Blade | place: Bantry Bay, Ireland
TTAGGTACGTTGAATAAATACCCTTCAATGGCTATAAAGGAAACTAACGTGATGATATGTAGGGCGATTTGAGCTACTTCTTTCAACTTTTTTCTCCTAGTTCTTAGAGTCATCAGGACAAACCCAAATAAAACAAAACAAATTGAAGTTGTTGGTGATGGTCTTCCAGGAGCTTCTTCTCCTTTTGCCACCGCGTCGAGATCGGCTATAAAAAATTCATCTATACCCAACTGAACATTGAAAATATCCTGATACAGTGAGGCGATTGAAAAAATGATCAATGCCAAGGCTAGGTATTTTTCTAGAAATCCTAAGTTGGTTTTTGTATATAAAATAAGAGTGGTGGCCGTACATAAAAAGAAAATAACGGTATTCAATTTCATCGAAACATAGTGCGGTACGATCGTTTTGAAGACTTGAATGTCAAAGAGCCACCCGGATAGCACTATCAGGCCCAAGACAATTGTAAAGACACTTGTCCAAAGTAGAAGTCGCAAGGTTCTTTTTGAGCTTTTCATAAAGAAGAACATTAGGGCTATGGGAATATTACCAAAGTCTTAACGTAAAACACACCTATTAAATTGTAAGAAAAATCCGAAACACAATGGATGGTGCCATATGGGTCCGAAGAAATTAACTGCCAATTAATCACTCATATCTTTATTTGACGAACGTAAGGGAATAGATTAGGTAAAGGTAAAGGCATGTAGTGTAAATTTATTGGACAAATTCTGTAAAAATAGTTTACAAATTGTTTTACTCACGGTATTCACATGTATTTAATGCATTGATAATAAATTAGTTGCGATTGTGGCATAAAAATGGTTCACATTTTTCGCAAAGTACAACACTCACGGGGCCTAGATGGTTTAATTTTATCTGGCAGGTCCAGAATAGTCGCTAAGTGCGGCGCAATCAATCAAAAGGAAAATACAACTATGCTTCTACAACTTAACGGAATTTTTAAATGGGTACAGCAAGGTGGGCAACGGGTCTTCTTGTTAAAAGATATTAATCTTCAGGTTGAAGAAGGGGAATTCATCTCAGTGATGGGGCCTTCCGGTTCTGGTAAATCTACGTTGCTCAATGTCATCGGTATGCTCGATCATTTCGATGAAGGGGAATATAACTTCCTAGACGAACCTGTGCATCAACTTAAAGAAAAGCATCGCGCCAATCTGTATAAGCAGTATATTGGTTTTGTATTCCAGGCCTATCATTTAATAGATGAGCTGACGGTCTATGAAAACTTGGAAATGCCATTGCTTTACAAAAAAATTAAAGGTTCGGAGCGCAAGGCCATGGTTGCCGATATGCTAGACCGCTTTAATATCGTAGGCAAGAAAGACCTGTTCCCTTCGCAATTGAGTGGGGGCCAGCAGCAACTGGTAGGTGTAGCACGTGCGCTAATTACCAAACCAAAACTTATTTTAGCCGATGAACCCACTGGAAATTTAAATTCAAAACAAGGAGAGGACATTATGGAACTATTTAAAGAACTGAACGACCAAGGCGTCACCATTATTCAGGTGACCCACTCCGAAAAAAATGCCGAGTACGGCAAAAGGGTCTTACACCTCTTAGACGGGCGTAAAGTTGACGGCTTAGGTTAAGTTACCCTCGCAATATTGTAACAAAGATTGGGTTGCCTGTCTTGATCTAGAGTCTAAAAGACTTTCAAAACGTATCCCAAAATGTAATATAGGATTAGAAATACAAAGATGGTGCCGATACAGCCGCACTTACCACCACCAATTTTCTTGGCGCCATACCAAGCTCCGAAAATCTGAATTAATTTTTTCATGGAATTTGTTTAAGAGACAGTTTTGAAAAAAAAGGCCTATTGCTTATGATGCCCAAGGGCTAACAATATACTTCAAAACAATATCCGAACACAAATTTAAATAGTAATGGGCGATAAAATGACCCATATAATTCAAAGCTTAGCGGAATAAATAAGGGGTGCGGGGCCAATGACGAATGTTTTCGGTAAATTTTTAGGAATCCGTACTAAGGTGTCCCATGTAGCTGCAATATGAGTTGGTTCATTGAAATACGGGAATGTATCGGTTTGTATTTTTATTCGAGTGGTTACTGTTCAGATGCGGATAAAGGGATAAGGTTGCATTTTGCTCTGATACGCTACTGTTTTTTAAGTTTTAAAGAAAGTGTAAACACCAGCTAGTACTAATCCCAAAAGAAGTAGGCCTGCAGACTCCTTTGTCAAACGCTGCTTACATTTGATGGCGAATTCTAGAAAATAGATATCCTTGGTGATTTCCTCGAAGACTGTATTTCCATATTCAGTGATTCTTTGATATTCCGATTGAAACCCATTCAAGGTACAATCTGCGAAATTTCCCGCATACAGGCTTCCCTTATAGTTACTTTGCTTGAATTTTATACTTGAATATTGATGGGGTATCATGCTCAGCAGCGCAAAAATCATTGAAGCGATGCAGCAATAAATCAATACCGAAAAGTCAATTCCAATAATTTCCTTTTTACTATCGGGCGCAAGATTCGGGACGCCAAGAAAATAAATTATGGTAGGTCTAATCAATGGTATCGCAGTTGCCTTGACCACAGGGATAATCGTTTATTTTTGGGCATCCTCCTTTGGTATTGCGATAGTCATCGGTATTTCTATGTTTATTGCCGGTTTTGCCGGAGCCGTAATTCCCAGGGCACTTAGGGTCATTGGGCGGGACCCGGCCACCAATCTTCCATAATTTTGACCACGGTAACCGCTATTTGTGGTTTTTTTGTTTTTTTAGTATTGACAACTGCCCTATCATCCGCCTTGTGCATTGTGTAATGGATCAGCACGAAGGTCAATTGGTAACTGCCTGGTAAAATCCCCGAAAAGCATCAACAATTTCAATTATTTTTAACTATAACCACTTACGCTTTTTAAAATACAGTAGCATCCCAATCGCCACGACGATCATCACCCCCCACATAATAAAATAACTGTATTCGTATTTAAGTTCGGGCACTACATCGAAATTGGTTCCATAAATACCCGCGATAAATGTCAAGGGAATAAAAATCACTGAGAAGATGGTCAGGAATTTCATAATGTCGTTCAACTTGGTGCTAATGGTCGTATGGTAGATGTTCAACTGGTCTGAGAGTATATCCCGATAGGTATCCGAAGAATCGTTGGCCTGCTGTATATTGTCTAATAGTTCTTTAAAATGAACATGACTACTTTCGTCGATCAACTCCGACTCCAATTTAGAGAGGGACAAAATCATTTCCTTGGCAGGCGTAATATTCTTTCTCAGAAAATTAAGTTTTCTCTTGTAGGTGTATATTTCATCAACAATACCTTTTCCGGGGTTTACCAAAAGGGTTTCCTCTAGTGTTTCTATTTTTTCTCCCAAAACACCGATGATGTAGATGTAATTATCTACAACGATGTCTAATAGGGCAAACGTCAAATAATCTGTGCCACCATTACGTATGCGTTTTTTTTGACTCCTTATACGTTCGCGAACCGGTTCAAAAACATCGCCTCTTTTTTCTTGAAATGACAGTAGCACAGACTCGGTCATTATCAAACTGAGATTCTCAACGGAAATACGACCACTCTCTTCATCTTGTTGCAACATTTTTATAGAGAGTAAAATACAATTACTGAATTCGCGTACTTTAGGGCGGGAATGCGTATCCATGACGTCGGCAAGAACAAGTTTGTCAAAATCGAATCCCGTGGCTATTTCCTCGATGACCTGCGTGTCATGAAGGCCGTCGATATTGAACCAGGTAACAGTAGGGTTATTTTGATGTATCAAAACCGATGCTACTTTTTCAATGATTTCTTCTTTGAAATCATTAGCATCATAATCGACCATACGCAGGTAAACGGTATCCATTTTTCGCTCTCCCCGAAATGATATGTCATCGGGAGAGAGCCCGATATCCTCTTTTCGTTTCTTGGCAAATGCTGTCAGCTTGCGAGAAGCTGCTAAAATGTCGATTGTTTTTAAATTCATGGTCTTTTTTTAGAGCAATACGCTACCAAGGTAGTCATAAAGTAATCGGGTACGAACCATTATAATAATATAGGAATCTCACCGCTAAAAAAAGAGTAAAGAATACTAAGGAATTAGCGCTTTGGTAATAATAATTCGTGTATAAAAGTCATTTTTTTTACGACTCCCGGACCAATGATAAAGGGGTACACGTCGGGTATTCCCATTGCCCTGTTAATACTATTTACAGCAAATGATAGTGGTACGCACTTGTTCACGATCGGTTTAAATTTTCTCTTTGTGTAAGGGTCGAACGAGAGGCTAGCCTTCATATCATTTGAATTTTTGATCGGATTCACTTTTAATCGAAAGAAATGGGCTGTCTCTACCATATCTATAATATGAAGGTAATGCGCCCAAGTCTCCGCCCAATCTTCCCAAGGATGCGATGTGGCATATTTACTTATGTATGAATCTCGCCAGTTATCCGGCGCTCCATTGGCATAATAGGATTGCAGTGCATCGCCATAATTCACTTCCTCATTTCCAAAGATTTCCCTGAATTTCAGCAAGACGTCTTTTTTTGCAAAAACCAATCGCTCCCAGAAATAATGGCCTACCTCGTGCCTTAGATGTCCTATTAAAGTTCTATAGGGCTCCTGAAGCTGCTTTCTTATTTGCTCTCTCAGCACTGAATCGGCCTCTTGGAGCAAAATAGTAATGACGCCATTGGCATGCCCGGTCATAATATTAGGATTCCCCCACTTAACGATAAAGTCAAAACACAATCCGTTCTTGTTCGTAATCTTGCTGGGTAAGTCCAAACCGATTTTTAAAAGCTGATAAATAAGTCGGTGTTTGGCAACCTCTAAATTTTTCCATTTTGCAAAATTCTCTTTATCGGAAAGGTTCGGTATCGTTCTATTGAGTTGGCAAGCAGGGCAAAAATCATGTGTGTCATCCACTGGCAGCAGCCAATTACACACTCCGTAATCTTTGTTTTTACAATATTTATAAGCAATATTTTCGCGATCTGAAATCAGGGATGCGCCAACGGGATCGAAGGTAAGCATACTGCGGTCGGTATCTCGATAACCACATAAATGCCCACAATTTTCACATGTGATGTTTTCAAAAAATAAAGGGTAATTGCAATGACCGCATTGGAAAACTTTCATAGAGCTTAAATATAAACAAATGGGGGGTGATCGCACCAGCCATCTTATTCCTTTAAAATATCGTTCTTAATAAGTTTTAGGCCAACTATTACATTCCATTAGCTTTGACGAACTCATGAACTATCTTAACGTTGATAAAGAGTAACAAAAAACCCCTCAATTTCTTGAAGGGTTTTCTAGTAGCGGGAACTGGACTCGAACCAGTGACCTTCGGGTTATGAGCCCGACGAGCTACCTACTGCTCTATCCCGCGATGTATGTTCAAATGTTCCTAAGGAACATTACATTTTAAATTTACAATCAGTTTGGGTAGGTACCCCGTCCCGATTACTATCGGGATATTGGGCTACCCAGCGATATGGATTTCATCTTAGTTGTTTTTCAACTACAACAGCCAGCGCGTTGACAAGATGGACACTACTATTTGTAGTGGGGGACAAATATACAACCGATTCTTGATGTTATCCAAATCTATCCGATTATTTATTTCTTTTTAAACTTACCAAAAGCTAAATTGCATACCTTCGAATTTTACTACCTATGGAATTTATAAACAATTTTTTACGGGAAGCCAATAGCTATGCCGAATGGCCGATGTTCATTTTGTTGATCGGAGGTGGAATGCTGCTGGTTTTTTATTCTAAGTTTTTGCCATACCGTTTTTTCGGGCATGCCATTGCGATTACTAGAGGTAAGTATGACGACAAAAATGCCAAAGGCGATGTGAGTTCTTTTCAAGCCTTATCCGCCGCGGTGGCAGCAACTGTTGGTCTTGGAAATATTTCCGGTGTGGCCATTGCCATTCACGATGGCGGACCAGGGGTGATTTTCTGGATATGGATGACCGCTTTAATAGGTATGTGTATTAAATTCTACAGCTGTAGCCTTTCTATTATGTATCGGGGTACCGATTCGGAAGGGAAACTACAAGGAGGCCCAATGTACTATATTACCAAAGGGTTGGGTGAGAAATGGAGACCTTTGGCAGTCTTCTTCGCAATCTGCGGTCTTTTTGGTTTTTTAGGGGTGTTCACGGCCAATCAGTTTACCGATACGTTTATGACCGTCATTCAACCCGAAGAAAATATTATTGCGCTAGGGGGTTCGGCGGAAGATCCACTTTTTAATTGGAAAATTTTAATCGGCATCGTACTGGCGGTAGTTACCTCATTCGTTATTTTCGGCGGACTCACAAAAATCGCTAAAGTGGCTTCGGCCATCGTACCTTTCATGGTAGGGGTGTATCTGATAGCGGTCATTATTGTCATGGTTTTGAACGCCTCCGAAATCATTCCGTCCTTAAAACTAATTATTACCGAAGCTTGGAACTTTAATACCATCGTCACTGGTGGTTTTTGGGGATTGGTCATCATCGGCGTAAAGCGGGCAATGTTTTCCAACGAGGCAGGACTCGGCTCTGCACCAATGTACCACGGGCAGTCTAAGACCGATAATCCGATTAAAGAAGGATTGGTGGCGAGCTTGGGACCGTTTATCGATACCATCCTCGTCTGTACCTTTACTGCAATAGTCATTATACTAAGTGGGGCTTATCTCGAAGATAATAGCGGTATAGTAATGACATTAAGTGCTTTCGAAAAATCGCTTTTTGGGTATGGTGACGACCTTTTAATGATTATTGTATCGGCCTTTGCTTTTTCTACTCTGTTCACCTACTCCTATTACGGGGTAAAAAGTTTATCATTTTTAACGAATGCTAAAATCGGTCGGTATTATAATATTTATTTTGTACTAATGATCGTATTTGCGGCCGTGGCCTCCTTAGAATTGGTAAAAAACCTGATTGATCTTTCCTATGCTCTAATGGTGATCCCGAACATGATCGCTGTATTGTTGCTGGCACCCAAAGTAAATGCTGCTGCGAAAGACTACTTTAAAAAAATGAAAGATGCCAGAGCATAAAGCGGGATTCGTAAATATTATCGGAAATCCCAATGTGGGCAAATCTACCTTGATGAATGCCTTTGTCGGCGAAAAATTATCGATAATCACCTCTAAGGCACAAACCACAAGACACCGCATCCTCGGCATCGTTAACGGTGATGATTTTCAGGTGATACTGTCCGATACCCCTGGCATTATCAAGCCGGCCTATGAGCTGCAAAGTTCTATGATGGGTTTTGTGAAATCGGCTTTTGAAGATGCCGATGTACTCTTGTATATGGTAGAAATTGGCGAAAAGGCCCTAAAAGATGAGCGTTTTTTCGATAAAATCAAGAGCACTAATGTGCCTGTACTATTATTATTGAATAAAATAGATGGGGCTACCCAAGAATTATTGGAAGAACAGGTACAGTATTGGCAGGAAGAACTTCCTTTGGTTGAAATACACGCTATTTCGGCCCTGAACAATTTTAATGTAAAAGGTGTTTTCGAAAGGATAATCGAATTGTTACCGGAAGCACCTCCCTATTATCCAAAAGACCAATTAACCGATAAACCCGAACGATTTTTCGTAAACGAGACCATTCGTGAGAAAATCTTGATGCATTATAAAAAAGAGATTCCCTATTCGGTCGAAATCGACACAGAAGAGTTCTTGGAGGATGATGATATTATTCGAATGCGAGCGGTCATCATGGTAGAACGCGATTCGCAAAAAGGTATCATTATCGGTCATAAGGGCAGTGCTTTAAAAAGGGTTGGGGTCGAGGCCCGGAAAGACCTTGAAAAATTCTTTGGCAAGCAAGTACATATTGAATTGTATGTAAAGGTCAATAAGAATTGGAGGAGCAATGCCCGACAGTTAAAACGATTTGGATATAACAATTGACCGGAATAACCTTTTCTTAGTATTCCCTTTACGCAAGAATAGCTTCGGGGTAACGTTTAGTTGGTATCTGTTGACAATCTTTGGGCAACTTAAAACATGACCTGAAGATGAAAAAATCCATTTCGTATTTAAGCACATTGCTTATTGTCCTTTTACTCTTTGTTGCATCCTGTACGCGGGATAGCGAAGCCGTTGATTTAGTTGTACCTCTGCCAGATTCAAACGCAGAAAATGACTCCATCCCTCGTGATGGTATCGACCCCATGCTTGGCCTTGATTTCAAGTTTCGTACCACTATTCAAATGGGAGGTGAAGGGGCCGCCGAAATTTCTGCTTTTGATCCGCTCACCAATAGGCTTTTTACGGTAAACGTAGCCCGAGATCAAATTTCAATTTATGACATCTCCAATTTAGATACACCCAAATTGCTCCCCCCTATAAGTGTCGCCCAATATGGGGCTCCGAACAGTGTGGCGGTCAGTAATGGGAAACTCGCTATAGCGGTAGAGGCGCTGGACCAACAGGCGAACGGTTATATTAAATTGTACGATACCGCAACCCTCAATTTTATCGAAGCTTATACCGTTGGAGCGCTTCCCGATATGGTGGCTTTCTCCCCGGATGGGAAGTACCTGGTATCGGCTAACGAAGGGGAACCAAATAACGATTATACTATTGACCCGAAAGGCACGATCAGTATTATCAATATTGCTGAAAATAACATAGTAACCCTTGGTTTTGAAGATTTTGAAGATAGCCTTTCGGCATTGCAGGCAAACGGCTTTCGAGTTTTCGGCCCTAATGCCTCATTGGCGATGGATACGGAGCCCGAATATGTGGCGATATCCGATGACTCTCAAACGGCTTGGGTAACCCTTCAAGAAAATAATGGCGTAGCAAAGGTAAATTTGCCGACTATGATCGTTGAAGCCATTTATCCTTTAGGTTTTAAGGACTATTCGCTTGCTGGTAACGCGATTGACCCAAGTGATAAAGATGATAAAATACAATTAGGGAACTATCCCGTTTTCGGGATGTATATGCCGGACGCCATTGCATATGCGAATATTAACGGGGCAGACTATATCATTACGGCTAATGAAGGTGATGCGCGGGAATATGAAGGTACTCCCGGATTTCTTGAGGAAGATAGGGTCGGTGATATTTTGTTAGACACGCTTGTCTTTCCGAATTTTGCGGTATTACAGCGGCCCGAAATTTTGGGAAGGTTAAAAATCACGAAGACCCTCGGCGACCCAGATGGCGATGGGTATTATAACGAACTCTATAGCTACGGCGCACGATCGTTTACTATATGGTCTGGCAACGGGCAAATGGTCTACGATAGTGGTAGCGATATTGCACAGCAAACCTCTGACCTGACCCCTGCTATTTTTAATGGCGGCGATGAACGAAGCGATGATAAAGGTGCCGAGCCAGAGACTGTAGAAGTGCTTAGGGTAGGTGAGAAAATTATTTTACTGGTCGGCTTGGAACGTAACAATCAGGTGATGCTGTATGATATTACCAATCCCGTATACCCAACATTCATAGCTATTCTTTCCAATGAAGGGGATCTTGGTCCAGAAGGAATACTGGCCGTCCCCGCTGTAGACAGCCCGACCGGAAAGGATTTGATCGTGGTCAGTAATGAGGTTAGCGGCGGGGTAACTTTTTACGAAAACTAACTTCCCATAGTATCGGGAATCTATGATAGGGGGAGGTAGCTATAACTACATCCCCCATTTTTTTTATTAGCCCTATTCGAAGGTTCCAAAACAAAACGGATAAACTACTCAACGCTAAACTAATAAACCCTATTTTTGCACCTCCAAAAATTTAAAAGCTATGGGCGCTATCGTTGCCATTGTGGGAAGGCCAAATGTTGGTAAATCAACTTTTTTTAATCGATTGATCCAACGTAGGGAAGCTATCGTTGATGCTGTCAGTGGGGTGACCCGTGACCGACATTATGGGAAAAGTGACTGGAACGGTAAGGAATTTTCCTTAATCGATACCGGAGGTTATGTTTTGGGCAGCGATGATGTTTTCGAAAAGGAAATCGATAAACAAGTAGAATTGGCGATCGATGAGGCCGATGCCATCATTTTCATGGTTGATGTAGAATCAGGTGTCACGGGTATGGACGAAGACGTTGCCAAGTTGCTTCGCCGCGTTAAAAAGCCTGTTTTTTTGGCGATCAACAAGGTAGACAATGCGAAACGTGCTGCAGATGCTGTTGAATTTTATGCCTTAGGTCTAGGTGAGTACTTCGAACTTTCAAGTATTAACGGGAGCGGCACTGGAGAATTGCTAGACGCTTTGGTCGCCGTATTACCGGAGAACGAGGATGCCGTAGACGACCTGCCCAGATTTGCGGTGGTCGGAAGGCCAAATGCAGGGAAGTCATCATTTATAAACGCTTTGATAGGAGAGGAGCGTTATATCGTAACGGATATTGCTGGAACTACTCGTGACAGCATTGATACGAAATACAACCGTTTCGGCTTCGAGTTCAATCTGGTCGATACTGCAGGAATTCGCCGAAAGGCAAAAGTAAAGGAAGACCTCGAGTTTTACTCCGTTATGCGCTCTGTACGGGCAATCGAGCACTGCGACGTCTGTTTGTTGGTCATGGATGCTACCCGTGGTTTTGATGGGCAAGTCGCCAATATCTTTTGGTTGGCACACCGGAACAACAAGGGTATCGTCATCTTGGTGAACAAATGGGATTTGGTAGAAGACAAAGAGACCAATACCATGAAACAGTATACCCAAAAGATTAAGGAAGCGATAGAACCTTATACAGATGTTCCGATTCTTTTTATCTCCGTTTTAACCAAACAGCGTATTTTTAAAGCGATAGAGACGGCAGTGGAAGTGTATCAGAATCGGAGTAAGAAAGTGAAGACAGGAAAATTCAATGACATAATGCTGCCTTTAATAGAAAGTTACGGTCCTCCGGCATATAAGGGCAAATATGTCAAGATTAAGTTCTGTACCCAACTCCCGACACCCTATCCGCAGTTCGCATTTTTTTGCAACCTCCCCCAGTATGTGCGGGAACCCTACAAACGGTATCTGGAAAATAAAATTCGCGAGAATTTTGATTTTACCGGGGTACCCATAACTATTTTTATGCGAAAAAAGTAATCTTATCCTCAGTTGTTTTTTATTCGATTACAGTGGCTCACTACTGCTCGGTACAATCTAAAGAATATGCGGTAGTGCCAACCGACCAAGTGGCGGGAATAGCATCTATCTGATTTTGCGATACTTGAATACAACCGAGATTGGCCTCCGCAACGGTAAGGGTTTCAAGATTCTCTATGACCGAAACGTCAAGGGAGGTCAGCATATTTGCCTCTAAATTGATGTCGGTTAGTCCGTTGCCTTCGTTTATAATTAACGAAGTAAGCTCGTGGTGTTGTAGACTTAATTCCGTTAGGTTCTCATTGCCTGTTAGTATTACGCTCACAAATCTAGATGCATAAGACGCTTGAGAATCCATGATTATACTCCTTACACGAACACAGTTGGTAAGCTCCAGAGATTTACTTATAAAAAATACGCTCCCCTCGAAAGATGAACAATTTTCAATTTTCACGTGGCCAAAACCAGTATCGTCTGGCCCACCCAAACTGACTATTAAGGGAATATCTTTTAAAACTAAATTATCATAGTTAGAATCCCGCATCGGCATAGTTGCCAATTTAGGGCAATCGGTGATAATTGCGTTTGTTATCGTAGAACCATCGTTTGCCATTACCTCTAGGTGCTCTAGCGATTCGGACAATAAATCTTCTACCATACTTCCGCTTACCAAGAAACTTGTCAAAAGCGGATGGTTCCCCAAGTCAATGAAGTTCGTTGTTAGGTTACTGATCGATAATGATGAAAGTGCCGCAAAATCTTCGAGTCCCGTGAGGTCTATTTCCTCCCTATAGTTGAA
>Ga0079203_1002609_pt1 | contig 11901 bp, 9 predicted proteins | sample PorBlaMBantryBay_FD_68602 | JGI IMG/M metagenome (GOLD analysis project Ga0079203, IMG submission 68602) | Marine algae microbial communities from Bantry Bay - Bantry Bay, Ireland | ecosystem: Host-associated > Algae > Red algae > Blade | place: Bantry Bay, Ireland
ACACAATCTGGAGTTACTGAAGCAATTATTGGCGTCACAGGAATAGGTGCCGTTGGCTCTGGCTCAGGCTGGTAATTTGCCGGATAAAATGGATCTTGAACTAAATCTCCCCTTACACATTTAGGATACAAGATCTCAAATAATCTTTTTGCTATTGATTCGTCTGTTGACATTGAAAAACAATCAACATCTCCTCTTACATAACAGTAATAATTACCATCTTCTTCAAGTACACAATCTGGAACCACATTAGCTGTGGCAAAAGAAGAAATTAAAAAGTTAAAAATAACTAATTTAATAAGAAAAAATATGTGGTGGTTTTTTGACGCCATAATATATTCTCGTACATTATGAGAATATATTTAGTTTTTATTTGTTTATTAACATAATTTTAATAAACAAATCTTCAGATTAATCCTTATAAAAATTCTAGTTATACTTTACCATCCACTCCACCTAAACCCGCCTTCATCATTGATATCGTTAATTAAAACTCTCCATTTTTTTACCAAAAAATCATATTCTAAATACGAACTCATTTGCCAACTAACATCTGCATCTAAATTTAGTCCTTGGTATTTTTTAGCTTCATTAATATTCAAGAAGTGACTTTTAAGAGAAGATTTGGAGCCCACCACCATAGCGCCCCCATTTTGAATTAGAGAAGCTTGAGCAGCTATAAGAGTATTGTTTAAATAAATAAAAGTAACCCATTTAAGGTAAGGATTGCCTATTGAAAATATTCCTTTAATACTAGAAATATCATCCGCAATATTATCAGTCTCTGCCATGCTAAGTGAAATTTCTTCTATATCTTGAGCAGTTAATTTCAACTGAGATGATTTTTTATTGTTTAAATCAGAAATCTCGTATTCAATAACTTTAAAATACTTATATTTTATATCTTCATTATTCCAAATTAACTCTTCTATTAGAACAGACTTTTGATCAGGCTTTAATTGTTGCCATTGTTGAAGACTGTTACACTGGGGAATTTTTACTGAGCCAAAAGCCACAGAAAAAAAAATTACCAAAAAGAATAATAAGGAATACTTAAAATAATTCATTTATATTTTAAGTTACTATATTTAGGTAATAATTTTAATATATTTACTGACAAATTTATGCAGAACATTACTATTACGGGATGCTCCAAAGAGAAACTAGTAAGCTTAAGCTAGAAACATCAACTTCTATCTAAATAAGCATTCAAAATTTATTAAAATAATTACCTAAATATATTAGGTTAAATAATATTTTATGGAGCTTCTGAATCATAAGCTGTACATGACTCTGTACTCCAATTGATATCATTTTCAACATCAATTAACCCTTGCAAACTATCATTAAAAGCACCATTATTCTCAATATTGGAATTATAAGGCACTGTGAAATAGCCTGTTCTTTCATTTGATGAACCAAAACTTCCATCACAGTTTAGAGTATTTGTAATTGTAAGCTCCATGTATGCATTAACTGAATTTATGTTAGTATCTGGAGCTTCAGAGCAACCACTAGTTCCTGATGCACACATATTAGTAATATAAAAACTTGTTGGAATTGTATCAGAGAAAACATATTGTATATCCCAATTTTGTAAATTAAAGTAACCATTTGCATCTGGGCCTGCACCTAAATCCATAAACACTCCAAAAAAATGTACCGAAATTGAATTTGTAAGAGCCCATGATCTTAAATTATTTAAAATTATTAAAGAATTTTGAGCAACAGTATTTGAAGTACTAATTCCAGACATAGGAATATAGTAATTTGTGCCATTATACATTGCTCTTATAGATTTTATTACATTATTTAAATCTGTAACTAATCCAAAGCCATCGTCAGAATCACAAGTTGAACCGGCCCCATAACAAAAACTACCACTACCATTTGTATGACCAGATATACTTTCCTCACTACTAAAACACTCTCTTTTTGTTGAAATTGGCTCTGGGCTTACACACACAGGATAACCATAGTTTTCATTTGTAATGTTTTGTCCAGACCCAAGAGTCACTGGATTAGCATTATCAAGATCTCCATCGTTATCATAAGAGTTAGGATTTAAACCAGAAGGTAAACTATTATCGTTTGAGCAAGTTTCATAAGTTCCAGCAACTAAATCTGGAAATAAATATTCTCCAGCTGCATCAGTAGGTATTGTTAAATAATGGACATAACCATTTGAGTCGGTACCTTTTAAACAGGCCTCTGCACTTGCAATTGGAGTATCTATTGTTACATAATCCCCATCTGCAATATTATCATCTTCAAAAATGGTACCCGCTATTGAACCAAGCACTGGACAACTAGTAATTGCCGTTAAACCATCAGCCACTGGATCAACAATCGTGCCACTTGTATCTTTTAATATTATTGGATCTGTAGTCCCAGCATCACAATCATCTATTTGCTCTTGATTTAAAAATGAATAAACCGCAGATGATTCTTGGTTTGATGAAATATTATCAATTGATCCTTCATCTTCTGCAATTGCAATATAGTCAGAGGTTGACATTGCTCCTTCCCAGCATATTGTTACACTCATTGATCCTTCATATTTTACATTAGAATTTGAAGAATCATAATCAATAACCTTTAAGTTTTCTCTTGCATATACAGATGAAGCTGTAAAAGAAGCACCAGCTCCGCTAAGCTCAGTATTTACAAGTGCTAGCAAAGAAGCGTTGGTCCAGGTTAGGGGGTTTGGAAAAGCAAAACTATGGTACTCACCTCCGTTAGCTTCTATCTCCATTTCATCAAAATAGTTTTCACTTGGATCAACCCAGTCTGTACTTACTGCATCAGCGCTCCATGTATAACAAGCATGTGGTTTAACATAGCAACTTTGACCAATTATCGAAGTACTTGGCGTGCAAACACTTGCTTCTGGATAACCAAAATTATTTGCTATTGAGTTTGGTGTACCAGAAGTTATCCCTACTGTAACTTCATCTAATGTTCCACCATCTACATCATATGAGTTTGGATCTAGACCTACCAATCCACTACTTGTCGTATCAACCTTAACTGTATAAGTATCAAAAGGTAAATTTAGAAAACAATATTCTCCCGCTGCATCAGTCATCATTGTTGTTACTAAAGTTGAACTGGCATCATAAAGCTCCAGTGTTACACTTGATAATGCAGTATCAGAAGGAGGAGTATAATCTAAACTTGGGCTTACATTATCATCTTTAAATATCACTCCACAAATAGAACCATTTTGTTCATTATCATATCCAGCATTATTATCTGGAATATCATCACCTGGATTTAATGAAATATTAATTTCTTCATCGCAGTTTGCATCTGTACCAACCAGTCCATTACAATCAGCATCTGATAAATGATCAAAACTTGGATCAGTTGAACTTGGTTTAATTGCACAATTGATTGGAGAATTTGCCGTAGTTACTCCAGAAAGAGTAACAGAATAAAAACCATTAGCATCAATAGGATAACAAGAATCATTCATTAGTACTGAGCCATCAGATCCAGAACAATTTATTTCAACACAAGTTGTAACTGGGCTCATTGGTGGATCAGTTATCTCCCTTTGAGAGCCGTCGCCATTGCCATCTTCAAATATATAGCCTGAAAATTTTGCTTCTGAAGCAGATAAACCCCCTCCACCGCTTAAAACTTCTGGATCTTTAGATGGCATAATACAAGAACTTAGAAATATTATTAAACTTAATAAATATATTTTATTATATTTTAAGTTTAGTGATATACAGCTTGAGTAATTCAAATGGGATAAATAATTCATTTATTAATCATAGCAATATTTGACTTTAAATAATAAAACTAGCTCTATTATTTATATAAAATTAACTATCACTCAAAAATTATTTACTAAATTGTTAAAATAACAAAAAAATCTGCGGCACCTGATATTTAGAAGCTCTAAAATATTAATTCTCTAATGTAATACTTTAAAAAGTTTAATTCAACGTATTATTAAGTCCTAAAAAATAAAATACATTCTCTTATTCTATCTAATTACTTCTAATTTTTTATATTTAGCTTTTTTATTTACAGTGTCTTCACCAACGCGTTTTGATTTATTTGCTTCATAGTCTTGGAAATTTCCTTCGAACCAATAAATATTTTCAGGGGACTCAAAAGCAAGAATATGAGTAGCTATTCTATCCAAAAACCATCTATCATGGGAAATAACTAAAACACAGCCACTAAAATTTAGCACTGCTTCTTCTAATGCTCGAAGAGTATTAACATCTAAATCATTGGTAGGCTCATCTAATAGCAACACATTAGATTCAGATTGGAGTATCTTTGCTAAATGAACTCTGTTCCGCTCTCCACCAGAAAGAGTCCCTACAATTTTTTGTTGATCTGGACCTTTAAAATTAAATCTTGCTACATATTGGCGAGCATTAATTTCTTTGCCACCAATATTTATTACATCTTCACCACCAGATAAAACTTCAAAAATTGTTTTTTTAGGATCAAGATCATCTCTACTTTGATCAACATATGCCAGCTTCACTGTTTCCCCTACTTCAATTGATCCTGTATCTGGTTTATCATTACCAGTTATCATTCTAAATAAACTTGTTTTTCCCATTCCGTTAGCACCAATTATTCCCACAATTGCACCCGGTGGAACAGAAAAATTTAAATTTTTAAATAGAGTTTTTTCACCAAATGATTTACTAACTCCATTTACTTCTATTACTTTGTTGCCAAGCCTAGGTCCTGGCGGGATATATAATTCTAATTCAGCTATTTTTTCTCTGTTTGCCTGACTTGCAAGATTCTCATAAGAACTAATTCGGGCCTTGCTTTTTGCTTGTCTAGCTTTTGGGCTTTGCCTAATCCACTCTAACTCTTTTTGTAAATTCTTTTGTCTTTTAGTTTCTTGTTTTTCTTCAATAGCTAATTTTTTTTGTTTTTGCTCAAGCCAAGAAGAATAGTTTCCTTGCCAAGGAATTCCCTCTCCTCTATCAATTTCTAAAATCCAACTGGCAACATTATCTAAGAAATACCTATCATGGGTAATTGCTACAACAGTTCCTGGATAATCATCAAGATGTTGCTCCAGCCAATGAACAGATTCTGCATCTAAATGGTTGGTAGGCTCATCAAGAAGTAATATATCTGGTTGTTGAATTAATAGCTGGCAAAGAGCCACCCTACGCTTTTCTCCACCAGAAAGCTTTTCAACATTCCAATCTCCAGGAGGACAATTCAAGGAACTCATAGCCATGTTTATTTTGTGATCTAAGTTCCAAGCATCTTTTGCATCTATCTGTTCTTGAAGCCTTGATTGAGATTCTAAAAGCTTATTCATTTCATCATCACTCATAGGTTCAGCAAATTTTTCACTAATTTCATTAAATTTAATTAGCAAATCATTTGTTGCCTTGGCTCCAAGCAAAACATTTTCTTTAACCGTAAGGCTGTAATCCAACTGAGGTTCTTGTGCTAGATATCCAATCTTAGTTCCATCCTTAGCAAAGGCCTCTCCTTGAAAGTCTTGATCAACTCCAGCAATAATTTTCAATAATGTAGATTTTCCTGAACCGTTAAATCCTAGAATTCCAATTTTTGCTCCAGCATAGAAACTTAGGTAAATGTTTTTCAGAACCTGTTTACCAGATGGAAATGTTTTAGTTAAGCCCTTTAGAGTGTAGATAATATCTGCCATTAATTAACGTGAAGATTAGCTTAAAAACAATAATAAGTCTGCATTTAATTAGTTATAATTGTCAATTAACTTCATTTAACCAAAGATAACAGTGTAAAAATTAATTCTCATGATATTGATTTCTATAAAAAATTTACTCTACCATCCTTGAGAGCAGTAAACACATAAGCTAAGATATTCACCATATGGAAAAACACCACTTAAAAGTATATCCGGCCAAAGAACAACTGCCTCGTGAAAAGCAACTAGCTTGGAAAATGGCTGATGTAGCTCTTGACCCTGTAAAAGTTGAACCAGAAGCTGTAGAAATGATTGGCAATAGAATAATTGATAATGCCTCAGTAGCAATTGCAGCTGCGAATAGACCGGCAGTGAAAAACGCTAGATTACAAGCTCTCGCTCACCCTAGAACTGGTGGTGCTGCTGTTTTTGGATTGCCAAGTGAAAAAACAGTTTGTGCAGAATGGGCTGCTTGGGCCAACGGAACTGCAGTAAGAGAATTAGACTTTCACGATACATACTTAGCGGCTGACTACTCTCACCCAGGTGATAATATCCCTCCTGTTCTAGCTGTTGTTCAACAATGCGATAAAAACGGCAACGATTTAGTAAACGCTTTAGCAGTTTCTTATGAACTACATATTAATTTAGTAAAAGCAATTTGCTTACATGAATTTAAGAAAGATCACATTGCTCATCTTTGCCCTGCTTCTGCTGCTGGCATTGCAAATTTATTAAACCTAAATATGGAGCAAACCTATCACTCCATTAACCAAGCAGTACACGTTAGTTTTTCAACTAGACAATCTAGAAAAGGTGATATTTCTACATGGAAAGCTTACGCCCCTGCTCACTCAGGAAAACTTGCCGTTGAAGCAGTAGACAGATGTATGCGTGGTGAAGGTGCACCCAACCCAATTTATGAAGGAGAAGACTCAGTGCTTTCTTGGATGCTTGGTGGAAAAAAATCAGAATATTATGTCCCTATGCCAAATAAAGGCGAAAGCAAAAAAGCAATTTTAGAAAGCTACACCAAAGAACATTCAGCGGAATATCAAGCGCAAGCATTAATTGACTTAGCATTTAGAATGAGAAAAAAAATTACCAACTTTGATGATATCGAATCCATTGTAATTCATACTTCACATCACACTCATTATGTTATTGGCACAGGAGCTGGAGATCCACAAAAAATGGATCCAAATGCAAGTAGAGAAACTCTTGATCATTCAATTATGTATATTTTTACTGTTGCTCTTCAAGATGGAAAATGGCATCACGTAGATTCTTACTCAAGAGAGCGAGCAACAAGAGAAGACACAGTTAAATTATGGCATAAAATTTCAACTGTTGAAGATCCTAGCTGGACTAAAAAATATCACGATCCAGATCCAGACACTAAAGCCTTTGGTGGAAAAGTTGAAATTACCTTTAAAAACGGTGAAAAATTAATTGATGAATTAGGAATTGCCAATGCCCATCCTGCTGGAGCAAGGCCTTTTACCAGAAATGAATATGTAGAAAAATTTAAAACATTAACAAATGATTTGATTTCTCCTGAAGAATCTAAAAGATTTTTAAATTTAATAAATAACATTCAAAAATTAAGTAGTGATGATATTAAAAAATTAAATGTCACTATGAAGCCAGATTTAATAACAGCTGCGGAAGCAAATAATGCTGGGATATTTTAATGTTAAACAACAAAACCTCTGATCAAGAAAAACGAAAAAAATTTAAACAAGAATTAAACTCAGGAAAACTTTTACGATTTCCTGGCTCAATTTCGCCATATGTTTCAATGATGATCGAAAAAATTGGTTTTGATGGAGTTTATATTTCGGGAGCTGTTTTATCCAATGACCTAGGCTTACCCGACATTGGATTAACCACATTATCAGAAGTTTCCCATCGTGGTGGTCAAATAGCTAGAACTACAAATCTCCCAACTATAATTGATATGGACACCGGATTCGGTGAAGCTATGAATGCCGCCAGAACCATACAGGAACTAGAAAGAGCTGGAATATGCGCTACACATATTGAGGATCAAGTAAATCCAAAAAGATGTGGCCACTTAGACAATAAAGAAATTATTAGCAGTGAAAAAATGATCCAAAAAATCAAAGCCGCTAAAGATGCTTGCACTGATGAAAATTTTATTCTTATTGCCCGCAGCGATGCTAAAGCTATTGAAGGACTGGATAAAACTATTGATCGAATGAAAGCATACGTTGATGCTGGAGCAGACATGATTTTTCCTGAAGCACTACACACCCAGCAAGAGTTTGAACAAGTTAGAAAAGCAATTAGTGTACCTCTGCTAGCCAACATGACTGAATTTGGCAAATCAAAGCTATTGTCCACAGAGGAATTAACTAATCTTGGTTACAACTTAGTGATTTATCCTGTGACCACTTTTAGAATAGCCATGGGCGCAGTTGAACGAGGATTAAAAAATATTCTTAATGATGGAATCCAAACAAAAGAGATAGACAACATGCAAACCAGAAAAGAACTATATGAGTATCTTGAATATGAAAAATATAATCAATTTGATAGCAAACTTTTTAATTTTAAAGTTGCTGAAAAAGGAGATCCAAAACCATGAGTGAAGTAAATGTAAAAAAAGGCCTCGAAGGAGTAGTTGTAGATACCACAGCGGTATCTAAAGTAATGCCAGAAATTAACTCACTGGTATACAAAGGCTATCCGGTTCAAGATCTAGCTGACAAAAAATCTTTTGAAGAAGTAGCATATTTACTTTTAAATGGTGAACTACCTACTGAATCACAAAACAATGAGTTCACAAGTAAGGAAAAAAAATATAGAAAAATCCCTGATGAGTTAATTAATACAATTAAATCTTTCCCAAAAGATGCTCACGCAATGGACGCCATAAGAACTTGTGTTAGCTACCTTGGACTTAACCAAAACACTTATGACTTAAACAATACCCAAGAAAATCACAACACAGCTATAGACTTACTAGCAAAAATTCCAACTTGTGTTGCAGCTTTTTTTAGACATAGAAAAGGCCTTGAAATAATTCCACCAAAAAATGAGTTAACTTTAAGTGAGAATTTTTTTCATATGTGCTTTGGCGAAACTCCAGACCCAATAGTAACTAAAGCTTTTGATGCATCACTAGTATTATATGCAGAACATGGATTTAATGCTTCAACCTTTACTTCAAGAGTAATAGCCTCTACTACTTCTGACATGTATAGCTCAATTACTGGAGCAATCGGCGCCCTTAAAGGACCTCTTCATGGCGGAGCCAACGAAGCAGTAATGCATATGCTGATTGAAGTTGAAGACCCAAGCAAAGCCAAAGAATGGATGCTTGATGCCTTAAAAAACAAAAAGAAAGTTATGGGTTTTGGTCATAGAGTTTATAAAAAAGGAGACTCACGAGCTCCAACCATGAATAAATATGGATTACAACTTGCCAAGCTTCACAATAATAATAAATGGCATGAAATCTCAAAAATTTTAGAGGAAACTATGATTGCTGAAAAAAATATTTATCCAAACTTAGATTTTCCAGCAGCACCTGCTTATTATTTAATGGGCTTTGACATTGATATGTTTACTCCAATATTTGTTATGAGTAGAGTATCTGGATGGTGTGCTCACATCATGGAGCAATGGCAAAACAATAGAATCATACGACCACTGTGCCAATACATTGGCCCAAATGAACGGCCTGTATAGCTAAAATTTATTTTTTCACTTAAATTATATCTCCTAAGATCCGATGTAGACTAGGTGAAAAGCATTCTTTTTCTTATACTTGCGACTATAAGTTTTTTTAATTTTAGCGAAGATTGTAATTTTAAAATACCCGCAACCAAAGCTGAAAAAAATGAGGTTCTGAAAAGCCTTACCCCCTACAGCCTACCAAAAGCATTTCAACTAGATAATGCCCTTTATAGCATGTACAAAAAAAATGGCGGCAAAGCCTTTATCACTAATATGAGAAATATTGCTAAAAAAAAACCCTTTGAATATTTTAAAGAATACTTCTACCAACAGTTAACCGAACATGGCTTATCTATAGAAAAATTAACTGAAACCAAGAAGCACTTAAACACATTTCTATTTGAATTCTACACAGCCACAAGAAAATCAGGGAGACAGGAATATGCCAAAACATTATTTCTATCAAGTGTTTTATATATTATTGGCTACCAAGGAGGAATTAACTTCAGTGATTTATTTCATATTTTTACTTTTTTTGGAACTGCCTATCCAGCAGTAACACTACTTAGATATCTTTATAATGAAACTGGAATATCAGGACTAGCTAATTTATCTTGCTCTCATAGAAAAGTAATAAAACATATGCTTATAGACCCAGAATCTAAATTTAATAATCACATGGTAGAAAGCACTAACGGTTTAGAGGAATTAAAGTACAAACAATTAAAAAACAAATCAATGCCTTGGCGATCACTCATTGAGGAAATCAAAAAAGACCTTCACATAGCCACTACCACTGAAGCATTATATTTTCTTTGCTCTTATCCAATAAACAAACAAATACCTGGAAAATCTAAATCTAACCATGAAAAAACAATACATAATGAGCCGCAAAGACATTAAGAAGACATAATTTTTTGAATTTTTAAAACCTTAGAAGGTAGCTTTGCCTTCAAACCATCATAAGTTTTTTGTATGTTTTTTTTGTGTATATTACTCAATCTATTTAGCTGATGATAACACCATGCTTGCACTGAAGCAGGAAGATTTTTTTTACATCAATAGAGCAATTCTTTAAAAAAGGCGTCATTGTTGTCAAAGCATATTCATAATCTTGTTTTGCAACTTCCATATTAGGAGCAATTTTTTTTGCCAGATCTACACGATCCAGTTCAGAAATAAAGCGGCTGAACTCGGTAGCAACAAAAAATACGGTTTCAAAAAAAACCAATAATTTTCATCCATATTTGTTTGATTATTTTATGTTGTTAAGTTTTTCATTTTGGTAAAGTTTAATTTTATCGGTAAGAGATTTATGTATTTTTTCGCCTGATATTTTTTTCATTTTATGTATGGCAAAATAAGTAAATCCTCCAAGATTGTATCCGTGATCTGTTTGCACTTCCCAGTCAATAACCTCTTCTAGCCCTATTGTTGTATTCAAATCAAAATCTTTTTTAGGATTAATAGGCTTAGTCACAATTATTACATTTAATTTTTTACCTTTTTTTGTACCAACTTGAGCCCATATATTTTCAATTCTATCTAAAGAATTCTTATAAGAAAATTTTACAAAAGAATAGTTTGGATTTTTTTTATAAAGTTTTAAAAAAAGATTAATTTTTGACTTAGCCTCAGCAATAGCCTTAACCATTATAGGATCTCTGGAATCTACTTCATCTGTTTGACCATCAGATTGTGTTTTCTTATTTATTTCTAATGGACATTTTTTACTAGTAATATGAAATTTTAATATTTCACTGAACATTATTCTTTGCTGAGTTTGAGATACAAATTTTTCAGGGTCAGAAAAATATTTTTCCATAAGTTTTTCTAAACCTTTAGCATGAGCTTCGGACGGTGCAGTAACTAGCATTTCTAAGATAATTTTTTGGCGGCTAGCACATTCCAAATGAAGATCGTAGGCTTTTTTAATCTTGATAACATAAGCCTTTTTATCTACACAGACATTTTGCTGAAACAACAAATCGAAATCCTTGTAATGTTTATCAAACTGAATATAACACTGCTTTTTAATAGTATCTAAAAAGTTTAAAAGGCGTTGTTCTTGAGGTGCTTTTGATTGGTTCATTTCAGCCAAAAGTGACATTTGCTTTTCCTTCAAGTCTAAAAGAACATATGCTAAAAATCCCTCATAAGTTGTTTTATTTCCACTTTGGGATAAACTATTTGCATTACTAACAAATGATTTATTTCCAACAAATAGACAAACAAACAAAAATACTAGGAATTTTATTTTTCTCCACATGGAACAAGGATACTAACAAATTAAAAAATAAACAAATTTAATACCTTGTAGATTAAAACCATTAAAAAATTAAATATCTTTCCAGGATAAAATTTTAGTAGTTTTAAAATTGTAGCTTTCGTCTCCTGAGTATATAAGAGTCCCTTTATCGTAATCTTGAAGCTTATTTAAATATTTTATGTTCTTTAAAAAACTTTCGCCAAAGGTTTTTGAAGACTTTATTTCAATTGGATCTAATTTACCTTGAGTCTCT
>Ga0079203_1002610_pt1 | contig 11894 bp, 9 predicted proteins | sample PorBlaMBantryBay_FD_68602 | JGI IMG/M metagenome (GOLD analysis project Ga0079203, IMG submission 68602) | Marine algae microbial communities from Bantry Bay - Bantry Bay, Ireland | ecosystem: Host-associated > Algae > Red algae > Blade | place: Bantry Bay, Ireland
CTTCCGCCCCCGAGGAGGAACCAAACAAAAAAGCCGGCCCGTTAAGGGCCGACTATTTAAAGCTACGACATTTCGAATTTAGTCTGCATTGGGCAAAAACAGACATTGTCAGAGTGTCCTGAATGAAGCGGGTTTAAGCCGCTTGCGAAAGTAGAAATAATCTGTTCAGATATAGCAGTGATATTAATGCCATTTCGGAGAAAGCCTAATGAAACTCCGCATACCCCCCGTCCTTCAGTTTTTTCTATGCGGTGCATTGGCATTTGTTGCATCTCGTCTTATGCCCAGTCTAGGCTATGATAACTCTATCCTCATAATTCCCTCATCTTTGATTGGGATAGCCGGTCTTCTGCTTTTAGCCTTTGCCGTCGCCGAATTCGTGAAAGCCCGCACAACAGTTAACCCACATAAACCTGAGACAGCTTCAAACCTTGTCACAACAGGTCTCTATCGTATCTCCCGAAATCCTATGTATTTGGCTATGGCAACGCTCCTAATAGCTGGTGCTATCTTTCTGGGGAATTTGGCGGCATTCATTGGCCCTGCGGCCTTTGTTGCATTCATCACGCATTTGCAGATCAGACCCGAGGAAGAGATTTTGACCGTGCAGTTTGGTGAGGCCTACAAAGCTTATTGCCGACAAACCCGCCGATGGGTCTAAGGCTAGGTTATGTTTGATGCACCGACATGGTTGCGCTGGCTTGCGTTTGGTCTTTCGCTTTCAGGGATAACAGCTATTTTTGTGCTGTCCGGCGCGACTGCACTGCGAGATGATTTTCAATTTTTCCCGCCGCCCAGTAGGCAAAGCTGGCAGCACAAGGCATTTCTCATTTTGTTTCGGGTTTTTCTTTATCCATTGATAGCGCTTACATTATTTGTATTCGAGCCGTCCGCGCAAGGACGCCTCGTGTGGCTATGGGTGCTCGGTAGTCTTTTGATGGTTGCAGGATTTGGCATGGCCTTCAGGATTACATTTCAAATGGGATGGCGAAATGCTTTCGGTGAAAAACGCGGACTTATGACCACAGGATGGTTTTCGCGAAGCCGAAACCCGGTCTATATCTTTACATGGTTAGGCTTGATAGGCTGGGCGTTAGTTGCGCAATCTTCACTCGTGACGGTTTTGTTATTGGCCTGGGCATTGCTCTATGTTTTCGCGCCCATCTTTGAAGAACCATGGCTGGCAGAGCAATACGGCGAAACTTATCTTGACTATAAACGAAATGTCCCGAGATTTTTTAGACTATAAAGTAAAATCTCAAGAGTTTGCCAACCAGTTGAGAACGCAAGCGCTTTGAGCCGAGTTCTTAAGTCTATTCACTTAAAGCACTAAAACAAATGGAATATCAGAGAACTCGGTCTATAGTTTAGCATAATTAAATAGATTAAGGGCTGCAGATGAACCTCTATATTTCGATATTTCTCACGGTATTTTTAGCCGAGCTAGGCGATAAAACCCAACTCGCGACGGTGCTATTTGCATCAGACCAAAATTCTCACAAAGGCTTGGTATTCTTGGCCGCCGCCAGTGCATTGGTCGTCTCTACAGCTTTGGCCGTAGCTTTAGGTGCGGGCGCTGAAAAATATTTAGCGTCTTTTCCTCTGAAACTTATTGCAGGAACTGGATTCGTATTAATCGGCGCGTTTATGATCTTGGGACATTTTAAAACGGCCTAAACACAATTCATCTTCTGACATTCATACACATAAGCGAGCGACCCCTAAAGCGAAGCGACCGGGAAGCGCGAGCGCAGACAGGCGCCAAGCGGCCCTTGGACGCAGTTCAAAGGTTGCGCAGGCCCGCAGCCCCGTCGCCGCTTAGAGCGCGGGCCGTCTCAGCCCCGGCTAACAGTCGGGATGAGCGGCGCGCAATCGGCGTTCTTCACTTTCGCTCGGCGAAAATGAAGGAGGCAAGCGTGTGTCGGGATGCGGAATAGTTCGCGCGATAGCCGAACGCCTGAAGTAACAGCCGCGACAGCGGTGCGCGTCAAGGATGGCCGCCGCATGGCCAAGACCGCTTGCGGGCTTGGTTCACAACAGCCTGACCCGAAGCGCCAGCGAAGGGAGACGCCCAACACATCAATCTTAGTTTTTAAATAACTGAGGCCCGGCAGCCAGAGTTTCTTCACAAAAGTGAATAACCTTTTCACGATCATCATACGTCAGAATACTATGAAATGCTGTCAATAAACGCATACGCTGCTTTTCTTCCAATTCAACCGGATCTAAATCTTCCATCTTGCTGCCTCACTCTCTCAATCACTAACTCCTATCATGTTTCGCTAATTATCTGAATTTAAGATAAGCTGAAAAGCAGATTACCTGATGGCCCTCTATTTTTATCCAGAGGGTGTTTTGAGTAAAACATTAGGAACATTACGCCATAACGCTCTTATTGCGTTTCTCACGGCCAAGCGTCATGCCGCAGGCATGAGCCAATCTGATCTGGCTGATGCCCTGGGCGAATACCAGTCTTTCGTCGCCCGCATGGAAAGCGGCCAAAGACGCGTAGACGTAATCGAATATGAAAACCTAGCAGAGATACTCGGCTTTGATCCGCGTGAATTTTTCAGGGCAGAAGAAAAAATTAAACGACCTCATCAAGAATAGCCTCAATTTGATTGGAAAATTCAATAATCATTTCGTCATTTGAAAGCGTACTTAATCGCTTTGTGACTTTCATCACTGAGAAACTACCATAGTCGGTTTCTAAAGGTAAAAATGCATTCTCGGTAGCAGGGTAGTCACTGTAATTCCAGATCGTGTCAAAACTCTCGTTATCCCCTTTGGGCATCTCATTGCAGACCCAGATACAAACTACTAACTGGGTTTCCGCTTTCTCAGCTGCGATATGATGGGGGTCAGGTTCAGTCTTATAACCTTGTTCAAAAATTGAATTGTCCGTTTGCACACGAATTTCAAAAAGGAAATCGCCGTCCCCTGGCGTGCTAATTAAATCTAGGTTCCGTGCAAATAATGCGGAATATTCAAGTTGCGGAAACGCATCCCATGTCCAGCGATTATGGAGATCACTTCCACCTCTAGGCTTACTAACAGCAGATTCCCAACGATAGAAGTTTAGCCCCAAATTTGACGTTATCTGATCAACCGTGCTTTGAACCCTTTGATGATAATCATAGAGCAAACGATAAGACTTCCGAACGGCACACAAGGTAGTTTCAAGCTCTTGGCTCATTAGACTAACGCTCCTTAATTCTATGCACGGCCACATCTAAATCTTGATGCGATAGCGATGTATTTAGATTGTCTAAATGATAACGCTTACTATAGCCAGACAGAGACAGGCTTTCTAATATATCCGCTATAATTCGGGCCTCAAAACTCGATAGGTTTTTCAAACTCTCACACGCTCTGAGCAAAGCGCTCCAACTACACCCTTTCATCGTCAAATTATGAGGGAGCAACTTAGGGTCAATCGATTCAAAAAAGTCCTTTTTGAGCGTAGAAAACATGCGTCTTGGGTCCACCCCCAGACCGCCCAAGGCCAAAAATATCACCCCCGCAATCGGTTTGTCCAATTCATTTCCCATTGCAGCGTAAGATAATATTTGGCGTGCCCATTGTGTTTTATATTGCAATGTCCCTGTATCAAAGGGTTTCGCTTCTATGATGACGTCAATCATCTGCTCACGCTCTTCAAAGATAAAGCGCATATAGACATCGGGCTCAACGATATAGGCGTGTGAGGTCGCATCTTCCCATCGCGGCCAAAACTCTATCGTTTCTAATTTAATGGACCCCGCCTCATCACCGCGAATGTCGAAGGAAAATGTGTCAGTTAGAATTTCTAGAAACCGTGCGTCTGGCAAATAAGAAAGTCGTTCGAACACTGTCGCCGTTAGTAAATCCTCACTCGCTTTGAAAAGAGTTCGCCAGGAGGTTCCCTTTTTAAGGTCTTGAGAAAGTGTACCCGATTTTCCTGATAAAATTGCGTTTAACATATCTCAGTCCACGATCTCTATCACGTCAGGGCGTGAATGCCCCAAACTTAACAAAAGCTTTGCCGCGTGACTTTGGCTGTCATGTAAACCAATTACGAGCGTATCTATAGGCCGTGTTAGAGCAATCATAACCCAGTCCCAAGCCCGAGATTGCGCATAGTCCTGACGGGACATCATTTTGGCGCCGGAGCCTGCGGCGTCAAATTCGCGGGCCGCTTCAGCAGCTTTAAGACTCCAAAACCTATCAAGGCCATCCAAAACAACAAGCCATCCTTCCAGACCGCGACAGGATTGGTGCTGTATAATGCGGTGAGAATCTACGGAACGCGGATAGTCCTGACGTGTCATTTCATCAACGCCGTCCCAAACCTCTAACCCTTCCGTTTCAAATAGAGCCCCTAAATCACTAATCTGTTTATTGCCTTCGGACTTCACATTATCCGGCGGTACGCAGTGTAAAAAATCAACCGGGGAATTCCCTTCGCCTCTGGCGCTTGAACTCAAATCGCGCCTTAAATCCGGATAGGCAGCATAAGGCCGTTTAAGTAAAATTATACGTCCCCCGGCAGCTTCTTGATTGGGTGTTATGCGCCAATTCAATGACGCAGCCTTAGCAACAGAATTTGCAAAAATGCCGAGATTGGATTTCATTCTCAGAGACTCTTTAAAATTCATGGGTTTTGTGTTTTTGTCGCCGTCAATAGCTTTCCAATTTGTAGGCCGCCCTCTGATGAGTTGGGACATCCCATCGGCAATAGCTAAGGAAGACTGACCGTATATTTCAGTCAGGAGATCTTTCTCCGCTTGAGGAAGGTCTTGCGCCTCATCAATTAGAATAGCGTCATAATCAAATTGATCCGCATTTTGCGCTTTAAATGAGCTTAGATCATCAGGCGTGACCAAGCCTTCTCGAATATAGCTCAAAGCCAAGGCGCAGTTCTTTTCATAATTTAAGAAAAAGTCCTCTGTGTCGTCTGTGACGCCAAGCTTGTTGAACCAAGCTGATGTGAATGACATTACCGTTCTAACGTCAATGCCCCCGGCTTCGTCGGAAGACGGTATTTTCATCAGGGCTAGAAGCCTTTGAATGTCTGCGGCTAAGGCATGATTATAGGTGAGTATCAGGCTCCGCACGCCGCGAGACTGGAAGGCTTCAAATGCAGTTTGTAATAACAGCACTGTTTTCCCAGTACCGCCTTGCCCGCGCAAGTGAAGAAAGCCATCTCCTAAACCTTCAGCAAGTTCACGCGCTAAGGCGGGGCGCGCTGCAATACGGTCCATCCGTAGACGGTCTAAGCGAGAAGGTTGGATCGATTTGAAGATTGATGTTGAAAGGACATCATCAAGACTATCAGGTGAGCCTGATCCTATAATGTAATCCCGAGAGGGTTTTGAAATACCGTTGACATTCGCCATCGCCATGATGAGCTTCGTTGCGTCTATATCAGCGGCCACAGCCCCTGACTCAGGGACTTTGCGCCCCCTTACTATCGGCAGCTCTTGTAGCCCGCGCATATAGAGACATCTAAACACCCACGGATTGTCAATACCTTGATCTTTAAGGTAGCTTAAAAGAGCGTAGCGTTGAGCATCATTTTGGTCCGTCGCGCTCTTCCACCGTTCGCGGTATTTAACTGACACATTACCGGCTTCAATGCGCACGCGATTTGCATCATGATCTTTAAGCTCAACCGCCCCGATGAATGACCTCACAAGAATTTTCGCGCCCGTCACCCGTTTGCCATTTTTGTCGATAAAAACGGTCTTTGGAACTATATAGCGTTTCTTGCGAAAATTGGCGGCTACGACAATGTCGATATCGCTCACTTTATAGCCTGACAGCTTGACGCTGGACGCAATCTTCACATGATCATCTGAGATAGGACTTGTGCCTATACCGGGCCATAGTTTTTCAAGCGCGCTTTTAATATTCAAAGCCGCTTCATATTCAGGACACCCCTCACTGCCAATAATTTCGATCATGGAGCTGTGAGCTTTAAGTAGTATTTAGCAAGCTTTGAGCTGAAGTCTTTAACGTCGACAAAATCAGTCTGGTCAATGCCGCGGCCGTAGAGCTCAGACCGGATTTGGTTTTGTCTGGCATTTAAAAAGCCTGAATATGTATGCCAAAGTGGATGCCCTAACACGATGGCTTTCTTGTCATTCCTAAGGGCCACTAACCCATCGGCGTATTCGATGTCGACTTTCTCTCCATTAGTCCTGCAAAAGCTTTCAAACGCTTTGGCAGTTTTGTATTCAGCGCCGCCTATCCATCTGTCAGTATTTATGCTTCGTCCTAACACAACATCGCTTAAGTCCAGCCCTAAACGCCAATCTAAGATACCGTGACTAAACCGATTTGAGTAATTTCGAAGACAATCCGGGCATGACCTATCACAGTCTTTTGCATGTGATGGGTCCATCCATTTGTCTAAAACACCGCGCTCATTTAACTTACCATCTAAATATCGGCTCAACGCTATTTTTAAGTTTTCAGGGTCTGAGGCCCAACGCGTATAGCCCGCTCCATTTTCTAGCGCGTCAGCCAAGAACAATTGTTCCGTTGCCGTATCTCCGATTAGACAGCGTTGCCGCCCCGTACGAAATTCTGACGGATCGATATCAAGTTCCGTGGCTATTGCTAATTTCAATATTTCAGAGAATGAGGCAATAGCGGCCTTAGCCGAAGGCTGCGCAATAACGTCCAACACCCCGTTAGCGCCGCAGTCATTCATATCTTCAAATAGGAAACTCAATATATCAGTTTTAAAAATGGCCCCTATAGCGCCGGTCGCGACAACATTATTACTGTCTGGAGGCGCCATATTTGGGCGATATAACGTCTCATCTGCCACCATTATACGGCTATTTCCGCCATCTAAAAACTCGTACAAGTGACCATTATTATCGTTTACCAGCGCGATAGCGCCGGACTGAAAGGCCATTTTCATTGGGCCGCAATTTAAGCCTGCTGCGTAGTTCGGTTTAAAAGCCAGGACGGGCGGCGGTAATGCCGGACCTCGGTTTCTTTGGCCATCATAATCCCGTCTTCGATATTTAGATAAAAAGCCTCGGGGCTGATAAAGCGGAAAATCAAGCGACGGATTTGCGCAAACTTCACAGGTGTCAGTTGATCCGGCTTTGATAAAGTCACACTCTGTACACCTTGAATATCGCACGGGCGTCCCCAGAGGGTCAGGCTCATTCATAACGCCTTTATATCCATCGCGTTTATAGACGAATCCAATCGCCGTATTAAGTTGTTTGTCTTTGGGTATTTCAGACCCCGGGGAGAAGGCCCATATGGCGTGATCAAGGGGTCTATCGCTGATAATGAGATCGTCCACTCTTCTGGCATTGTAATCATCTCTGTAGAGAGACCTGACCTGAGTTGGAAAACCAAACATTGGCAAAATGCCTGCAACGGCTAGTCGATAGCTAAGTTCTTCTTGAATAAATCGATCATCATTTACGCAATCGTCTATATCGACAATCAATTGCTGCCTTGCAAACTGCTCTAACTCCACGATTTGATTAGCTCCCAATGGCGAGTAAGCGGTTAGCCGCTTTATGACGCTTTTCACTTCAGCTTCAGTCTCAAGCCAATAAGAAATATCGTTACGGTAATTTGCAGACCATTCATCTTGTTGACCAAAGGCCCCGTGGTTACTGTCCGCACGTCTCGGAGGTGGATTAGGGTGTGATGTAAATGCACGCCTTAAACATTCAGCCGCCACAACGCGCTTGACGATTTCTGGTCGCGACAAGTCAAGATGGGGTTGAGGTGGTACGTCGCCCGTCATTCTCTCAGGGTTATTAAAATAATAATCATCATGCGCCGCGCCGCGCGAGATAGTTAGAGCGTAGGAGAAAGCTTGTCCCGCACGGCCAGCTCGACCAACACGTTGCTGATAATTAAAACGTTGCGGTGGCATATTTGCCATCATAACCAGTTTGAGTGACCCGATATCAACACCCACTTCCATCGTAGTTGTTACTGAGAGTGCATCAAGTTCATGGGTCACATCCATTTCATTATCAATGAAGGCAGACCCTTTAAATAATCTTTGTCTGCGGCGCTGCTCTGACATTGGTTTCGTTTGGCCTGTCAATTCTGCCACGGCCAATCTTTGTGCAGGCTCCTTAGCTACCCAACTATAGAAATCTTCTCCCTGTGTTTCGATGGCCGTAAACTTGTCTGAATTACAGTTTTGAGACGTACAAACATTCCCCCCCGTATGAAGCGTATGGCGGGCGCAAATATCACATCGCATCACAGGTTTATCTTGAGACCGTAAAACAATTTTCAAAGGCAGGGTCAGTGACTGTTGAACTTTTAAGAGCCATTCTTCTGTCATGATACTACGCGACAAAAGCACATTGCTGACACGGTCAATCAGCGTATCCATATCTATATTAAGCTTGCCGCTGAGCTTTTCAAAATAAAGTTTCAAAGCTTTTGGCGGGTTTTTACTGGCTCGGGATTTTTCGCCCTCAAAATCTTTTCTATGTCCTAAAATCCTGACAGTATTTGCCAAAATGTCTTTGGACGTTTGAGAATCCATACCCATTTTAGAGCTATGGTCTCCGGCAACTTGGATGGACCCCACACCCATAGATTCTAAATCCCGGCCTGCCTTATCAAATAATGACTCAGCCAGATGATAAGAAAACTTACTAAGGAACCGTGCTTGTCCTTCTTGCTGGGCGTCCAGTCCCAATGTTGGCCAGGGAACATCTTTATCAAAATCGAAAAAACGATACCAGGGATCACCCTTTCCGCCGGGCTCAGATGTTGCATAACTTTTCCCAGTTCCCGCTGGGTTTTGCCCAATGGCAATAAGCTCATTTTTTATTTGCCGAAGCAAAGCTGCCCATTCCATTCCCGGTTCAATAACACTCTCATCATGCTTTTGAATAAGCATGAGATCAGTGGCGTCAGCCATATCGCCCGCTTTGAGACGCAGTGCTTTCCAGAGTCCCAAAGTGACGCTTTCAGCTTTGTCTTTTAGAGCCACTGCTTCAGCATCATTAGCTTGGATACTGTCTTTTAAAGCCCATATGTCATCACTTGATGGATAATCGGCTTGTTGCAATGTCCGCCGCGTTAACTGGCGAATGAGGTCTCTAAAATGATTGAGTTCAAGCCCTGCGGCCAAATCGGCCGCATCATCACGGCTATCAGTAAATGCAATCATTTTTTCGGCTTTGACGCGGTCTCCGGTTGCGAGCATGGCCCTATCAGCAATGAGCTGTGTTGTAACATTCAAACCTGTCCTTAGCGCTCTAATCGGCGACTTGACCTTAGCTCTATAAAAATCAGCCGTTGTATTGCCTTGCCAATATTTACTGAGGCAGTGTGGACATTTTTCAGGAATACCGGCCGCTTCACACTCTTCGGGCAAGTTTGTTGACACTGAATATGTAAGGCCGTTGGTATCCTCACCGCCTTGAGTCAAAAGCCCAGTTACGGGATCAAGCTTCGCGCGATTAAATTGGAATGTTCCCGTTCCCGGGTCATTTGGAAAACTATGTGTCCATTGACTGTTTCCATTCGGGATTGTTCCTCCCGGCCAAAACCAACGAAACTCACTATAAGGACGCTCATCGACCATACCGGCTGGAGTTCCATTTTCATCCGGTTTTGTGGCCTCTAAAAAGGTATGACCCTTTAATTCGGCTTCGGATGACGGTACGACAAAGCCGCCCAAATATTCTTCGCCGCAATCATAGCAATATATTAATTCCAACACTTGTCCGCCGCAGTCACACTTTAGCGCCGGGGCCTTAAATAAACGGCCAATCTTACGGTCCTCTGATTTAAACTGTTCTTCGACCTCGCTACAATTAGCATTTGAACACGCCCAAAAGCCTTGAACCTGCCGCATAAACATATGCGCCCTAAATGTTGGTTTAGGGTTCTCCCAATCAGTTGGCTTGCCTTCATCTTCGTGACGCGCCGCGACTAAAAGGGCGTTCAGATAATTATCAGCATCTTCGAGGTCTCCAAATAAGGTTTTAGCCAGCGCATCAAATTTTACGGGACGTACGACATCGCCAAATTGCCCTGCAATTTCACACGCTTTTGCCAAAGCGATACGGGGAGAGAATTGCTGTAAAACTTCCAGAGATCTCTGTTTCTCCTCCTCTTCATCTTCACTCAATAGCCCACCTACAAAAGAGCCCATTTGCGTGCCCGCTATTGGCAAATCCACCTCAGTGTTGCCTGCAAATTTTATAGGCTCGCCCGGAAAAATAGAAAAACTGCTGCGGTCGACTCCAAAAAATTCTTCCAAATAAGCCTTACCGTCTTCGCCCTCCAATGACGCACTTGTCCCGATACAGCGTAATTGCGGCGAATTCACATTTAGCCCTAAACGGTCGAGCATATTGCGAACGACCAACGCCACTTCGGTCCCTTGGGTACCGCGATAGCTATGGAGTTCATCCACAACAAGCGTGAAGCTATTCTTTGGGTTTGATTGTAACCATGCTTTGGTTTGTTCAAATATTGGGGCTTCAACATCGCGCATCAGCATAATGTTGAGCATAGAGGTATTGGTAATTAGAATGTCAGGCGGAGCGCTGATCATATCCCAACGCGTTATCATTTCGCCAATATTAGGATCTTGGAACTGGCTGCACGCTTCTTTTAGGTCTGCTCCGTCAACACCGTCTTTTAAAAGTTTACTTCGTAGTTTTTCAGCTTCAGATTCAATTTTTAAGATTTCTGCGGCAACCTCATTAACGCGTTTACGGACATTTGTATTTAGGCCGTTTTGCGGCTGATATGTTCCGCCTAAAGTCGCGCCTGTATAGCGCCCAAAATAGAATAACGGCTTGCCAAAAATATCAATGGCCCTCATCGCCGCTTGGCGCAGCCGCGATATTTGATCTTCAACCAGAGCATTCGTTGGATAAAGGACCATGGCTCGCATGGCGGGCCTTGCCCCGCCCTGAATGGATGATCGTAGATGGTTCCAACTTGACTGATTGGACGTGAACTTTTCATGCCACCAGGGCGTGAAGGTTCCGCGTCCCAGATTTGCATGACGTTCTTCAAGGATATCGGCGAGTAAAGGCAGCAAGAAACTTTCCGTTTTACCAGAACCTGTCCCCGATGTGACAACAACATTTCTGTGACTTGTTGCCGACCCCCTTATAGCCGTGACTAAGGCCTGCTCTTGGTGTCGACGCAGTTTAATGGATTCAATCCCGAAGACGACTTGGCCTAAGTGATTTGCCGTCGTCTGGCTTAAGCCTGCTTCCAGGCAGGCCTCTTTGATATCTTTGACAGAGGGGTATTGAGGAACGGTTTCGAGAAGAGGCGTCTGCGCCATGACGCCCGGCGTTTGTAATAGCTTAGAGCGTTCTGCGAGAAGCTTAGGGTTTCTTATCCAAAAGGCTGTATCATAATATCTTTGATAACCGTCTAAGATATGCTCTAGGACGCGGGACGGTGTGGCATGCTTCATGGTGCTAATTCCCGATGGTATAGATTGTATAAAACCGCAGTCGCGATTCCCGCATCTACATTTGTAAATATAATTTGTTTATCTGCAATGTGGGGCAATTGCCCTGTGCTTAAAACTAAGGCGCGGGACATAATTCCAAAGGGTTCAACCCCCATGGCCGCTCTAAATTCTTTTGTATCCATATTATAACTATGAAGCCGACGTCCCGACGATTTTGCTGCAATGGTTTTGATCCACTGATAAGGCCCCGAGACACAATGCCCTTCATCATTTTTATAAACATAAGTTGGTCCCATATGCGTGAGCCTATAAGCGCCGCTTGCATGAGATGTTTCCGCTTCACGCCATTTTCCTGAGAGCGTATCAAATTTCTTCAAGTCATCCGCACGCCCTAGAGAAAATGACTTCAATGAACTTTCAAGACCGGGAAGAGAAATAAGCGCTTGTCCGAAAGATG